>Ga0209190_1001553_pt1 | contig 15923 bp, 15 predicted proteins | sample M_140205_XF_Meta_FD_187315 | JGI IMG/M metagenome (GOLD analysis project Ga0209190, IMG submission 187315) | Freshwater microbial communities from Lake Montjoie, Canada to study carbon cycling - M_140205_XF_MetaG (SPAdes) (version 2) | ecosystem: Environmental > Aquatic > Freshwater > Lake... | reverse complement strand
GACAACGACAAGGTTAATCACCAAGACAATCGCCGAACGGCCAACTGCGACAAGGTTGGCGAGTGCGGATTGAATCTCTTTGACGAGGTTGAAGTCCTTTGACGCAGTGTCGAGTGGCGAGGCCGGTAGCGTGAGCTGGACGCTGATCGTTGCCATCGCAACCTGATCCGCAAGCGCTGAGCGCTGCGCATCGTAGGATTCAATATCGCCACGAACTCTGCTCAGCTCTGACTGAACGGAGAGCACATCGGCAATCCTCGTCGCCTTCGCCATTAACTTGATGAGCGCTGACTCGCTGGCGCGAAGGTTCTTCAAACGTGCTTCGAGGTCGACAAGCTGCATCGTTACCTCGTAGGAGCTGATCTCCTCCTGCAAGACGGTGCCCTCACCGCGAACCGTCGTGGTCGCGGCTGTGAATGCCGTGGCAGGAATGCGGAACGTCACATTGAGCGACGGGTTGCTTGCATCACCGTATCGTGCACTTGACGAGACGTAGCCGCCTTTCGCCTCAATTGCCGATGAGATCGCTGCGAGGCGAGCATCGAGATCATCGACCTCAAGCGCAAAGTACCCGGTCTGTACGAGATCCACGCGATCACCGCTCGTGCTCCCGCCGTTCGCGTCTTTCGACGGGAAGACCCCTGGGTTCACTGCACTGCCAGTGCCGCCGCTTCCGCCAGTTGCAGAATCAGTTCCGCCAGGAGCGCGTAGCTCGTTTGTCACCCCGGTAAAGAGGCTCATCCCGCCACCTGCAACCAGTGCAAAGGCGAGTGCGAGCGCTGCGCCAAACTTGGCACCAAGCGAGAGTGCGGGGAGTCGGAGCAGGCTGCTCATAGGTCACCTCTACTTACGCGCCCGCATATGGAGCGCCTCACTTCTAGAACGCCGTTGCGGCGTGGAATGTTCCTCGCCTTGGGGGCGCTGCAGGAATCCTGCTACGGCTAGAAGAGGCCGACGATCTCTCCGCCGTGCTCGAGGTCGAGATCGATCCGCTCGCCTCCAGGTGTCTTGTTGAGTCCTGGCATGAGGCGCATGTCGCCACAAACTGCTGTGATGAAGCCGGCGCCAGCGGCGAGGGTGACGCTTTTCACCGGCACACGGAAGCCGATTGGGCGACCGAGCTTTGTTGCGTCATGCGAGAGGGAGTACTGCGTCTTCGCCATGCAGATTGGCAACGCGCCATAGCCGAGCTCCTCGAGACGCGCCAGGCGCTTGGCTGCTGCTGGTGCAATGTCGATCCCATCCGCGCCGTAGATACGCATGGCGATCGTCTCGATCTTCTTTGCGAGCGGGATGTCGTCGGCATAGATCGGCGCGTATGTCGCCTCACCAGAGTTGGCGGCGGCCCACACGGCCTCGGCGAGTTTCGCGGCGCCGGCGCCGCCGTCGGTGAAGTGGGTTGTGATAATCGCATCGCGTGCCCCTGCTGCACGTGCAACACGCTGGATCGCCTCATGTTCTGCTGCCGTATCGGTTGGGAACGCATTGATCGCCACGACGGCTGGCACACCGAACGCCCGAATGTTTTCAATCTGCTTCGCGAGGTTTTCTGCACCGCGCTCAACTGCATCGACGTTCTCGACGCTGAGCGCGGGGTCGAGTGGCTTCCCTGCAACGATCTTGCCAACCCCGCCGTGCATCTTCAGCGCGCGCACGGTTGCGACGATCACAGCTGCATCAGGTGTGAGGCCAGAGGCGCGACACTTAATGTCGAAGAACTTCTCTGCGCCCATATCTGCGCCGAATCCCGCTTCGGTAACGACGATCTCACTCGTCGCAAGTGCTGCGCGATCGGCAATGATGGAGTTATTGCCGTGGGCAATGTTTGCGAAGGGGCCAGCGTGAACAAATGCTGGGCCACCCTCAAGCGTCTGGAGGAGGTTCGGCTTGAGGGCGTCGCGGAGGAGTGCGGCCATCGCACCTGCAACCTTGAGATCTTCGGTGGTAACTGGGGTGCCATCGGTTTTCTCAGCGACCACGATGCGGCCGAGACGGGCACGCAGGTCGGCCAAGCTTGAGGCGAGGGCGAGCACCGCCATGACCTCGCTTGCAACCGTGATCACCGTCTCTGACTCGCGCACGATGCCGTTCTCCCGCCCGCCGAGGCCGATGATCGTTTTTCGGATCGCTCGATCGCTAATGTCGACGACGCGCGGCCAAGTGATGCTGCGCACATCAATGCCGAGCGCGTTGCCATGGTGTAGGTGGTTGTCGAGGAATGCGGCAGCGAGGTTGTGCGCTGCGCCGATCGCGTGGACGTCGCCCGTCAGGTGGAGGTTGAACTCTTCCATGGGGATCACCTGGCTGTAGCCCCCTCCCGCCGCCCCGCCTTTAATGCCGAACACCGGGCCGAGTGAGGGCTGGCGGATTGCCACCGTGGCCTTATGTCCAATCACATTCAAGCCTTGGGCGAGGCCGATCGTTGTGGTGGTCTTCCCTTCGCCAAGCGGCGTGGGAGTGATCGCGGTAACGACGACATACTTGCCGCGGCTGCCGCGCTTCTCGAGTCGCTCGATCGCCTCAATGCTGATCTTCGCCTTGGTCCGTCCGTACGGCTCTACCTCGTCATCGTGGAAGCCGAGTGCGCTGGCAATCTCGCCGATTGGTCGCGGGGTGACGCTGCGCGCAATCTCAAGGTCAGACGGAAATCCCATGGGGTGAGTCTACGCCCCCGCCTGACGTACCGCCGCCCGCGCGGCTTGCAGGATGAGCATGGCGTTCGTCATGGGGCCCACGCCTCCTGGGACAGGGCTCAACCAGCCGTCCGGGCCAAGTGCAGCATCGACACTTGCAGCATCGACATCGCCGACGATGCTCTCGCCCCGTAGATGAATGCCGACGTCGACAACCACCGCTCCGCGCGAGACATGCTCGCCGCGCACGAGCCCTTCAACCCCGGCCGCAACGACAAGGATCTCTGCTGTGCGCGTCACGGCGCCCATGTCGGTCGTCTGTGAGTGCACGACCTCTACCTGTGCGCCTGCGAGGCGAAGGAGCTGTGCAACTGGACGACCGACAACGGCGCTCCGGCCGACAACGACCGCCCTGCGACCAGTGAGAGGGATCTCGTACATGCGGAGGAGCTCCATCACCGCTGCAGCGGTAGCGGGAAGCAACGTGCCGTCGAGCGTGCCGGCGTCAAGCAGCGCTGCGCTCTCTGCCGTTAATCCGTCGACATCTTTGTGCACGGTGATGTGTTTGGCAACTGTCGCTCGATCAACGCCGTCGGGGAGTGGCGACTGCAGGATGATGCCAGCAACGTCAAGGTTCTCGGCTAGCTCGGTAATTGCGCGGGAGATGTCATCTGCTGTTGCATCACTCGCAAGGGTGATCGTCTTGGTCGCGAGCCCTGCCGCCGCGGCCTGTTTGAGAAGGCGCTCGGTATAGATCTGTGCGTCTGGCTGGCGTGTGGCAATGACCGCCGCAAGTACTGGCGCTCGTCCATCTCGTGCAACGGTTGCTCGCGCAACCAGCGCTGCCGCCTCTTCAGCAAGCGGAGCCAGGCGCGGCTTCGCCGCAAGTGACCGACTCACGAGTGGTGCCTCATGCAGATGGCGGTGCGGCGCGATCGAGATCGGCGAGCGCAGCAACGGTGCGTTGCGCCAGTCGTGCGCGCGTCTCTGCCTCTTCGATGTAGGGAAGATTTGCCTCAACGTTGTCAGCGGCACTCCGTCCGGCGGCGCGAGCAAAGCGACGCGCAACCTCAAGATCACTTGCAGCACTCGCGAGCGACCGGTCTGTTAGCGCCGCTGCATCGTTCGCAATGGCAGTTGCAACCTGAAGTGTTTGCAGGGGGACTTCCGCTGCGCGCACTGCAGCAGAAGAAATCGCAACAGTGCGAACCTCGCGCTCATCGTTCGTGTTCTTTGGGAGGCGGAGTGCTTCAATAAATGCGGTATATGCAGCCGCATCGTCTTCGGCGTACTGGAGGAGTGTCACGCGCGCTGCAGCAGCACGATCGCGCGCTCCCTGCTGTTGCGCGGCATCGCCTCCATCAGGTTGCTTGGCGAGAGAGAGGCCGGCAACCATCTCGACAAGTGCGGCGGCCATGCCGGCGGCAACCGCAGCTGCCGACCCGCCGCCTGGCGCAGGGGTTGGCGCCGCAAGCGACGCAAGGTAGCTGGCAAGTGACTGGTCGGCAGGTTTCTCCATCTGCCGATCGTAGCGGTGCGGCCGAGCCGCGGGTGTTAGGCGTGGCTGAGCACGCCTCCTGGCACCTCAACCGTTGACGCAAATGGCAGCGTCGCCCATGCATCGTCGAACGCCTCGATGCGCCAGGTTCGTGTCCGCTTAGCGAAGCTCAGCACGAGCGCTGCATCTTCTGTCTCGAGCTCCCAGAGGGTGCGTGGCCCGGTGGCGGCAGAGAAGGTGCCCTGCTCGCGGCGGAGGGCGAGCACGCGGGTGACCTTGCGGGTGACCCCAGCGAAGGAGATCGCCTGCGGGGCGCCCGTACGCCAGTGCGCCGTGACTGCCGCCTGGACTGGAACGATCGGTTGCATTGCCATCTCAAAACTCCTCCCCGTATGGGGCTCCTGCCGATAGAACATCTGTTCTGCATGGCTAGTGTCATAGAACATCCGTTCGGTGTCAAGGGGTGTTTTATGCGAGAATGACCCCCTGCCAGCCGGCCACCCACCATGAAAGGAGCAGCACCATGAAGGTCATCCTCACCGCAGTAGTCCCGAAGCTCGGCAAGCCAGGCGACGTCAAAGAGGTCGCCGGGGGGTATGCCAAGAACTACCTCATCGCCAACGGCCTCGCCCTCCCCGCCAGCGATGGGAGCGCCAAGAAGATCGGAGACTCCATCACCGCCCGCGCGCAGAAGGGCGAGCGAGCCCGCAGCGAGAGCGAGGCGTTCGCCCAGAAGATCAGCGCCACCGTCCTCACCATGGGGGTGAAGGTCGGCGAGGGCGGGAAGCTCTTCGGCTCGGTGACGACCAAGGAGATCGCCGAGGCACTTGCCCGACGCGGTCTCGATATCGATAAGCACCAGGTGTTGCTCGACGAGCCACTGAAGCAGCTCGGCTCGTACAAGGTGCAGGTGAAGGTTGCGCCGCATCTCGTCTCCGAGGTGACCATCGTCATCGAACCAAAGGCCTAACGACGCCTCCTGTCAGCGGTGCTCCTGGTCGTCGCATCCTGCACGTGGACCTTGATGCGTTCTTCGCATCGGTTGAGGTGCGCGACAACCCTGCGCTCGCTGGCAAGCCGGTTGCTGTTGGGTACAGCGAGGGCCAGCGTGGCGTGGTCTGCGCCGCATCCTATGAGGCGCGGGCATTCGGTGTGCGCGCAGCAACATCAACGCGCAGCGCGCTAGCACGCTGCCCGCAGCTCATCCTTGTCGAACCACGACACGATCGCTATGCAGAAGTTTCGCGCGAGGTCATGCAGGTGCTCAGCGCGTGGTCACCAGTCGTTGAGCAGGTGAGCGTCGACGAGGCGTACCTCGACCTTGGTGGTACCGAGCAACTGCTTGGATCTCTTGAAGATGCGGGACGCGGCTTGCGGCGTGCCGTGCGCGCAGAGACCGGGCTGACGATCAGTGTGGGTGGAGCGACGAGCAAGGTTGTCGCAAAGGTCGCCTCTGATGCATCAAAGCCCGATGGGCTACTGATCATCCCGCCCGGAAGTGAAGCAGCCTGGCTCGCCCCGCGCAAGGTTGGTGTGATCCCGGGGATCGGTCCCGTTGCCCGCGAAACGCTGCATGAACTTGAAATCACCACGTGTGGGGATCTTGCCGTTGCACACGACGACCACCTGCTGCGACGCTTTGGTCAGCACGGGCCAAAGTTGAAAGACCTTGCGCGCGGCATCGATGTGGCGCCGGTCGATGATGAGAGCGAGAGAAAATCGCTCGGCCGCGAGATGACGCTCGATGAAGATGCGTCTGATCCTGAAATCCTCGCAGCACTTTTGCTCGGACTAGTAGAGACCGTTGCATACGGGCTCCGCAGCGAGGGGCTCCTCGGTCGAACCGTCACCTTGAAGCTGAAGGACACCGAGTTCCAATCCTTCAACTGCCAGGTCAAACTCCCGCGACCAAGCGATCTCGCCGGTCCGATCTACGAAGCGGCGCGCGCCCTTTTGCGTAAGACGGCGAAGGGGACCGCCTACCGCCTGATCGGCGTATCCGTCTCTGACCTTGGCGCCGATGAGCAGCTTGGCCTGTTTGACGCTGCGCACTCTGCGCGCGATCGAGCGCTCACGAATGCGGCGGACACCATGCGCAAGAAGTACGGAGACACGGCGGTGACGCGCGCGCGATTGATCGACTAGGGGAATCGTGCGCTAGCGCCAGTACCCCAAGATCTCAACCAGGCGCTCAGGTGTAACCCATGGGCCGAGCCGCACGCGCGGCAGCGAGAGTGCCGAGTCAGGCGTCTCCCGCGCCCCCCACTGCGTTGTAAAGGCCATTTGAATTCCAGCGGAACGGACCGACGCGATGAGGTTTGTCGATTGATACCCGTAGGGATACGCGAACGTTGTTGGTCGAACCCCTGTCCAGAGCTCGATTGCATCTTGCGCGTCGCGGACGAGTGCGTTGGTCTCTGAACGCGTGGCGAGTGGGTCAAATACATGGAGTGAGGTGTGGTTGCCGATCTCCATCCCTGCAAGGGCAAGGGCTTGCACCTGCTCCACGCTGAAGTACTTCTCGCGACCAACCTTATGCGTGATGACATAGAACGTTGCAACGAATCCGTGCTCCTGGAGGATTGGGAGGGCGTTCTCGTACCCGTCGACCGTGCCGTCGTCAAAGGTAATGACGAATGTTTTCTTTGGGATCGTGTCCCCGGCCGCCACTGCTGCGGCGAGTTGCGCTGCGGTGATCGTCTCCCAACCAGCATTATCAAGCGCCGCCATCTGCGCTGCGAATTTTGTGGGGTTGACGTAGAGGCTCGGCCATACCGCATCGGCCGGCGCACGTGCAATGCGGTGATACATCAGAACTGGCACGTGATAAACGCGACGATCGCGTGCGGAAACGGCAGCGGGTGTAGCCGCCGATGCAACACAGGCAAGGGCAAGGAGCGCTCGAATCAGGTTCCGCATTCGGGCATCCTGACGCATCGCGGCAGGGCGGGTGGGCTGGCCAGGTTCCTACCCATAGACACGCGTGCCAGCTAGTTGACAAGATTCCGAACAGCCGTTCTAATGAGGGCATGACGAAACATGACCAGGACCGCAAGGCACGAATCCTCCAGGCGATCGCTGAGGGGGTGCGCCGGAATGGCACCCCTCCAACCGTGCGCGAGATTGCCGACTTCGTCGGACTCTCGGCCCCCTCTGCCGTCCACCATCACCTGGAGACGCTCGAACGGGAGGGTTTGATCGAGCGCGGCGCTGGGCTCTCGCGCGCCATTCGCCTCACCCCACGTGCGCACGCACTCCTCGAGATCGACGAGATTGAGCCGGTTGCAGCGCCGATGCGCGCGCGCGACCTTGTCGTCGTGGGTCAGATCGCTGCAGGTGGCCCAATCGAGGCGTACGAAGAGCGCGCCGAGACCGTCGCCGTGCCGGAGTTCATGTCGACCCCCGACTCCTACCTCCTGAAGATCCGCGGCGACTCCATGATCGAAGCGCAGATTGCCGACGGCGACTACGTGGTGATTAAGCCTGGCAGTGTGGCGAGCGATGGCGACATCGTTGTTGCTCAGGTTGAAGAGAATGCCGTCACGCTCAAGCAGCTCTTCCGCGAGCAGGGGCGCGTGCGGCTCCAGCCAGCAAACAAGGCCTACCCACCGATGTACTACCCGACGGTAAACGTGCAGGGCGTGCTCGTGGGAGTCCTGCGCCGCGTTCACTAACCCGCACCTACGCGCGGCATGCCGAGGAGTTATCCACAGAAAATCTTCAGTTCGGCGTGTTTCGTGGAGAGATTCCCGCGCTTTCGTGGAGATCCACCTAGAGCCGCAGCCGACTTTTTGCGAGGATACGCCCTATGACAGGATCACTCCCCCCGCAATCATCTGAAGCCGAAGAGTCGGTACTTGGCGCGCTCTTAATCGATGCGACGGCCATGGACGAGGTCGGCGCGATCCTTGGGCCGGGTGACTTCTACAAGCCGGCGAATGCCAAGGTGTACGCGGCCATCCAGGCGCTGCATGCGAAGGCGCAGCCGATCGACATTCTCACCGTCTCCGAGGAGTTGGAGCGCCGCGGCCAGATTGAAGAGATTGGCGGACGCGCGGCACTTGCCGATCTCTGCGACCGGACGCCGACGGCGGTGCATGCGCCACAGTACGCGCGGATCATCGAGCGCAAGTCGATGCTGCGCGGCCTGATCAGTGCGGCAGGAAAGATTGCGGCGATCGGCTACGAGGATTCGGCCGACGCGGGCGAGGCGATCGACCGCGCCGAGTCGGAGCTCTTCTCGATCAGCCAGAAGCGCGCGGTGGGCGGCTTCACTGCGCTCGGCAAGTTGCTTCATCAGGCTTACGACCGGCTCGACTTCCTTCACCAGCATCGCGGTCAGCTCATGGGGCTGCGCACAGGATTCCATGCGATTGACACGATCATGCAAGGGCTCCAACAGTCGGACTTCATCGTGCTTGCTGCGCGACCATCGGTCGGTAAGACCTCGCTTGCACTGAACATTGCAGAGAACATCGCCATGAAGGAGGGGAAGTCGGTCGGCGTCTTCTCGCTCGAAATGAGCAAGGAGCAGCTGGTCTTGCGCCTCCTCTCAAGCGTGACGAACATCGACTCGTACAACCTGCGCAGCGGCTACCTCAAGGAGCTCGACTTCCCGAAGATTGCCGACGCAATGGCAAAACTTGAGCAGGCGAAGATCTTCATTGACGATACGGCGAGCATCTCGGTCATGGAGCTGCGCACAAAGGCACGTCGACTGAAGATGGAGCATAGCCTCGACCTTCTCATCGTCGACTACCTGCAGTTAATGCAGCCGGGGCAAACGAGCCGCGATGGAAACCGAGTCCAAGAGGTTTCCGAGATCTCCCGCGGCCTGAAGGCGCTTGCGCGTGAACTTGAGATCCCTGTCATCGCCCTCTCGCAGCTGTCGCGCCAGATGGAGAATCGCGAGAAGCGCGTGCCGCGCCTCTCAGACCTGCGCGAATCCGGTGCAATCGAGCAGGATGCCGACGTCGTGATCTTCCTCTACCGCGAGGGGGCGGAGCAGTCGGAGGATGTCAACGTGAAGGGTGAGACGATCAACTTCAGCGTTGCGAAGCACCGCAACGGACCAACAGGTGGCGGTCAGCTCTGGTTCATCAAGGACCAGACGCGCTTCGTCACGTTGGTGCCAACGCGCAGCGATCTCCCAGACGGCGCAGTGGAGAGCGAGTCGGTACTCTAGGGGGCATGACCCTCTCACTTGCCCGCGCAGGGATGCGCCGCGCCTCGTACCTCTACCTCGGCGTCGGCCTCATGCAGGCGTGCTATCTCCCCTACACCGCAATCGTCTTCCATAGTCGCGGGGTCGGCGTCGAGTCGATCGGCCTCATCAGCGCAATGAACGCAATGATCGCCCTCGCAGCAGCACCGATCTGGGGCCACCTTGGCGACGCGACGCTTGGCCGTGCTGCCGCGTTTCGCCTCTCACTCGTCCTCAGCGCTACGGGGGTCATGCTCTTCGCCTTCGGTCCGCTTGACGGCATTCCAGGCGCGACGCTGAGCGCATTCGCTGGCGCGGGGATCGTCCCGCTCCTTGATGCCATCGGCATGGAGCGCCTCGCTGCAACGGGCGGCCAGTGGGGGCCGTTGCGTGCGCTCACCAGCGGGAGTTATGCCACCGCCTGCATCGCATCAGGCGCAGTCGTTGCAGCGGCCGGGATCGGCGCCATCGGCCCGCTCTACGCCGGCGGTGCGCTCATCATCTTGCTCGGAACCATCGGCCTGCGCACCAACGCCCCCCTCAATCTCCATGCCGCGGCAGAACAAGAGTTGCAGCGGAGCGAGCTTGCTGGTGGTAACGCAGAGATCGCAGTTGTCGGCAGTTGGCGTGATCGGTTCGGCACGGCAAGCATCACCTTCCGTCGTTCGCCACGCCTCGCTCCATTCTTGCTCCTGAGCCTCTTCATGAATCTCGGTGCGGGCGCCTTCTATGCCTACGGCACGATCCGCATGCAGGACCTCGGCGGCACAGAGTCGATGGTCGCGCTGAGCTCGAGTGTTTCAGCAGCGGTTGAGATTCCATTCTTCATTGCTGGCGCGATCGTCGTCACGCGCCTTGGCCTGCGCACGCTCTACATCTTCGGGCTGCTTGGCCTTGCCGCCTGCACCTTCGCCTACGCCGTGATCCCGTCGCCAGAACTCTTGATCACTGCGCGTGGACTCTGCGGCGTTGGGTTCTCAAGCACGCTCTTGGCGAGCGTTATGGCCGTTCGCTCCATGGTGCCGCTCGAGCTCCAGGCAACGGGGCAGGCGCTGCTCGGTGCGATCTCATTCGGTCTTGCCGTTTCTATCGCCTCACTCGTTGGCGGTGTGATTTACGCGCAGTTTGGCGCAGAGGTGCTCTTCTATCTCGCGACGCTCATCTTGCTGAGTGCGATCCCGTTTGCCGCGCGCATCTTGCGCAACGCCTAACGCTCGAAGTTAACGGGCCGCGTCTGCGATCCTGCCGAGGATGCGGCGGAATTCAATCGACGCTTGATCTGGACCTGCAATATGCAGCTCCTCCGAAAGATCAACCGGTAGCGCCTCTGGTCGCTGTGACTGCGTGATCGGTTGATCTTGATCAAGGATCAGCACCTGGAACCCTGCGAGCTCCTCATCTGCCTCTGGCTCCATGCGATACGTGCGTGCGTTCCAGGTGAATGTGCGCGTCTCTTTTGCTGAGAGTGGCGAGGCGGCAATAAAGAGGATGAAGCGATTCCCATTTGGCAATCGCTGATCGAGCGTCACCGAGTACGGCATGTGTACCGTATACGTCGTTGGATCGCGCTGAACTTTTGTGCCGGGTTGCGTGTCGCCCTTCACGCTCGTCTGCGGCTCTTCGAGCGCGATCTCAAAGCGAATTGTCTCGCCATCGCTCTCAACAACATGTTCAGGGCTGAGTGGCTTGGCGCGATCGCCGAGCACCCCCTCATGCACCCAGGGGAAATGGCTGAAGTCGATGAAGTTCTCGATGCGTCGCGCAGGGCTGCAGGCCCAGTCGTAGGTATTGATAGGAATTGTTCGGAGTGCTGGATCACCCCACCATGGCGCGTGCGGCAGTGGAAAGAGTGGTGCAGGTGACTCCCATCCGCCAGGACCCGGATCGAGAAGGACCCAGATCAAGCCGATGTGCTCTACCGCTGCGTAGCGTTCAATGCGTGCGCGGCGTGGAATTGAGCGCCCGTGTACCGCAGGGATGCGACGCACCGTTCCCGTGCGGTCGTAGGTCCAGCCGTGATAGGGACAGACGAGACACGGTTCGCCCACTGGTGCAGATCCATCGGGTGCGGCCGCGGTTCCTGGGTCGATCCAGCCGAGAGAGAGCGCGGTGCCGCGGTGGACGCAGAGATCTGGGTAGGCCGCGATCTCGTTGCCGAGCCGTGCGAGGACGAGCGTCTCGCCTGAGAGGCGCACGGGGAGCGGCCGGTCGGTGAGCTCATCGGCGCGGCAGACTGGGGCCCAGGCGCGGCGCAAGGCACGATCGAGCGCTAGCTCGCCTGTCGCATCCAGGCTATTCCCCGTCACCTCTGCAGCAGTTCGCGTCATGCGCCGAGTGTAGAGTCTGCCGCTCCTGACGCGGGAGCACACCGCACGGCGGGTACGCAACGAGTACGCACCTGTGAGCACCATTCAGCCAAATCGTGGCGCTGCCGCGATAGCGAGGAGGGGGTATGGCTGAGACTCAACGCGTACAGATGGCCCGTCCACGACTAGAGGCGCACCTTGACCGCATCGCTGAGGGTGGTGTCGCGCTGATCGCAGGGAGCTCCGGGTATGGGAAGAGCAGCGCGGTTGCCGCATGGGCCTCTCGTTCTCCGCAGCCAACGCGTTGGATCCGGGCGAGCACGCGCCTTCATCATGCGCTGGCGCTTGCGGTCGATGAAGACGATGGGGCGCGCCTTCCGCGCCTCAGCCGAGCAATCCGTCGCCGACACTCACTTGAGACGTGCACGGCTGCGCTGAATGCGGATCTTGCGTCGCCATTCGGATGCATGAATCTCGTCCTTGACGGGGTTGATGCACTTGTTGCCACGAGCGAAGGGTTAGATTTTTTGCGGAGGATTGTCGAACGTAATCCCGACACCTCCCGCGTCGTACTCATCGGCAGGCGGAATGCGGCGCTCCGGCTCGCGATGGCCGAGAGTAAGCGACCAATCGTGGAGATTGGCGCTCTAGATCTGCGCATCTCACCGCTCCAGACACGCCAAATTGCAGAGTCTCGTGGCCTTACCGCCGAGGGGAACCGTCTAGAGCAGGCACGACGCGATGCTGCTGGGAACGGCGGCGCCGTCGCAGTGTGGGCGGCACAAGCAAGCGGGGCACTCCCTCGTGGAGAGCTCGAAGATTTTATTCGGCGTGATGTTGTCGGCGAGAGTGCTGCGACGCTTGAGCGACTGGTCAGCGATGCCGGCGATCGGCCTGATGAGATGGCGCTGCAGTGCCTTTGGAGTGAAGGCCTCCTTATCGCGCCTGCAGATCGTGATGAGCTTGGCTCCGAGCAGTGGCAGGTACCGGCGATGATTGCGCAGGCACTCAACATCCCGCAGAGCGTTACTGGGGCAGAGGTGCAGCGCCGCTATATTGATGCACCCCAGTTGCAGATCCACGTGACGAGTCGTGTCGCACACATCCATGATCTTGGACCACTCACGCTCGAGGTTGAAGGCCGCGTGGTTGAAGGTGCAGCGATTCGACCTCGGTCGCTGGCGCTGCTCCTCTATCTCGCAACACGTCCGAGGCAGACGGCAACACGCGAAGAGGTCATCGACGCGCTCTGGCCTGATGCGGAAGAGTCGGCGGGGCTCAATTCGCTGAACCAGGCGATCTTTCACCTGCGGCGAACCATTGACCCGCACTACGACGAGGCGGCGGCAACGAACTCGGCAACACCGTACGTTCGGCATGAGGGGGAGGTTGTCTCCTTGCACCCTGAACTTGTGCGATTTGATTCGGCGATCCTCAACGAGCGGCTTGACCACTCGCAGGCGAATGCGCGCACAGAAGAGCTCGAGGCACTCCTTGAGAGCTACCGCGGTCCCTTTGGTGTGGAACTGCCGTTCGAATCGTGGGTCGCGACATATCGTGGCTCGCTGGAGATCGGCCTCTTGAGCCTATTGGAGCGGGCAGTTCTTGCAGCCTATGAGATGGGCGATCTCGATCGCGCGATTGATCTGTCGGCTCGCGCCGCTCGAATCGATCCGGCAGATGGGGGGCTGCTCGAGCGACTCGCCATCTTGCTCGATGAGGATGGTGCCACGGTAAGCGCTCGCCGCGCGGCACGTAGGGCACTTCTACTCTTGGATGATTTATCAATTGCGCCAAACCCGCAGCTGAGGAGGATTAGCGGCGGGCAGGATCCTTCGTCGCAGTGAGTGCGACCTTAATGGCAGCTGCGGTGGAGACAAACACGGTCGTTCCAAAGATCAGACACCAGCCACACCAGGCGCCAATCACGAATGCTTGAACGCCGATGAGGCCGAGTTCGATCACGCTCCCAGCGACTCCAGCCATCAGCCAAACGAAAAGTGCCTGCTCGCCTCCTTGACGGGCGTGCAGGAGCGAGGCAGCGAAAAGAACGAGTGCTCCAGCAACGCCAATCGCTGCAACGGGGATTGGGCCGATGCTCGACCAGACAGAGGCTTCAACCTTGGCGCAGCCGCCGAACGGACCAAGCGCAGGACCGCACAGCAGCGTGATGCCGATGACACGTACTGCAAGGAGATAGGAGGAGACCCCAATACCAGCGAGCGAGGCAACGATGCCGACGCGGTGCGCGCGGCGCATGAACTACTTCTTGCCGAGAGCGGCGTCGATCTTCGCGCTGATCGCATCAACGGTTGGAAGCCCTGGCTCCATCCAGTCGCCGATCTTTAGTGTTGGCGTGCTATTGACGCCGAGTGTGGCTGCTGCAGCAGCATCTGCTTCTACCTCAGCGCGATTCGCTGGGTCGGTAATGCAGGCGTCATATGCCGCAAGGTCGAGCCCTGCTGCCGCAGCAATAATGCGGAGGCGCTCATCACTGAAGCCGCCCTCGTTCTCGCCGTGCTGATTTGCATAGACCCATGAGCTGAATGCCCAGTACTTATCTTGCTTCTCGGCGCACACGGCACCAATAGCTGACGTGAACGATTCTTCGCCCAAGAATGCGTAGTGGTGGTGCTCAATGCGCAGCTTGCCGTCGACGACATATCGCTCATAGAGCCGTGGCTCAATATTGTTGGCCCACTGTCCGCAAATTGGGCACTGGAAGTCGGCCCACACCTCAAGGACAACCGGGGCGTCGATAGCGCCGATGCCGCGGCCCACCGTGAAGGCAGGATCTGGGTTTTCGAGCAGTGGGGCGACTGGCGCAAAGGATCCGGTCGGGTTGGGTGTGCCACCCTCGAACGGATTGGCGAGGAAGATCACCACGACGGCGACGGCCCCCATAACCAGCCCGGTAAGCGCAGCGTTCTTCAACATGCTCATGCACGGAGTATAGGGGGGTCTGCAGATCATGTTATATGAGACTGAGTCTCATATGTGGTAGGATCTCCCCATGAGCGAACAGCTACTCGAACTACTCAACGGCGCAGGGGTCCGCCTCACTGGGCCGCGGCGCGAGCTGGCCGCCCTGATCAGCAAGCGGGGCGGGCACTTCACCGCTGCCGACCTTGTTGCAGACGCAGCGAAACGCCGACTGGGGATTGGGCGCGCAACGGTCTTCCGCTTCCTTGACCTGCTCACCGAACATGGCGTTATGGAGCATGTCGACCTGCCTGATGGCCGGCATGCCTATGTTCCCTGCGAACCAACGCACCATCATCACCTGGTCTGTACGCGTTGTGGCTCGGTCAGCGAGGTTGAAGACTGCGGTATCGACTCCGTGACTGCCGAGGCGGCGCGTCGAAGCGGTTTTGAGATTCAGTCGCACCGGCTTGAGCTCTTCGGGCGCTGCCCGAAGTGTCAGAAGGTCAAGCGATGACGCGTCGCAGCGTTATGTGGCTGCTCGCAACAATCCTGCTCAGCGCAGGATGTGGTGCACCTGTCGGAAGTGCGCCGGCTGCCACATATACGGTCGTTGCAACTTCGAGTGTGTTTGCGGATCTTGCATCCATGGCACTTGGCGGCTCTGCGCACGTGGTTTCACTTGTTCCTGCGGGTGTTGATGTGCACACATTTGAGCCATCACCAGAGACATCACGTGTTGTCTCCACCGCAAATCTTCTCCTCATGAATGGACTCGGACTTGACGAATGGGCGCAATCAATCCTCGATGCTTCAACTATTCCGCCAGAGAACGTGTTGCGCCTCGGCGAGCAGATTGACGCGACGGATAACTGGGTCTTCCTGCAAGAGGGTGGCTCCGGTGGCGTTGACCCGCATGTCTGGCTTGATCCTGCAGGCGCACTGATCTATATCAAGCGCATTGCAGCACGGGCGGTGCAGGATCTCCCAGCCGCCAGCAGGGCAATTGAATCGTCGCTCGCAACGGCTGTTGCGGCAATTGAGTCGCTCAACACATCACTCGACACAAGTTTTGCGTCAATTACTTCACGCAAGATCATCACCTTCCACGATGCGTTTGGGTATTTTGCGCGTGCGTACGGTCTTGAGGTTGTTGGCGTTGCAGTAGAAGCCCCAGGACAAGATCCCAGTGCGCAGCAGATCGCGGAGCTGATTGACCTCATCACCACTACAGGGGTCCGCGCGATCTTTAGTGAGGCGCAGCTCCCATCGAAGGTGCTTGACCAGATCGCAGCTGAGACTGGCGCGACCGTGCTGGGAAGCCTCTACTCCGACGCCTTGGGGCCGGCTCCAGCAGATAG
>Ga0209190_1001552_pt1 | contig 15927 bp, 27 predicted proteins | sample M_140205_XF_Meta_FD_187315 | JGI IMG/M metagenome (GOLD analysis project Ga0209190, IMG submission 187315) | Freshwater microbial communities from Lake Montjoie, Canada to study carbon cycling - M_140205_XF_MetaG (SPAdes) (version 2) | ecosystem: Environmental > Aquatic > Freshwater > Lake... | reverse complement strand
GTAGCCCTTGGCCCTAAAAAAAGACCTTTCTGAGCGCCTTTTAAGGTATTGCATCGCTTGCAACTCGCTACAAGATTGGACTCATCGTTGTTACCACCTCGTGCTCGTGCTATCACGTGATCCACTTGGTCTGCGTTCTCACCACAATAGATACAGGTATAGCCATCTCTTATAAGTATGCGTTCTCTGATCTTGCGCCAACGCCTTGTACCTATCTCACTATCCTTTAATGCCATGAGTATTTTCTCCAATGAGCAAGAGCCAAGCATGGAGTCTTATACCTTGCCTTGATGTATCGAATACCCCAATCAATCTGTGAGTAAGCATCGAGGTATCTGATCTTTGAGTTGGCTAACTGGGGTATGCCGTAATGATTGCCGTTACGTGAGTGTGGATTCCAATGGCTCTCATGTGTGTATAATTCATCTATACACCGATATTGCTTATCATCTATTAGTCTGGAATGAGCATAGAGTTTGTAGTAATTAATCTCTTTTGACTCAATCGCACTTGCTGGTAGCGGTTGTAGCAGCGCTACACATAGTGCTCCCGATAGATAGGCCCGACGCGAGATTGATGCTACCGCATCTCTCGTCGAGCGAGGTGATCGTACCGTTGAAGTCAAGTACCTTGTCAAGCACTTCGCGGTTACACTCCTATGGCGTGTCATCGCAATCGGCCCAATCCACTCTGTGCCATGGCGGCTATGTTTTCCTCACCTATGCCGATTAGTACCGTAGGCATGTAAATTCCCTTGACCTCACCATTGGGTGTAATGAATTTGAGAGTCTTAGTCAGGGCTATGAAGGCCACGTCATCTCTTTCCCATAACACGTTAAACCAGCCGCCTTTGGACATAGGCACTAAACCCACCCCATTGCCGTGCTCTATCCATTTCAGTATCCAAGGGGTGGGCTTTGAGTACGGCGGATTCATCCATACCCGGCCATACCACTCAGTCTCTAATCCATCATCTACTACGGTGAGGAATCGATCAGCCGGTATCCAGGGTGAGCCATTGGGTGGGGAACACACGTCAATCGAGTAGGTCAGTCCCAGGGCTTCGAAGATAAAGGGCGGCGTGTAGTAATCATCGGAGGTCTCATGAGTGATGAAGTCGGGGCCAATCCCGAGATCCAGGAAGTTGGTCACTCAATCGCGGCTTCCTGCTCAGTGTTACCTATCTCTACTCCCATTACACCGCACCCATGACATTGCACGATGAGACCGAATCCAGGGAACTCTTGTAATACCTCATGATCCTGGAAACACTTGCAAATCCTGCATTTAAAGGAGAGAAGAGGCATAGTGACTTCTGACTAAATCATCTAATGGATAGAGATCGGCTTGTGGTACCCACCATGATCCATCTCTGGTGAAATACCGGCCCGCTTTGGCCCTTTTAATGGGCATCCAGCCCCGCAGTTCGTAATTGGGACTTGCACCAGTTACAAGTATGGCTACATCATCATCTCTATCAGAGGGCTTGATAATTAAATGTCCGCCTTCCCACTTGGTCCACTTGATCTCGATAGAGCCACCGATATCTGCTTTGAGTTTGAAGGTATTTACCGTCGGCTCGAAGTTAGGGATACCGAAGTAAGCGGCCACTGCCATCTCACTTCCTATGGCTTCAGCATTGCGATAGATAGATTCATGAAAGGTGACCTTCTGTACGCTTTTATCCACCTTGCCAGGGGACTCAGCCTCACGGCGGAAGGCGATAGCAGCGCAGGTCAGTTCGTCTTTGCGTTCGAGTTTTATCGTAATCATCGGCACTCCGCGCAGAACCACATCAGTTGTAGGCCATCTAGGGCTTGTGTTTCCCCGCCCTCGATACTGACGTACTTAAGGCATTTATCGCAGAAATCAAAGTGGCCAATGTTGATGGCTTGATTGTTCGTAAAAATGAATTCGAGATCACCCATTGCTTGCCTCAATTCCCGCAAGAATCAATTTGGCTGAATCGCAAGGAAAGCCATAGTTGCCACAAATGTCACAAGCCCAACCCCATGAGCCGTTAGGCAGTGTGACCTCAACAGGAGTGTGCATGAAGTAGAGAAGGCGCAGGTATGAGGTGGGATTTGTCAGAGGCATTAGTTATCCCACTTTGCTGGACATTGCTCAGAACGCACCTTGCTAGAGCAGACGTATCCGGCGTATGGGCCTTTCGCGCCGTTGCCCTGCTTGTAAATCATTGAGCCGTGTTTACATTGCGGGGCAGGTGAGGGGATCGCACCACTCATGATCTGAGCGCCCAACTCATCTACTACCGCATCTATGGTCCAGGGATCAGCCTTTTCCCGAACGGTGATAGTGGTAGTGGCTAGATCCGGTACGGCCGTCAAAGTTGAGCCAACCCGGCGCATCTCTTCAAATGAAGGGCGAGGGGTTCCTTCACTAAATTTTGAGATTCCACCTGTGTGAAGTGCTCTACCTATCGCCGAAGTGGAAGCATTCTCCATGGGAAAGCGGTTAGAGCCGCCCCGGATTTCCTCTGCAAAGTCTGTGGCAAAGGGGATCATGTCCAGGGCATCCCGGTAAAGATCAGTCTGGACTATGTAGCGACTGCCATCCTGAAATACGATCTTGTTGTCGATTCGACCGGCGGGGTAGTGCATCCAGAACTTCTCAATTCTCTCAGCCACCGTCTCGTAATTTTCCAAGGGATTACTCATTTGCTCACCTCACGGCCAGCCGCATGGCGGCCAATTGCCTTGCCCCGATTAAATCCCTCTTGGGACCCATCCTTATGCCCTACCGCATAGCCAAATACCAGCCCAATCAGCCCTAGAAGGATGATCATGGCCATCTGTGCAAACAACCCTACTGCTTCCATTTTCTGCTCCCGATCCGTTTGTGACGGCTTGTGCCGCCTATGTCTTACAGGATCAGGGTAAAGGCACCATGTGACTGATTGCAATGACCGACACGCCGAACATGCCTGTATTGACAATAGCCACACAATCGGTAAAGTTGGGGTATGGCCAAAGCGGTCATGTACAAAGAATCGGGAGAATAAGATGAATGATTTTCAAGTATGGATGTGCGCCTATTGCAGTATCCAGATTACCAACAACTCGCATTGCGAAAACTGCAATGAATACGATGGAGCCATGATTTTAGAAGAATGGACCACATTTAATGCAATCAACCCACGCGTGTTTGTGGGCATCTAGTGATTAAAACAATTACCGTAGAAATGAATGACCAGGATTTCGATTACCTACCCAGTACGAGTATGAATTGGGCTTCTATTGATTGGGAGGTTCAAGATGGGCGATTTGATCCACTACCTGATTACCGCAAATTCGCTCGCGCCTATTGGTTTGAGTCTTACGCAAATCTCTTGCTTGCCCGGGCTTATGTAACTGCATTGGGCTTTGAGAGTTCTACTCATCTCGACGAGTTCTCTGAAAATACGCCTTACCTGCTCCTCACCGATTTTGGCGGCAAGATATGACCGTTACCCCTATTCGATCTATTCGAATTCCGGAGCAGGTATGGAAGAAGGCAAGAGCCAAAGCGGCTAAAGAGCATACGACGGTTAGCGCCGTGATTGTTCAATTGCTACTTGCTTGGCTTGATTAACTACTTACCCAAGCGATCGCTAAGAATGATCTCGTAGATCTTTTCGACTTTGTACTCAACGGCCAAGAGTCTGTCATTCATGGATTTTCCTGAATTGGGTTTGAGTTCTGATAAGTAATGCTTGACCAGGAACCGGACTGCGCCCGAGAAGGCGGCCACTAGGGTAGTGACGGCTACCGCAATAGCCGCCCACTCGGTTTGACTCATTCTTTAACTACGCCAAATGAGTTATCGGCTTTATTGAGGAATCGAAGTGCGACCGGTGCGATAGCCGCAACGCCGCCCATGAGGATTGCCTTGGGATCTGTCACACCTGCGATGTATACGGTAATCATTGCCGCGAGGAAAGATCTCGCCCATGATGCCGCCATTGCTTTTGCTTGTTTCATTTGACCACCTTCGGAGTTGGGGTATCGGTGGGAGTCACTTTTGGTAACTCTCCCGAATAAGGTAAAAATTTGGGGCGGCCATAGCCAACGACCGGGGAGCCTTTACCCAATGGGCGAACCTTTGCCAGCACCATGCCGCCGTTGCGTTGAGATTGTCCTGCGCCGCCTGTGTTGCCCTCGATTGTCCAGATGTCAGTCTTATTCACCTGCATCACAATTCCGATGTGGCTGATCTTGTCCACGCCATCATGTGGGAAATCAAAGAACACTAAATCACCGGGAAGTGGGTTGATCATCCATGAGCCAATGTTCTTGAGTTTCTGTGCACCCATGGCAGTAGCCACCATCGAGGGAATGCTGACTTTGGCTTGAGAAAATACCCAGTTGCAGAATGAACCACACCAAGGTAGTTGATCAAAGTGTGTGAATTTCCCGTATTTGGTTTCATTATCTTTGGGGCCTTCAATAGTGCCGATTTCGCCAATAGCGATCTCAAGTACCTTGGCCGCAGTTCCTAATGGGATCATTTAGGTTTCACTTCATGGGATGGATCTGTGCAAGTCCATTGGCAAGTAGCCTCATTGAGTACTGCTACCGCATGGCATTTAGGCGCAATAAATGCGTCGAGTGTTTCATCATAGGTATAACCGATGCCAGCAAAGTTCTTGCGAATCTTTGCATTGTATGAAGTTTTGATCCAAGTACCGCCAAGATTATCAATGAGCCATTGATAACCCTCATCAAGTTCATTGTTATCACCAACGGTTACGCGGATGACTTTGTTATCTTTGTCTAATTCAGCCCAATGACTCATTTTTACACCGCCGATTTTAAATATCGAACTATGCAGATTCCAGATCCGCCAGTTCCGCCTGTGTTTACTGACCCACCTGATGCACCGCCGCCGCCACCACCTGTGTTAACAGTTGCGCTTGCACCCGATCCACTTGAATTTCCATTTGCTCCACCGCCGTTAGCAGTACCGCCCGACCCACCTGAAGGCGTATAACCACCACCACCACCGCCGCCTGCGTAATAACCGCTGACACCAGTAGAAGTTGCGCTAGCCCACGATGAATAAGTGTTTGATCCTGAACCACCATTACCACCATTTTGGCCGCCGCCATTGCTTGCACCAACCGCCGATGCACCACCACCGCCACCTGCGCCATCTCCGCCCGTGTTTGCTCCACCGTCGTTTCCTTGGCCGCTAGTTGATCCGCCGCCTGCACCCGTATAAGAAGAACCACCGCCTGAACCACCAGATGATCCTTGGCCCGTTGAGAGCAAATAAGTTCCACCAAGGCCACCACCGACTGCGCTAGTCAATCCGGTAAATGTTGAGTTTGTTCCATTTGCTCCAGCAATAGTTTTGCCAATAGTTCCGGCACCGCCACCGCCAATGACGACAGTTGCGTTACTGTTTATTGAAATTGATGAATAGACCAAACCACCAGCACCACCGCCGCCGCCTGCCGAATGGCCTGCACCGCCTGAACCACCGGCACCGCCGCCGCCTGCAATCAATAATACATCGCAAGCAATACTTGACCCAGATACTCCTAAAGTCCCATTGCTGGTAAATGTTCGGTAATAGTAAGTAGCATCAGAAGTAAGAGTTCCACCCGTTACGATTGGTTTTGCAATGGAATTAAGAACTGCCGCAATCGTGTTGCCTATCATTATGCAATACCGCCCACGATTACCCATGTATCTGTTCCAGTCTTAATACACGCGGCAGATTTGTATTGACCAAGAGTGGGAGAGGCCGGAGTTGCACCGGCACTTACCACGGTAGTAGTTCCGCTGGTAACTGCGCTGATTGTTGTAGTACCTGCACCGAGATTTAATACGGTGATAACCGTGCCGGTGGGATGGGCTACCGAAGCATTAGTTGGGATCTTAAATGCGTTGGCGGATGCGTTGTTCATTGTCACCAGCACCTGATAGGAGTCAGTGAGCACCGTGGTGTATGTCGCACCTGTCTGAGTGTTAGCGGTGAACGCGACTAGGCCATTGAACATGGCGGCAGTCATTACGTCACCGGTTGCGGCTGGAAATCCAGTTGCCATTTGATTGCTCCTTAGTAAGAAAGAACGTTTGTACCGAGGACTCCATAAAGGCTTGAGCCAATAATGAAACCATCAATAATAGGTTCGAGGGTTATGAATGTAGTTTTCCAAGAGTTTGTTGTAATCCGGTGGGATACGCCAAACACTTGCAATGTCTTTGTGATGCTCGAAGTTGTACCCGGTGCAGTACCAGGTTGAGTGGTGGTGATTGTTACTGGATCAAAGTAATCAAGATCGAGGGCGGCAGTTACGCCGGCATCGTAGTTATTGGTATAAAGATCCAGGGTAATTGCATCGCACCGAATTGAAGTATCTTTACGAGAGGCAACGTAGGCTTGGGCATAGTTAAGTGCCTCGCTGGTTGTCTGCATAAGAAGGTTCTGTTGGTTATAGGAATGCAAGAAGTAAAGAGCAATTGAAGTCGCATCACTAGCAGTTTGTGTGGCTAAACCAGTAGCCGTAATATTGGCTTGGTTATAGATAAGAACGTCGTTAAGAATCCACATGGCATTGAAGTAGGAGATACCGGTGCCATTGTCATTAAATACCGTGGCAGTTGCATTGACCGAGGCCGTAGTGAAATTACGGTTGGCGAATACTGCCGTACCTTCTCGGCTAATGTAAAAGGCTCCGTACTCGGTGATCTCGCAAGTCTGCATTGCCTGTAAAGAGGTTCGAGCCGTTCCGGGATCTGCTTGAACTGTCGTTTGGCCCGTTTGAATTGATCGCATAGCGTTGGGCCATGAAATCGAATCAAGAATCTGACTTACCCTCGCTGAAGTCAGATCACCAGCGGCGGAACCCGGAACGGTCGAAATTTGCGCATTCTGAAATAGTCGAAATCCATCTACCGCAGTAATGGTCGTGTACACCACGTCACCGACATACTTTGGGGTAGTGGTGGAATAACCCGTGATGTAACCGACAAATACCGGATAAGTCACGCCATTACTTACCGCCGTGATCTGCACCTTACGCATAGGGTTGAGAAGGCCAAAATAGGGACCCGATATATTTTGGGGGTTGAAGTCCCCGTTCATATCAACAATCCGCATAGTGAGTTGGCCAGTTTGGAATTGATCGCTCTGAGCATCACGGCCGCGGATAGTAGTGATCTGATCTACCTGGTTGGATACGTCCACAATGATTCCGGCTGAATCGGCTAATACGTTAGTACCAAATACACCTGATCCAATGATGAAGGCTTGCGCAAATGATGGGCCAGTTGAGAAGTTTATGTATGCCTTGACGGTTGGAACGGTCATTGAACAAGTCCTAAAGATCCAGCATAAGAAAGATTCATGCCAAAGCGTTGCAGTTGTTGTACGGCATCTTGAACGACCGTATAGGCATTGGAAGGATCGAGGGATTGAAGATTGATTGTTACGCCACCTGAAGCGCCAACACCGAGGTAATCAATGCCGGCATTGGATACGTCTGTGGAAACTGTTTTATTTGGCATTTGTTCGTTATTACTTTTTGGTATTGGTGGCACCGTTGGATCTGAACTATTGCCTTCGGTACCGCCGCCGGGAATACCTAGATAGTTGCCGTAATTGATTGATTTGAGAGCAGACATAGAATCCGCCGCCAACTTAGTTGCGGTAGCGGCTTGATCCATTGCTTTTCGCAAATCATCGGTGGCTTTGGCCGCGGCTAACTCGCTATTAAGTTTGGCAAGCGTGGCAGAAGCGCCAACCTTTGTATCGTCAAGAATCTGCAACTTAGCAAGAATTCGTGCCTTGGTTTCTTCATCGGTGGCAGAAGCCAACGCGGCCATAAGTCCTGCTCGTTCTACGTCCATCTTCTTCTTGAGTTCGGCTAAGGCCGTTTCATCTTTAGAAGCAAGAGCAGTAGCAATATTTTTCTTATTAAGTAAATCTAATTCTGATTTCTTTTGAGCCAAGATCTTTGCATCAATAGCACGATCGCCCAATGGTTTCTTCGCAAGGATTGCGGCTTCTTTTGCTCGATCGCCGCCGGGAAACGCGGACTTATTGGTTGCAGTAGTTGCCTTGGCAAATGGATTGATTCGGCCTAATGAAAGAATTAGAGTGCCAAGATCAGCAAAGCCTCCAAGAACCTTTCCAGTAAATTTGAAGATTGTTGACAACGCTTCGGCTATGCCAAGTAAGCCATCGGTAAATCCTTGCATTCCATTCGGTCCACCTACGGCCGCAAATGAATCCAATAATCCTTTACCAAGAGTTTCTTTTACGTTGGACATAGCAACGTTAAAATCGTCTACTTGCCGGGTATAACCGCTACGACCTAATGCTTGTCCCTTGAATTTTGTATCCAGTTCGGCAAGAAGTTTAACCATGTCGCCACTCTTAAGATTGGTTTCACTTAGTCCAACGCCTAAACTCTTTAATCCTTTAGTCTGCCCGGCATATGCCTTGGCAATCGCTAGTGAAACTTCTTCAACGCTTTTTCCTGTGCCCGAAGCAACATTGAGGGCAGTATTTAATCCTTCTTGAGATTTCTGAACGCTACCTGTAACGGTAAGTATATTCTGAAATGCCGGGCGAAGTTGATCATCTAGTACACCCGTGGCCTTTTCAAGATACTTTATGTACGCCTCAACGCCAGGAGTGGCAAATGCGTTACCGGTATTCTTTAACTGAATTGCTAGAGACTTGGCGGCCTTCTCATCTGCGGCAAAGGCAATCACTGAAGCCTTACCAAATGCCGCAATTTTCTGAGCCGCAAATAGCCCGACTACTTGTTTACCTAATTTATTAAGTGACTTGTCAAATGCAGTAAGTTGCTTTTGACCTTTGAGTAATGCCTTCGCATCGAAGCGAGTGACTACGTTTACAAGAATATTTGCCATCACGTAGCCAATGTGTAACTAGATTGGTTCATGTAATCACCTTGATTGAAGGTGAGACAAGCAGCGTTGATCGCATCAAGAACGCTTTGATACGCCTTACCATGGTCTTGATCCCATGCTTTGTAAAGGAGGCGGCCTCGTTGCCTACCTTTTCCATATAGGGGAGTACCCATGTGCGATATAAAATATGCGCCCGCTTCCGGGTTATTTGAGTGAGAGTAATAGTGACTGCCGCTTTTACGGTTCCAAGGTTGACCATTGGGATTCCTGCGGCCTGCAATTTCATAAATCTGACCCGCAGCCGTGGTGTTGGCTACGTAGTAAAGCGCCCTAAATCCTTTGGCATTTGCCTGGCTTGCTCCCTGGCGATAAACGATTCCTCGTTCCACTTCGCTTGCGTTGTAAAGAGGGAACATGCGCTGAGTAGTCTTCGTGCTGATTTCTCGGAACATGGAAGAGCGAGGTGAGATCACACCAGGCTTGGCGTTCATATTCCAGGAAGTTAGATTCGTTGGTTGCGGACTAGGGACCATGGCACGTGCCTTATCCCGGATAGGAATCATGGCCCCTTTAATCTGCGCATTCATGTTCTTGTGAACGTCCGGCGCAAATTTCCGCATGAGTTTAAGAGTGTCGGTTAGCCCTGTTATTTCTACGGCCATTCTCTATCTCCTTTGCTCGATCCTTAAATACTTGGATCATTGCCTTGAGCATTTCTGTATCAAGGGCGATGATGTCTTGCGGCGAGATCCCTGTCTCAATCGCAATCTGAGCGATTAGGTAGGTAAAGGAATCCCGCGTTAGCCATTTTTTTCGTCGTCAAGAACCTCTACTTCACTGAGTGATTCGAGGAACTCGACTCCGAACATCGGCACTGTCGTTCCACTTTTACGTAAGCATTCCCACGCAAGCCAATAGACATCTGATTGTCTTTCAAACTCGCGAAAGGTTTTATGAATGCCACCCTTAAACTGAAGTTCAAAGGCGTATTCGATAGCGGGGGTGATTTGATGGATCGTTGCCGTTCCATCTGCTTTTGTGATCTTTAACCGGGCCATGGTTATTTCTCCTTAGAAGGATCCTGTTGTGGTTTGTACGACTGTGCTATTGCAGGTAAAGGACATGCTGGAATTGCTGATGTCGCCAACCGCACCGTTGAGAGGTGTGAGGTTGTTGACAATGATTGATACGGTGTAAAGAGGGTTAGTCGCACTGACGGCGGTTCCCTTTACTGGAAGCAATACTGCGGTAACGGTTGTACCGTATGCGGCTTGCAAAGTTGCTTGAACACTTGATGCTGAGAAGTCGTTTAAGAAGTCCAGGGTTAAAGTGCTTGATTCCAAGCCCTTTGCGAATTTGTGTGCAGTGTCGCCAAGAGCAGTTACTTCGAGTTCATCAAAGTTCTGTGTCAAGGTAACGCTAGTGACGTGATCGGAAAGGTCAACTGAGTTGATCTTAACGCCAACGTTATTTTGTAAAAAAATTGCCATTCTTTATTCCTCTGCTTTCTTGGCGATTGGTGCTGGTTGTTGTACTTGGCCGATCTTTTTTAAGAAGGCATCATTCTCTGCTTGCCATTTAGCAAGATCTGGTTCGCTCATGGTTAACTCCAACTTGTAAGGATTGCTATGGATAAATCTGCCGCGAGCAAGTCACCTGATTGAAGGCTGAGAACCGCCGGTGCAGAAATTTGTGGGCCATTGAATGTCAGGCCAGATTGCGACATTTTCTGAAATACTGTAATCATGAATTTTTCAAGGGTTTGTAAGGCTCCGGAATTGTCCAGCATTGGAACGAACATGGAAATCTTAAAGTGAGCCGTTGGGCTAATTGTCAGATTGGAATTGTCATTGGATGTCAGTGCAGGATCATCCCAAGAGATCACCACTGAGTTTGCAAGCGGTGTCGGTGGTACGTAGGAAAAGGTGCTCCATACACCAGGATTCGCCAGTGCGGTGGCTATCGTGGATCTCAGGGTCGTAATCGCAGGAATTGGCATAGTTATCCAACCATCGATCGTGGACCCATGTATGGAGCGATGAGTCCGCGGATTCTGCCCATAAGGGAGTTTCCAACGGCGAAAGGTGAAGGACCGTAATTGGGATCTACACCACCAAGATTGCTAACTTGGCGAGATTGCCAGATCGTTACGGCAAGCATCATTGCGGCCTCGCGGATTGCCGGGGTGGTGGCGTAGGTAGTGGTCTTGGTATCTACTCCTGCGGCTTTACCGTAGGGAACGATGAGTTGGTAATTCTTATCAGCCGCAGTCTTTGCGTATTGGATAAAACTGTAACCCTTGGGAAAGTAAGTTGCATTAAAAGGATAAAAGGCAAACCAAGGGAAAGTGGCCGATCCTAGGGACCAGGGATACGTCGCAGTGATCGTGAAAGATCCGTTATAAGTAGAACCGCAGCCTGAGATCGTAATGGACTGCCCGGCTACGTATGAGCCAGGAGAGGATAAAACAAGAGTTGCGTAATTGTTTGCAAGGGCCGCACCGACCACTGGAACTGAGTCGAACCAAAGGTATGAGTTGAGTAAATCTTCCGCAGTTTGACATACCTCTTCAACTGTTGAATCTGAATATAAAGTTCCAATGCCAAGGTTATCTCTCAACTCTTGCATAGTCACATAAGTCGCGGCCATTGGATCTTCCTTTCAGTTTAAGGCTGGTGGGGCCACCGGGAGCGATAGCCCCACCAGATTATTCATTACGCAGTCTTAACGAACTTGCGGATACCAGCCGCTTGCTTTGTTAAGTATGAGCCGTAGCCGTAGATGGCCATCTGGACCTGCATATTGCTTACGATGTTGACTGAGAAGTATGAAGTCGGTGATGAATACCAAGTTGCTGCTTCAGGTGCGACGATGAACGCCATGTTAGAAGCAAGAGTTGATACCGCATTCACGTCCACATATAAATCAAGGCCAAGAACGTTTCCGCGAATGGAAGTCGGTGATGAGTTACCACCAGCATTCATTGGTTGTGAAGCGTTATAAATTGGGCGACCGGTGGAATCTACGGCCGAAATTAAAGCGCCCCAGAGTCCGGTACCTGCGACCATGTTACGTGCAAGATAAGAAGTTCCTGCGTACACAAGTGGAGTTTCTTTACCGATGTATGCAATCACGCCTGCACTGTCAGCAGTTTGTGAAGTAGCGGCAGTTCCATCAGCAATGAAGCCAGCGATAACCGCTGCATCAATTGCTTTGAGATAAGCACGCTGCATTTGAATTGTAAGTTCGTCATAAAAAATCGGATCCGAGCGCTCCAATAACTCAAGAGTTACTGTATTTTGCCCAGAATATTTGCTGACAGTTCCAGTTATATAGTCAGTGACCATTCCGGTGTTGCTTGGAGTACCAGATTCTGCGGTTGCTGCGACTGTGGGTGCAGTGCCGCCACCGTTGGTATCGAGTGAGGGGATTGAAAAGGACATACCAGATGATGGAAGTGTTCCCTTTGAAATCGCATCAATTGCTGGAGTTCCGAAGTTTGTATTCGAAACGAATTCACGCAAATACTGAACGGGATTGAAGGCTGGGTTGGTTGTACCGATTGAGTCAACGGCGGCTTGCACCACCATTGGATCCTCGGATGCTGCTACCCATAACTTCGAATCTTCATTGCCCATTGCGGCTTTGATTTTGTGCTCTGTATAGCGGCCCATTGAAGTGATGCCGTGACGAACTGAAGAAGTGATGTATGGAGCAGTTGCCTTAATTGTTGGACGTGAGGCTTCGACTGTTTCCGCAGGCGCGGCCTCGGGTGTTACGGCCTCGGGAGTTTGAGTTTCCACGATCGCCTCACTTTCATTGATTGATTGATTTTCTGTGGTTGTCTGTACTTCCGCTTCGCTTTCGCTTGCGGCAACGTTGGTGACGATCGCCTGAGTAAAGGCTGGCGATTCAACTAAACTGACTTCTTTAAGCGTGGCTTTTTGCACATAAAGAGTTCCATCTTTACCTGGCTTCGAGGCGGTAACTTCCACACCTACTGACAAGCCAGAGATAAGGTCTTCGCTTGCCATCACTAAATAATCTGATCCCTTTTGGCTAGCGCTTACTTTAAATTGGCCTCGGATCTCAGTACCAGATTCCTGGAATGAAATTGCTCGCCCGATTGGATCTGTTTGTGAGTGTTGCGCAAGTAACTTAATCTTTGTGGGATCTGGAATGCTGATAGACCCGGCTTCAAATACAACTGGTCCAGCCGAAGTATTACCAACGGCCCCGAACGGAACAACGATTCCGCTAATGATCCTGCGATTGCTATCACTTGCTTCAATAGCACTACTGAACTGTAATATCATTGCCATTTTCTCCCATCGGAGTTAGATCTTCCATTGCCATTGCTTGTTCTGTTGTTATAAGGCCAAGAGTGAGTAATTTTTCAACTACTGCAAGTCTTGCCATTGCATCTGCACGTAGGAATGTCTCATCCAATGCAAATGAAATCCGTGTACCGCGTGGAGTCAGATCATCCATGCTGAGTCTGTCCTCGATAGCCGTGATGAATGGTTGAAGAGAATATGCGACAAATTCTTTACGGCCATCGAGAATATTCTGATATGTCATCGAGTTATTCATGTCAGCGCTGATGTAATACGCTGGAACATTGCACACTCTTGCAACTTGAGTTGCTAAATATTGTGCTGCTTCGTTATACATCATGTCCTTGGGTGAGAACGATGTAGATTGATATTCAAGAGTAGATGTCAAATAAGCGGTACTACGATTCTGCCTGGCCGACTTCCATGCTGCAAGAATTCCTTGGATTTGTGAATCAGGAAGATCCGCACCTGTATTCTTGAGTACTCCAGAACTCATGGGTGTTTGCGAGGCAATAGAAGCCGCACGTTCAATATCAATTGCAGATTGAATAGTACGAGCAGATCGAACCAAGATTCCTTGATCTAGACCCTGGAATGTGACAAGAGATCCCACGCCATCCATAGGAAGGCGCTCGTTCATATACATGTAATACTCAACCTCGGTTTGTGTCGCGTTAAGTTTTACAGTGATGCGATCATTCTGCACCCATTCAAATCGAGCCGGGCGATTATCATCTTGATATACTTCTGTAACTTTCCAGTAAGCAACGCCATACATGAGCAGCGAATCCACAGTCCATGCCATTGTTACCGCACGTGGCTGGCGCTTATCAGGTTGATTCACCCATACAAGATTGGCTACTTCAGCGCCAGTGCTGGTGAGGTAACTTTCTAAAGGAATCGCAGCAATTGTCTCAGCGATTAAGTTGCGACAACGTGCAACTGAAGGAACACTCATGGCTGCTTGGCGATCAATTGAGTTCACATAGTTGTTGTATCCGCCCATATTGTTTGCACCGTAGAAGTTTCCATACGGTGCATCCATAACGGCAGGGGCATACTGGGCCACGACCCGCGAAGTCGGATCAGCCTTAGACTTATTGAAGCCAAAGATATCTGTTATACCCATGATCAAATGTTCGAGCAATTGTCAAGCATTTAGGGGATGTGTCGCTTGGCGAGTCTCAGGCTGAGTAAACCGCCGCCGCACCTTGGGGTTTGACTAACTGGTGAACGATCATGGCAAGTGAAATCGGGGCCGATACATCGCCTGCCGATTTACGCCGGACGATTCTCCACGCGGCATCATTCTGCTTTGCCGCACAATTGTTCATTTGACTAATTAGAGTCTCTTGGCCGGAGTGAACGAGACGTTTATTGACCAGCACATCCAGGAAGTCCGAGCAAGCGGTATAGAAGATAGTTCCGGAGCAATCCACCGTTGCAGCGCCACTCATTTGCAGTCTTTGAGCAATCGTGGCAGTGGTGTATTTATCAAAGCAAATCATTCTGGGGAAATACTTATCTGCCCAGAGTTTTATGTCTACCGCAATCTTTTGCTCATCCACTGCTACGTCAGAGTGCCAGGATTGGAGAAGACCCAATCCCATTCGACCATCCGGGAGCAATTGGCCCGCACATAACGAAGCCGAACGCCTGCTTGGGGATACGTCAAAGGCAAAGATAGTAAGGGGACCGGGCGACATTTCTAGGGTGGGATCTGAGCAATCTTCGAATGCACCGTATGGCCAGGGTGATTGCAATGAATCGATCCATTGGCATAATAACTCGGTTCTGGTCGCTTCGATCGAACTTGTCGAGATCGCCTCTTCAATCGCTTCTTCACTGATCCGGTACCCAAGGGCTGGATTTGCGAGCGCCCAAGCCTTGCGGTCGGTGATCTTGCAATACTGAGGGGCCGAATACTCATAAAAGCCTAGAGAGCGAGGTGGCTGAGAGAGGCATTTTTCCCTGAGATTATTTAATACCGAACTAAAGGCATCCCCGGCGTTAGAAGTGTAGAAACTTTGCCCATCGGTAGCACGAGTAGTTGGAGTGGCAGCGGTGAATGCCTCTTCGTCAATTTCTCGCAATTCATCAAGCCATAGAAAGTCCGCAGTTCTTCCGCGACTGCCATCCCTAGTCGCTGCCACAATGTCAAGGCGAGCGCCGTTCTTTAACTCGATACATTCACTGCCGTTGGCATACCGGATCGAGCGCACTTGATTGCGAAGGCCATCGTTCTCATTAATCAGGTACGCCATCTCTCGAAATGACACCAAAGTCATTGCTCGATTACTGGACATGATCAGAACCCGACGAGAGCCAAAGAGGAAGAGATGAGCCAGGCACATAAGCCGCGCAAGTTCAGATTTGCCCGATTGACGAGCAACTAGGAGAAGTCCGCTACGCCGTATGAACTTGCCGTCATCATCTAGGGAGAAATAATCGCGAACGATCACCTCTTGCCAGGGCATTAGTTCCCGGCCAATGGACCGGGCGAATGCAATCACCTCATCGCCGCGAGATTTAGTATTTAACCACTCGCTATGAAGGCGAGGCTCCGTTGCCCCCTTGAGGCTCACGTTTGTACTTGTTGTCATCCGGTTTGATCCTGTCGTGGTTGGCCCGCGAACGGCCCGCTATGGGTCTCTGAGCGAGTGATCAGGGAGATATCGGCCGCAGGGACATGGGGGGTAGCC
>Ga0209190_1001550_pt1 | contig 15935 bp, 27 predicted proteins | sample M_140205_XF_Meta_FD_187315 | JGI IMG/M metagenome (GOLD analysis project Ga0209190, IMG submission 187315) | Freshwater microbial communities from Lake Montjoie, Canada to study carbon cycling - M_140205_XF_MetaG (SPAdes) (version 2) | ecosystem: Environmental > Aquatic > Freshwater > Lake... | reverse complement strand
GTGACAAGCTGCTGGACTACCGGCTGTCTTTGTGACCTCTCGCCAGAATACGCAATCAGCAACAACTGGACACATGGATTTGCTATTCAGGACATGCATGATGATGGCAATTTTTCGTTGTTTAATTTGATGATTATCAACGGCAAGGTGCATTGACAAGTCGGCAAAAAAGACGATTTACCGGCGTTTTGTGCATTGTTTCGTCATGCTTGGCGAGTTGATTGCCATTTTTCAAGGTTCCGCAATGCTTACAACCATATCGTTGACACTACCGAAATGGTATCCAATCAGGATCAACACTTGTCATCTTCCTACAAACAGATTCGACAACCGAAAGACAATCCGCCTAATTGTTAGGCTTAGACTGTCTCACTTGTTACTTCCTCATAAACGAGTTCGCATAACCAGATCGCAACGATTTTTCAATCGCATCTCATTCTATCCGTGGGCTGTAGCTGTAAGGCGGAATCAAACAAATGAGAAGTCACATACTATTTCAGAAAAGTCGCGGTAAACTTTTCCCCATTGTAACCAGCGGCACTATCCAACTTGCATCATCGGACTCATGGCTTGCTATGTGACTTGATCCAATGGTTACAAAAGGAAAAAACCGCCCGATCTCTTACCTCGGACGGCTTTTTAGCTGATGTGACACACGCAGCGGAAAATCTCTTAGCAAGGTAAGAGCTTGCGAACGACAGAAAAATGCCATATTCTCAGAAAAAAGCAACTATTTTTTCACCGTGGAATCCTTGTAGAATAAGGGAAAATGAAAATACTTGAAAAAAGTTCTTGCGTTTTTTCATCTGAAAGGCTACTTTTGCGCCGTCAAGCAACAACAACAATATGAAAAACGAAATACGAGTCATTTTTTTCCAAGGTATCCATAGCCACATACTTTGCTATTTTTGCAAATGGTTAATCGAGCTCGGAGCCGTCGCAACACTCGACAGTGACGGCATTCTTACTAATGCATCACCTGAGCAAATTGTCGAAGTCACGAGAGGCTACGCGCTTTATATTCCAGCATGACAAAAACAGGGGCGCGGCTGCAACGCGCTTAATTTTACTACAATGAACCAAACCAAACAACGCGGCGGCAAACGCATCGGGTCAGGCCGCAAGCCTGGCATTAAAAAAGCGCGAAACAGGATTGCACGCAGTATCACGTTGCATCGTGATACATGGGCAAAGATCGAACGCAAACGCGGCGAAAAATCTCCATCTAAATTCATCGAATCAAAACTATGAAAACATACATCGAACAATACGCGCTGACTACCAGCCACAACAGAAACAGAAACCGCAAGCGGCACACCCGCTTGAAAACAATCATCACGCGCATTGCCACGACACTGGCAATCGGCGCGGCAACCTATTACGCAAGCCGCTATGTGGGATGATCGAGATGACGACTACCGAGAAGAAGTCCGCAACTACATCCGCTGCCGTGACGGTCTTTGCGGGGCTGATGACTGCCCGACATGCAGGCCGGGAAATTTCACGGACGGCGTTTGGAATGAGGACATCGAACAGGAAACAATCAAAGATGATTGAATATGACAACAGCAAAACAAATTAACGACGGCGGCAGCGTCACCGCGGATCTGATCTCGGAAAGGTTTGTTGCGGGACACGGAACGTTAGAAGAAAAGGTGAAATCTGTCGGAGGATTATCAATACGCGACTACTTCGCGGCGGCGGCGATGCAGGGACTTGTGAGCGCGGTAATTACAGCGGCAGCAGAATCAGCTCGCGACCCAGATCAAACTGGCAAGGAATTATCAGAAGCGTGTTACGTATTAGCTGATAAAATGCTCGCCGCAAGAAAGGAGGGCGCATGACCGACCATAAAAACGCATTGCGGGATTACTCGACCGACAGCCTCGTCAAGATTCTCCGCGATTTACAGCGCAAGCACCAGCACGACCGATGGGACATCGGCAGGATCGCGGCAATCAAATCCTTACTCAAGCAAAGGGGGATCGTGCTGTCATGATTCCAGAACACTCTCCCCGCCAAGTGGCGGATCGGGAAACAGGCCCGTTGTCGTCGTCAACTGTTCAGGCGACGGCGGCAACGGGAAACAATCCGGTGACCTTGTTTTTATACATCGCGGCGGACGCGCAGCATCTGGAGCCTTACAAGCTAACGCTGGAATCCGAGCTTATCATCGCCGCCGCCGACGAAATCAATCAGCTACGCGAAAAGCTGGCCAGCGCAAAAAAGGAAATCACCTGCTGTATCCGCAAACTTGAAACCATTTATCAAAACATCGAAACGAAAACACTATGAGCAATCAACTACACAAACTAAAAATCGACCTATTGAAAATACCGTCTGCCGCAATCAAACCGGGCAAAAACGGCAGGACATACCTCATAATTGACGTTGAAGAAAGCCAGCTATTCCAAGGCAAAACCGCGCTTTACCTCGACATCGACATGCGCGAAAACCGCGACGGCGAGGACCAATATGGAAACACTCACATGCTGGTTATTTCTCCAACGAAGGAACAGCGACTAGCCAAGGAGAAAACGCCTATTCTCGGCAATGCCAAGACCTACGTTTTTCCAGATAGGAACATGCCGCAATCATCGGCACCGAAGCGGACAACAACTGATGACGATGATTCCATTCCCTTTTAATCTAAGAAAAAAACACTATGAACGAAATCACCGAAACAAAGAAACCGCGCACGTTGAAAGGCTTGCTGTCGGAAGAAAACGTCAAACAGCAATTTGCGCTAGCATTGCCAAAACATCTCAATGCTGACCGATTTGCGCGAGTCGCAATCACCGCGTTGACCAGGACACCGAAGCTGCAAGAATGCACACCGGAGAGCTTCATGAAGTGCCTGCTCGACCTAAGCGCACTTGGAATCGAACCGGATGGCAGAAGGGCGCATTTGATTCCCTACGGAAAAGAATGCACTCTCATCTTGGACTACAAAGGAATTGCCGAGCTTGTCATGCGCTCAGGAACGGTAAGCAGCATCCACGCCGATAAGGTTTGCGAACACGACCAGTTTGTCAGCAATCGCGGCAAGATTGAAAAGCACGTTGTCGATTACAAAGCACCACGCGGCAACAGTTATGCTTACTACGTTCTTATCACGTTCAAGGACGGAACAGAGAAAAGCGAAGTAATGACCCGCGATGAATGCGAGGCGATCCGAAAACGATCACGCGCTGGAAACTCAGGGCCATGGGTGACTGACTTCGATGAGATGGCAAAAAAGACAGTTTTTCGCCGCGCATCGAAATGGCTACCGTTATCACCGGAGATCCAAGACGTTATTCGGCGCGATGAGGAAACCGAGTATCGCAACGTAACACCGCCGCCACAGCCCCCGATCAACCCGTTTGCGCTATCTACACCGGAAACGACGGAAAACGCCGCCACGGTCACCCTTGACGAAACAGAGCAGGAAGGAGAAATTAAACCATGACACACGACAAAATGATAGCAGTGATTTTGCACCATAAAAACGGGGGCAAGGTGGAACACAAAGCCAAAGAGGGCAATTTTTGGAGGCTAATTGTAAAACCTACATGGGATTTCGAGGCGTTTGACTACCGCGCCAAACCGGAACCGCACGTAATTTATGCCGATTTCAACGACAATGAACAACCGCTTTTTTGCAGTCGGGAAAAATATACGCCTCCATTTGGCAGAAAGCTTAGAAAATTTGTGGAGGTGGAAGAATGATCATACTCGACACCGAACAAGGGAGCCTGGACTGGATCACGGCGCGGCTATGGCGTTTGACTGGATCGGCGCTAAAATCGAACATCACGGCGACAGGCGCGTTGTCAAAATCACAAGCGGCCATTGCTGCAATCGACAAGCTCATTGCTGGACTCGACGCGGCAAACGAAATGCGGACAAATCCCGATGCGATTGCAGGACTGGATGATTGGCAGGTTCAAGAATGGATCGGACACTATACCGGGGAGAAGTTTGCCGGAAACAAACATACCCGGCGCGGCAACGATCTTGAGCCGGACGCGCTGGCAGCATTGCAAGAACGAATCGGGATGCAGATTGACCCCGTGGGCATGTGCATCATGGGCGAGGATCCGAACGGCGTTGTTTCATGCTCGCCGGATGGACTAATTTATCATGACGGCATACTTGTGGCCGGTGCCGAAGTCAAATGCCCGACGCTGGCGACTTTCTATGGCTATCTTGCTGACAACGCATTACCCGACGAATACAAGCTCCAGGTTCATGCAGGCATGGCGATCTGCGAAGTCGATCAATGGCATTTTGCCGCGTATTTCAAGGGCAAGCCGTTGTTTTATGTTTACGTTGAAGCAGATGAATTTACCGAAAAACTTGGCGACTCATTGCAAGACTTTCGCGCAATGTATGAGGAACGGTTCTGGAAGATTTCCAGCGTTATGAAGGAACTTGCACAGAACAGCCAAGCACAGGAATGATGTAATCATTTCCTGATGCGCCATGTTGTAATTTTATGACAATTGTCCTTCCAATTAAGCTGACACTATGAGTAAAACAATTATCGGAATTGACCCTGGCAAAAGCGGTGGAATTGCATGGATCACGGACGGGAAACCGTGCGTGGAGAAAATGCCTGATACACTGCAAGATTTGTGGGAGCTAATTGTTTCCATAAGCATGAACGCTGGAATTGGAGGAACGGACATACACGCTTATATCGAGCAAGTGCATTCATCGCCGCAGATGGGCGTAAAATCAGCATTTACTTTTGGCAATGGTTTTGGGCACCTTGAGATGGCACTAACCGCCGCTGGCATACCGTTTACTAGAATACGTCCACAAGTATGGCAGAAAAAGCTTGGGTGCATGACAAAAGGAAACAAGAATATTACCAAACAAAAAGCGCAAGAGCTTTTTCCTGGCATCAAAGTGACTCACGCTATTGCTGACGCTCTTTTGATTGCTACATACGGAAAATCAATTTGACAAATCTTAATATTATACTAACTTAGCTTTGTTGCTTTGCATCCACTCGTAGATACCGAGATGAAAACACACAAAACAAATGCGCCGTCGTGCGATTGCTTGCCACTTTTTAAGTGGGTATCTCCTGCAATCCATGACGGCGAACCTGTTTTAATTATGTCAATCAATAGCAAGTTAACGCCAGAGGAAAAAAGGCTAATAAAAATTGCAAGAGGGAAAGCATATCGAAAGAATAATCCCGAAAAGAAAGCCGCAAGCGCAAAGGCTTGGAGAGATAAAAATAAAGAAAAGATACGTGAGCATTACAAGGAGTGGGCTGCAAGCAATCCCGGAGTGCAAACGCAAAGAAGTAGGAATTTTCGTAAAAACAATTCTGAAAAGGTAAAAGCATACAAAACACAATGGAGGAACAAGAACCGCGACAAGCTTGCTCAGTATCGCAAAACTTGGGATGCAAAACATCCGGGAAAGTCTGTTGCTAAAGCATTAGAATGGGCAAAAAACAACCCTGAAAAAAGAGCGTCAATAATGATTGCTGTAAAAGGGAGAATTAGAGCGGCAAAAAAATCTGCGCCCGTTGGTGAATTAAAAGCAATTAAGGAATGGGCAAAACAATGGAAATCTTTAACGGTTGTATCTTGCCATTGGTGCAAGGACGCATTTACACCTAACAAATGCCAAGCAGATCATGTTATGCCAATAGCAAAAGGCGGGGCGCATTGCTTAACAAATTTGGTTATTGCTTGCCAGTCTTGCAATCACCGCAAAAGTGATAAACACCCTGATGCATGGCTGAAAGAAATTAACGACACTAGGCGGAGCAAAGGACCGGCTATTGAGCTGGAAATTTTGCCTTATTACAAAGATTGAAAAAAATGATTTACTTTTATCAACTAGCCGCGTAGATTGCGGCCGCACAGAAAACAACTATGAAAACACAAACGGAATACGAAAAATTCTTACAATCAAAAATTAAGATTGAAAAAGAGCAAGGGCATGTAATACAGGCAAGCGGAATCAATCCGATTTTAAAACCGCATCAAAAAGCGATTGTAGAATGGATGGTGAAAGGAGGCAGACGCGCTTGCTTTGCTAGTTTCGGACTTGGCAAGTCTATCATTCAGCTTGAAGCAGTTCGCATCACACGCGACATTTCTGGAGGCATGGGATTGATTGTTATACCGTTAGGAGTGCGGCAAGAGTTTGTCCGTGATAGCATCGAGATTCTTAAATGGGAACACGCGCCTAAATTCATTCGCAGAATTGAAGAGGCTACCGACCCTAACAGAATTTACATGACCAACTATGAAACAATTAGAGACGGAAAACTTGATCCGGCTGATTTTTCAGTCGCAACACTTGATGAGGCTAGTGTCTTGCGCGGATTTGGCGGCAGTAAGACCTTTCGTGAGTTCATGCGATTATTTACCGGAGACGGTGGCCCTAGTCGCAATCATCGCCAAGATGGTAAAACTGTGCAGTTTCGATTTGTAGCAACAGCGACACCGTCGCCGAATGATTACATAGAGCTTCTGGCTTACGCTGATTTTTTGGGAATTATGGATGTGTCACAAGCAAAAACGCGCTTTTTTAAACGAGATAGCACAAAGGCTGACAAGTTGACATTACACGCGCACAAAGAAGAGGAGTTCTGGTTATGGGTTAGCAGTTGGGCTTTATTTGTGCAACGGCCAAGCGACCTTGGATTCTCCGATGAAGGATATTCAATGCCTCCATTGCAAGTGCGCTGGCATGAAGTTCAGACAGATCACAAAAACGCAGGATACGATAAGCTGGGGCAAGGTAAACTGCTAAAAGATGCAGCAATTGGAATCCAAGACGCAAGCCGCGAAAAACGCGAATCACTAACAAAGCGAGTCGATAAAATGCTAGAAATTCGCAATGAGTTTCCAGACGATCATGTTCTAATTTGGCACGATTTAGAGGATGAGCGCCACGCAATACAACAAGCAATTCCACAATCGAAAGCGGTTTTTGGCAGTCAGGAATTAGAACTGCGGGAAAAGCTTATCATTGATTTTTCCAACGGTGAATATGCTGAACTTTCAACAAAACCGCGCATCGCGGGAAGCGGGTGCAATTTTCAAAGGCATTGCCACTGGTCAATCTTTCTTGGAATCGGATTCAAGTTTAATGATTTCATCCAAGCAATTCACAGGGTGCAGCGTTTTGGACAAAACAAGCCCGTGAGAGTTGATATTATTTTTTCCGAAGCAGAAAGAGGAGTTCGCCAACAACTTGAAAGAAAATGGCAACAACATGAAAAATTAACTAAAAAAATGAGCGATATTATTAAGACATTTGGGCTATCAGCGCAAGCGATGGCGGGGACATTGGCGCGAGGCATGGGAATGGATCGACTAGAGATTCAAGGCGAGCATTACCGTATCGTAAACAATGACACGGTAATTGAAACGGCGGCATTGCCAGAGAATAGCGTTGACTTGATTGTCACTTCTATTCCATTTTCAACGCAATACGAATACAGTCCTAACTATGCTGATTTCGGACACAGCGAAGGCAACGAAGAGTTTTTCGATCAGATGGATTTTCTAACTCCTAACTTGCTACGAGCATTGAAACCCGGGCGGCTAGCATGCATTCACGTCAAAGATCGAATCATTCCAGGCGGCATGACAGGGCTAGGATTCCAGACCGTTTACCCTTTCCACATGCACACGATGAATCATTTCTTGAAGCATGGATTTGCATACATGGGGATGAAAACAATTGTGACAGACGTTGTTAGGGAGAATGCTCAGACATACCGGCTAGGTTGGACTGAACAATGTAAGGATGGCACAAAAATGGGCGTTGGAATGCCTGAATACTTGCTCATGTTTCGTAAGCCTCAGACTGATTCGACAAAGGGATACGCAGATGAACCCGTTATCAAATCAAAACAGAAATACGCAAGATCACGCTGGCAAGCAGACGCTCAAGGATTTACAAGATCAAGCGGCAATCGTTTATTGAAAAAGTCAGACCTAGAGGGATTGAGCCACGCGGAAATCTATCAGCTTTTCAAACGTCACTCAGAAACGCAAATTTACAGCTTAGAAAACCACGTTGCTTGTGCGCAATGGTGCGATGAAATGCAAATGCTCCCCACAGGTTTTATGCTTCTTCACCCGCAATCATGGAGTGAGGAAGTCTGGACGGATGTAACGCGCATGATGACTCTCAACGCTCAACAATACACTAAAGGCCAAGAAATGCACCTTTGCCCCTTGCAATTCGACATTGTTGACCGTTGCATTTTGCAATTCACCAACAAGGGCGAAACTGTTTTTGACCCGTTCGGCGGCATCATGACAGTCCCATATCGCGCCATGAAATTCAAACGCAAAGGAATAGCGTTTGAACTGAACAAATCATATTTTGCAGACGGCGCAGGATGGTGCGCTGCGATGGAAGCGGAAATTAGCATTCCTGATTTGTTCGATCTGGAGTCATTGGAAAAAGATCAAGGCCAGAATGATTACACCGCTGAAAAAATCGAAGAGATTGCTGGCTTTGATTATTCAAAAGAATTGACAACAGCAGATTGAAAACACCATGAAATACACCTGGATAACAATAGCAATCGAACACGGTGCGCACCTGAACTGTCAGAAATACATCCGAGGCTATCGGGCCGCGGTATCATGGAAAAATAGACTTCCAGTAGTTAGCGAATACAGAAAAACATTTGAGGAGGCTTTAGAATCACTCGACACCGCAATTCATGATGACGCTGCCGAAACTTGACAAGCAACCTGAATGATGCAATAGTGGCGCGTCGCAAGACAATATCACACGACCAACGTGATAACAAAATTAAACAGCTTACCCGCCATTAGGCGCAGTTCTATTTGCTCTCAGGAGCATGTAGTTGGTCACTGCGAATGATGGCGGGCTTTTTATTTATACATGAAACTAACCATTGATCCAGAATTTAAGGCACTGATCCCGCCACTCGCGCCAGAAGAATTGGCACAGCTTGAAGCTAACATCTTAGCCGACGGCTGCCGTGATCCTCTTGTCGTTTGGGGCGGATTGTTGATTGACGGCCACAACCGGCACGCCATCTGCTCGAAGCACGGCCTGACGTTCCAGACCGTCGAGCGTGAGTTCGCCGACCGGCAAGCCGCGGAGCTGTGGATGATCGGAAACCAGATGGGCCGACGCAACCTCGAGAACATCGACAAGGTGCCGTTGCTCGAGCGCAAGCGGGAGATCTTGGCGGGCCAGGCGAAGGAACGGCAGATCCGCAAGCCCGCTGATTCTGTTCCGGAAAATTTACCGGAGCAAACCAAGGAAACCCGCGACGCCGTCGCCGCCGAGATCGGCGTTTCCGGCAAGACCTACGATGCTCTCCGCAAGGTTTCCAACGAGGGCACAGAAGAACTCAAGCAAGCCGTGCGCGACAAAAAGATCGGTGCATCAACAGCTGCCGAAATTGCTCACTTGCCAGCCGATACGCAAAAAGAAATTGCGTCACTACCAACGCGCAAGGAGATCGTTGAAGAAGTCAAGAAGCACGTGCACGTTGCACAAAATAGCGGCGAAAACGAATGGTACACGCCACCGCAATTTATCGAATCAGCGCGCAATGTGATGGGACAAATTGATTTGGATCCAGCAAGTAGCGAGATTGCCAACAAAATGGTGCAAGCATCTGTGATTTTCACGAAAGACGACGATGGACTAAGCAAGCAATGGAGCGGCAATGTTTGGATGAATCCACCATACGCGCAACCGCTTATGAGTCAATTTGCTGAAGCTGTCGCATCAAAGCATGAATCGGGAGAAATCAATCAAGCCATCGTGCTAGTAAATAACGCCACTGAAACGCAATGGTGGCAACGCATGGCGAGTTGTTCGTCTGCTGTTTGTTTTCCTAAAACCAGAATTCGCTTTTTGGATCCTGATGGTAATCCGGGCGCACCATTACAAGGACAATCAATTTTGTATTTTGGTAAAAACAAATCTGCTTTTGTGGAAGAATTTAGTAAATACGGAGCAACATACTCATGACTGGAGACACTGGGAAAATTAGATACCCGCAACGATCTAAGCAGATTATTGATTTTTCTGGAATCAGATTTGGAAATGCCACGCCTTCAAACGTCGATGGATTACTGGAGTTGGATAATCATTTTTTTGTCATATTTGAATTCAAGCACATATCAGCAGCAAAAATGAGCAAGGGCCAGAGAATGATGATTGAAAGGGTTTGCGATGCAATCCATGGCCGCAGGTCACCATCTGCTTATTGTGTTGCAATTGTGGCACATCACGACGCTCCAAGTCATCAAGAGATTGACGCAGCGAAATCAAAAGCCTTAGGAGTCAGATGGGATGGTGAATGGCTTAATGTATCGCAAACAAACACCACCGCGATGGATCAACTTAGCTTTTATCACAACATAGCTTTTAACAATCCCTTTTAAATTGCCATGAGAATCAGAACAATCAAACCAGAATTTTTCAACCATGAAGGAATTTACGATGCCGAGCAACAAAGCAAGTTGCCGTTGCGCTTGGCATTCATTGGCCTTTGGTGCGCTGCTGATCGTGAGGGACGTTTTAAGTGGGAGCCTCGCCGACTTGGAGTGCAAATTCTACCTTACGACAATGTTGACTTTTCACGCGTGCTTGACGCGTTGATGACGCGTGGATTTGTTGCTAAATACGTGTGCGAAAGCGTGCATTATGGACTGATTCCCACATTCCCGCGCCACCAGGTTATCAACAACAGGGAAAGAGAGTCAGAATTGCCAGAACCATTGCAATACGTTGATTGCGACGCGTGCTTGACGCGTGACGAACGCGTGCTTGACGCGGGTAAAGAGGAAGGGAAGGGAAGGGAATGGAACAAGGAAGGGAAAGGAAAGGAATCTTGTCCGCAAGCGGACGTTCCAGAAATTGCGTTTATTTGGAGTAATTCACCGCCTGCCGGGAAAATGCGCTCAAGCAAAAAGCAACTTGCCGACGCATGGAAAAAGCTACGAATCAAGCCGACCATCGAAGAACTCAAAACCGGACTCGACGCATGGAACAAATGCCCTAAATGGCGCGATGGCTACGCGGAAGGAATCCACATCTGGGTGTCAAACGAGCAATGGGAAAACTTGCCTGAAGCTGCAACGAATAAACCAAACGGCCAGCACAAGGGAATCGAAGAACAGATACCGCTCAGACGCTTGTGAAAATAGTTGAAAAAAAGTATTGACTTGAATCAAAAACTGATTAAAATACGCGCATGTCCACGACAGCAAATAAGAAAAACAGAATGCCAGAGTTGAAAAAACTTGCAGCCGCTAATCATTGCGCGGTAGATGACGATAAATCCGATTCAACGCTTTGGATCAATGTTGACAAAGGTTGGAGCTGGGAAAATGGAGAGCGTTCTTGCATGGTTCATCGCTATGGCTCCCTTGGTAGTTACGATCCGGAATGGAGACAAGATGCGATTGCAGATGCCATCGAAAGATTGAAATGCGAGCCAACTGAACAAATTCCATATCTTTACGATGATGAATAAACTATTAACACCAGACTGGCTATCGTCTTTAGACCGCAGGATTGCGGAAATGCCGGATGACACGGAGCAGATCCAAGGCGCGGAATGTCAGCGGCCATTGTGCAGGATCGACAGGATTGCACCGATTATTTATACCGGCATGGACGGCTTTCCTACGCGCTATGATGAGGAATTGACGCATGACGAATGGTTTGCCATGTTTGACCGCGCCAGAAGCGTCGTAGAGCGCGGAGGGAACGTCCTGTTATGCGGAACCCGCGGAGGCGGCAAAACGCGCATGGCGTGCGAACTGGCGCAAAGGGCGGCAATTCCACGCGGCAAGTCGAAACCGAAGCGCATTTACAAGACGGCAATGCGGATATTTCTCGAAATCCGCGCAACGTATCGCCGGGACTCCAACTTGAGCGAATTGGAAGTGATGGACAACCTGGCCACTTGCCGGCTACTTGTCATCGACGAAGTGCAGGAACGTGCTGAATCAGAATTTGAAGCGCAGAAATTGACCGCCATTATTGACGACAGATACCGCCACAAGCTCCCGACGATCCTGATCGCCAACTTGACCCCGCAGGCGTTTCAAGCAACGCTTGGGCCGTCAATCTGCGACCGCTGCAACGAGGACGGCGGATTGCTCGAATTTACTTGGCCGAGTTTCAGGAACGTCCAAGTGGAGGCACGCAACCTATGAAGAAGCAAACTAGAAATGAACGTCCATCGCGTTGCCTCTCACGCCTTGTTCGGTGGTTCTTCGCACCGCGTAAGCTGATCCGAATCCAGAAAATCGAACTACGAAAAATCCACAAATACAATGGCTCGCTTGCGCAAGAAAACTACGAACTCTGGGCTGAACTCACCCGCCTCGAAAGCCCTTTCGCAGCGGCTAGAGAGGCTCGCATGGCTGCGGAGTTGGAGGCAGCGATGCAAGAGGAGCGAAATACAAACCAAGCTCGATGAGGAAATAAAAATGAACGAAAGATTTGAAAAGCTCGCCGCAAGATTGACCGATGCGACCTGTTCAAAATCAACCATGAGTTGACCTAGTAACAACGATCGAAACATGAAAAAAAATCCAATACTTTGCGATAAAAAACCGAAGGGATGCAAATGCCATTATACACTTTGGGTTGGTTGGTATGAAGTTTGCGAAAATTACGTAAAAGCAAAAAGTCATTTTGATGGAAGATGCGAAAACTGCGAGCACAACGAGAATTGCCACAAAAACAAATTTAGAAAAAACACAAAAAAAATTTCCTCGCGGACTGTGGTATCCCAGTGAGTAGGGGCAAAAGGGGGCCGCGCATCCTAAAAAACGCGGACCAATGACAATGAAAACAACCGAAACAATACTTATCCCGCCCGTCAGAAAAGCCGGGCCGAAGAAAGAATGTGACCAACGCGAAATCGCGGCAACGGCCACTAGGTTCTTTAGGGCATTGCTTGAAAAATACCCAGCAAGCACAAGGAACATGCACGCGCGGTCATTATTCGACCTGCAAAACAGATCGAGCGAGGCACTAAACAACCGGCAGGCGTTGATCTACGTCTTGGGCTGCAACGGATTTTCTCACAAAACCGCGGCGGATTGTTTCAAAATGAAAGAAGGAACATGCGTTTACATCTTTCGCCGGGCAGCGCAACGGTATAAAACCGAACCGGATTTTCGGCAACTTTGCAATTTTATCGCAGAAAAACAATTATAAACAACCATAAACAACCATAAATATGAGCGGAGGACATTTTGATTACGCACAATACCGAATTAATGACATCGCACTTGAAATAGATGAAGTCATTGAAAGCAACAATGACCAAACTATCACCTTGTGGGGCTGTAAAAAAGGAAACGAATACCCGACGGCGATTATTGACAAGTTCAAAGAGGCAGCGCACACGCTCAGACAAGCGCAAGAAATGGCGCAACGTGTGGACTGGCTATTGAGCGGCGATGATAGCGCGGATTCGTTTTTGCACCGATGGGATGAAGGGGTAAGAGCATATTGGAACAATGATAAACAAGAAACACCATGAGCAACAAACCAACATCGAGAAGCCGCGAGGAATGGCGCAGAATACAAAGATTGCCAGATGGCAGCTACTCATCAAAAGTTACTTATGGCGAATTGGCGCACGGAATGTCAAACTTTGCCGAACAACTTGAACGCGAACTTACCGAGGTCACAAAGCAACGGGACGCGTTGGCGGAGGCTTTGGAACAGATTGCAAATACCAATTTAGACAAATGCGATGATAGGTGTGCAAAGTTCATGTTTATAGCATCAATACATAATGCCAACGAAGCCCTCCAATCACTAACCAACCCGAACGAGCTATGAACACTGACACACCTGAAACGGATGCGATGGTTTCCGCCGATCAACACAACTTGGAAGATGACAACTTCTTTTCCGCAAGCGTCTATTGGCGCATGTGCGATCTGGCTCGAACGCTTGAACGCGAGCGCGACGAGGCGCGAGAAGAACTCGCCACCGTCATTGCACAGCGCGACAGGCTGGTTGAGGTGATCATAACACACGAGCTAAAGCATTTCCGCTCACTGGCGAGGATTTTGACCAAGATCTATGGCAAACCCTCCAATCCCTAACCAACCCGAACCAACTATGAACGACACACCGACACCGAGGACTGATGCGGAATTATTTTTATCCCGTGGGATGGGAATAGTTCCCACACTACCAAAAGAAGTTGTTCGGGTTGCTTTTTCCCGAACCCTAGAACGCGAACTAACCGCCGTCACCGAGCAACGGGACAGTCTGGCAGAGGCGTTGCGATTCGCCACAGCTTACCCTTTGAGCGATAGCTGGTATAAGCAAGCGATCAAGGCACTGGCTACATTGAAACCATGCGACTAAAAAAAACAATAAACAATTTCTCCGCATGACGCGGAAACAACACAAACACAAACACAAACACAACACACACAAAACATGAAAACTAGAATTGAGAAAATAACGCCAACTATGGCAAAGTTATACATTGAAAGCAACTATGGCAAGCAGCGCAGTCTATCGGAGTCCCACGTTGTCCATTTGGCACAACAAATGAAAGCTGGCCAATGGGCGTGCAATGGAGAACCGATTATTTTTGACGAAAATGACAATCTGATCGACGGACAGCATCGGCTAAATGCAATCATTAGATCAGGAGTTGCAATTGATACGTTGGTGGTAACAGGAGTTAAACAAACAACATTTGTGACTATAAACAGCGGCAAGTCTAGGTCTAATTCAGACGTTTTTTCGATTAAAGGGACGGCAAACTACAACAATATAGCAACGTGTGTAAATGGCGTTATGAATTATTGACGAGCGTTAAAGGTTACAAAAACTATTAATGATGGTGAAACAAAGTGGACGCAAATAGGAGGATCATTAAACGCTTCTGTTAGACCATCGAAAATAGACATGGTCAAAGAATATGAAAGCCATGCTGACAAATACCAGCAAGCTATACATTTGGCATCAAGATCAAAGAAAATTATGAACATGGGGCCGCTGTCAATTGTTGCGGCCATGGGTTTAATTGACGGCACTCATCAAGATTTTGTTGATCCATTTTTTATCATGTTGGCAAATGGAATTTTTCCTCATGAGAATCACCCTGCATACAGATTGAAATGCAGATTTGAGCAAAACAAATCGTCTAGGCTTAAACTTTCGAGCAATATGCTTTTGTTGTTAACGGCCAGAGCTTGGAACTTTTACGCACTTGAAAAAGAGTGCAAAGTATTAAGGGTTGATTCTGAAATTGCGTTCCCGATTCAGTAAAATCATTAAACCAAAGCGAAAGCATAACCGCACGCCACCGCACGCCACAACACTTCACGACACAACATTTCCATAAGCATGACCAAAACCATCATTGATACGCCTGCAAGGATATACGATGGCAATCGCCTAGTGGTAACGCTGAATTGCTACGAGACGGCAATACAGTGGATTGCGCTTGTCAACCAGGCGGCGTTTTGGTTGGATGTTCCATGTCCGAAGTATGAAATAAAGCTATGAGAACTTTTCTGAAAGTCTATCACGCGCAACCGTTCATCAGCTCGATGCGATTCCAAGTGTTTGAAATTATCCAACGCAAGGAGACAGAGCCGGTATACGACACGCGCGGCAGGCTGATAGGGACACAGGAAACGGGAGAAACGGTCACGGTGATGCACCTGCTTGGACATGGGGCGATACCTCTTGACGCTGATCTTATGGCGCAAGCGCACGGGTATCAGCCTTGGCAACCAGTGACGGGCGATTTAAGCACGGCAAGGAAGGAAATGACACAATGACAGGCAGACACGGCAAAACTGGCGCACAAGGCAACGTGAAGCAATCTAGGACAGGTCTAGGTATGTCCAGCACCCACCCCGGCACAAGGAGTCTTCTAAACGATTGTTTTGAACGCATGTTCTCTGACT
>Ga0209190_1001549_pt1 | contig 15938 bp, 7 predicted proteins | sample M_140205_XF_Meta_FD_187315 | JGI IMG/M metagenome (GOLD analysis project Ga0209190, IMG submission 187315) | Freshwater microbial communities from Lake Montjoie, Canada to study carbon cycling - M_140205_XF_MetaG (SPAdes) (version 2) | ecosystem: Environmental > Aquatic > Freshwater > Lake... | reverse complement strand
TCCATCGGCCAGCGTGTGTTTGTGATTGGTTGCGGCAATACCGCCATTGACGCCGTCACGCAATCAATTCGTTTGGGCGCGCAACATGTCAGTGTGGTGTATCGCCGCGGCGCCGACGACATGAGCGCGTACGACTTTGAATATGAACACGCCAAACATGATGGCGCCAAGTTTTTGTTCAACTGCATGCCGCTGGAAGTTGTGGCGCATGGCGGACATGTCAGCGGAATCAAGCTTGCGCAGACGCATGTGAACGCCGCTGGCAAACTTGAAGCCGTGGCGGGATCAGAATGGATTGAACCATGCGACATGATCTTGAAAGCCGTTGGTCAAGAGAAGCAAGTGCCAATGCTAAAGAAATTATTTCCTGCGCTGGCCATGAATGAGCGCGGAGGAATTGTCACTGACGCCATCACTGGCGCAACAAGCGTGGCACATGTGTTCACCGGTGGCGATTGCTCCAACGCCGGGCGTGAAGTGGTGAACGCCGTGGGCGAAGGCAAGAAAGCGGCGCACGGAATACATCAGTATTTAAGCAAGAAACAGCCAGAATTTCCAACGCAACATTCACGCCTTGGGCACAAGCCTGGTGCCAGTGGTTCCGGCTTACTGCACCCAATTCGCGCGCACGAACTAGAGGCGGCGCTTGCAAAGAAACTCTCCTCCAAAGGCAAGTCGACAAATTAATCATGGCTGATCTCTCAAGCAATCTCGCTGGCATCAAATCACCCAATCCATTTTGGGTGGCGTCTGGTCCGCCTTCCAACACGGCGTACCAAACACACCGCGCATTTGAAGCTGGATGGGGCGGCTTGGTGTGGAAGACCATCGGCACACCGATTGTGAATGTGGCATCGCGCTACTCGGCGCTGAACTTTGGCAACCAGCGCATGATTGGCTTCAACAACATCGAGTTGATCAGCGACCGCTCGCCCGAAACAAATTTCGCTGAAATTGCCGAAGTAAAAAAACGCTGGCCCAATCACGCGGTGATCGCCTCGCTGATGGTTGAGACGCGCGAAGAGTGGCGCGAGTTTGTAAAGCGCGCCGCCGACTGTGGAGCCGACGGCATTGAATTGAATTATGGTTGCCCGCACGGAATGTGTGAGCGCGGAATGGGCAGCGCGGTTGGACAACAACCCGAAGTTGCAGAGCGCATTACCAGTTGGGTTATGGAAACCGCCACCATTCCAGTTATAGTGAAATTAACCCCAAATATCACTGATATCACCGCGGCCGCGCGCGCCGCCAAACGCGCCGGCGCCAACGCAATCTCGCTGATCAACACAATTAATTCCATCACCAATGTGAACCTGGACACGTTTGTGCCGGAGCCAACGGTGGCGGGACTTTCTTCACACGGTGGCTACTGCGGTCCCGCCGTGAAACCCATCGCGCTGAACATGGTGCAGTGTTGCGCCGCCGACCCGGAAGTTGGCCTGCCTATTTCTGGAATTGGCGGCATTGCCAATTGGCGCGACGCGGCAGAGTTCATGGCTCTTGGCGCCACCAATGTGCAAGTGTGCACGGCCATCATGCATTACGGATTTCGAATTGTGCAAGACATGAACGAAGGCCTAAGCACCTACCTTGACAGCAAAGGCATGAAGAGCCTGGCTGAACTTGTTGGCAAGAGCGTGCGCAATGTGAACGAGTGGAAGAACCTTGACTTGAACTTTCAACGCGTGGCGCGCATTGATTACGACAAATGCATTGGCTGTAATTTGTGCTACATCGCCTGCGAAGATGGCGCGCATCAATGCATTGATTTGGTTGCGCCGGAAAGTATTAACGTTGATCTGGGTCCAGGCCGCGTGCCGCACAAAGTACTGCCAAAAATTCGCGAAGACGATTGCGTGGGTTGCAATTTATGCTCGCTGGTATGCCCAGTTGACAATTGCATCACCATGGTTGAGATCAAAAACGACAAACCAAAAATGTCTTGGAGCGAACTTCAAGACAAAGTGGCGCGCGGCGAAATGAAGCCAATTCCGCCGCATCCGTGAGGCCTGCGATTGGCTTCGCATTTACTTTGCGCAACAATTTGTGCGCGCAACTACAAAGTTATTACCCATCATTTTGTATAGGTCTTATATCTTTTAAATTTACTATTTATCGTGTAAATTTGAAAGATTTTTCGTTTTACACACATATCGATGTAAAATACAATTGCGTTACAAATATGTTTAGTAGTTGATTTCGTGGCGCGTCTACAAGGAGATCAACCCATGCCGAATTCAAATGCTCGCATATTCAGTTGCCGTTCCAAGGCCTTGTTCGCTATGTGCTGTGTATGCGCCGCCTGCTTTGGAGTTACATCACGCTCATCTGCTGACATCGCCGACTCTGCCTATGCCTGGGGGAGTAACAACTACGGCCAATGCGATGTCGGCAGTTTTTATGAAAATCCATTCAACGGAGTGAATGCCATCGCGTGCGGCAACTACCACACTATCGCTCTTAAAGGTGACGCCGTTGTGGCTTGGGGGCTCAACACCGAAGGTCAATGCACCATCCCTACTTCTGCGCAAAGTGGCGTGAGCGTGATCGCGTGTGGTGGCAACCACACCATCGCAATTAATAATGGCGAAGTCCTTGCTTGGGGGCGCAACATAGAGGGTCAATGCACCATTCCTGTTTCTGCTCAAAGCGGGGTTTCCGCTATCGCGGGCGGTAGTAAACACACCATCGCTATAAAAAATGGCGGAGTTCTTGTTTGGGGCTACAACATTTCCGGCCAACGTAACGTTCCTAACTCTGCACTAAGTGGCGTTTCCGCTATCGCTGGTGGTGGCTTGCACACCATCGCACTTAAAGATGGCAAAGTTCTTGCTTGGGGTGACCAGACCTACGGTCAATGCACCGTTCCGTCCACTGCAACCAGTGGAGTTACTCGTATCGCGGGCGGTTCCTTCCACACCATCGCTCTTAAAGATGGCAAAGTTCTTGCTTGGGGTCTGAATAGCCAAAACCAATCCACAGTTCCTTCCGAGGCCTCTAGCGGGGTAACTGCAATTGCGGGCGGTTCCAACCACACCATCGCTCTCAAAGCTGGCGAAATTATTTTTTGGGGCAACTGCGACTACGGTCAATGCTCCCCTGGTGACACCATAAACCATCTAAACAATGTAACCGCTATCGCGTCTGGAGCACTCCACAACATCGCTCTGTACTCATTCCCGGATTGCAACAACAACGGTAGTCGCGATTCGTGGGAACTGTCCACCAATCAAACACCCGACTGTAATGGCAACTTTGTACCGGACAGTTGCGACATTGCCGACGGCTCTGCTGATGATGATGCCGACGGGCAACTCGACCAATGTGAATACGCCAAGGGCGACCTGAACTTGGACGACGTTGTGGACTCCAACGACTTGGGAATATTGCTTGTGTACTGGATGGAAATTGATCCGCCATTTGGCGACTTTAATAATGATCAGATTATTAACAGCGCGGATTTAGGACATTTACTAGCCAACTTTGGGCCCGTGACTTGGGGTGAGTCTGCGACTGTGACCGAACACGCTAACAAACCGCGCGACCAGCAAATGCGTTAACAACGCAAATGTTGGCGCACGTGCAAATAGTTGCACGCCACCGCAAGTTTAAAAATTGTTCCACGAAGTAAATGCCCAGCCCCACTACGCCCGAACTAATTCGCGCGGAGTGATCATGGGTGCTACCAGTCGCTCAGACAACACGCGATGCTGTGTGGTCCATTTCAGATTGTTGCTCCTCCAACTCAAAGAACTCATTCAGTTTGTCTTGAAGCAATTGCTTGTCTGGCAAACTGGTTTGATATTGCGCCACCAACGCCGGCGACATTGCGCGCCGCAATGAAAACTCAACCACCTTGCGGTCCTTGGTCGCACACAACAACACGCCAATGGACGGATTCTCATGCGGCTTCTTCACGAATTGATCAAGCGCCTCCAAATAAAATTCCATCTTGCCCAAGTGTTCGGGCTCAAACTCGCCAATCTTTAATTCAATGGCCACCAAACAATTCAGCGCGCGATTGAAGAACAACAAATCCAGCGCAAAGTCACGCCCACCAACTTGCAGAGGATATTGACTGCCAACAAAACTAAAGTCGCGGCCAAGCTCTATAAGAAATCGCTTTAGTTTCTCAAGTAGCCCGCGCTGTAAGTCCGGCTCCGAATGGTCGCGCGGCAATTCAAGAAACTCGACCAAGTAACTGTCCTTGAACATGGCCGCCGCTTCTGGGTGCGCGCCAGCCAACGCCGCGGACATTTTCGGCGGTGCGAGTACGGTGCGCTCGAACAGTGCGCCAGTAATTTGACGTTCCAAATCTCGCTTGACCCACTTCTCGCGCACAGTCAATCGCAAATAAAATTCGCGTTCTTCTTTGCCCTTACAGCGGCTCAAAATGATCAAGTTATGCGTCCACGACAAAACTCGCACCAGTGGTGCGAGTTTTGGCTGCTCACAATACATCTCATAAAACTGGGTCATTCGCCACAAGTTGCTCGCGGAATACCCCGTCATCCCCGGATACTTACGCTGAATCGTGCGCGACAATTCTGCCACCGTGCCCGTGCCCCACCCATCCTTTGCGGCCTTGCGACTTATGTATTGACCAATGCTCCAATACAACTCAATCAGCGTTGTGTTGACCGCCGTCACCGCGCGCGCACGCGCCGCCTGAATCAGTCCCAACACAACATCAAAGCTGTCGCTGGCTGGAGTGTTGTCTGGGGCGATGCCTTGGGCCTTGTCAAACGCTTTTCCCTTTCTAAAGTCATTCGCCTTCTCTTTCGCCTTCTCTTTCGCCTTCTCTTTCGCCTTCTCTTTCGCCTTCTCTTTCGCCTGCTCTTTCGCCTTAGCTTTCACAATCTCTTTCGCCCCTGCATGTTTCGGCGCGGACGTTGCCACTGCTTGCATGCGCTTCTTCTTCTCTAACTTTGCCATGATTGCCTCCCTACTAAATTGTTTATGAATTGCTTGCTGACGCGTTCAATGATTTGCTTCCACGCGTGCGAGCTAAGCCACTCTAGAAACAGCGCAGGAGCCCTTTCACTTTTGCCGCAGTTTTTCTTGCAGATTTATAACGAGACGATGGCGAATGCTTGCGGCAATTAAGAATTCAACTTTCCGCGCCGTATAAAGAGGTGTGTTTCTGCGTTTGAGCGTGAATTAGCCAAATACCCGCCATTTTTACTTGTATGTACTTAAAAGAATTCGTTTGCTTCAGAAGCGCAACGCTGTCATACTGCCTTTGCGTCACAGGACCTTCCGGTCTTTCCATTTCGGGGCGCAACTAATTTGGAGGCCTGACCATGACCAACGTAACCCGTTCATTTGCACACTCTATTTCTGTTTTTGCCGCACGCGCTGTTTGTGCAAAGCGCCCAAGTGTTGCCACGCGCGCAATGTGCGCGGCTCAGGCGTGCGCGCTTGCCGTGTTGTTGGCAGTGCCGGCGGTTGCGGTGGCAAGTGATGCGGGAGTTGTGATTGGGTGGGGCAACAATGATTACGGAGCGTGCAACACCCCAAGCAACCTTGGTCCATGCACCCAGATCACAGGCAGTCGAAGTTTTTCTACCGCAATCAGAAGCGATGGAATTATTCAAGCATGGGGTTATGACGGAGGTGGAGGTCGTTCAAATATTCCTTCCGACCTAGGTCCCTGTAGTAAAATTACAACTTCTGTTGCGGGTACTTGGAACGGACACACTATTGCGCTAACAGAGAATGGAACGGTTCGTGTATGGGGCTACAACGGTTACGGTCAATGCAATGTGCCGAGCGATCTAGGCGCATGCAAAGAAATTGCGGCAGGCGGTACAGATACCGGATTTTCAATGGCAATCCAAATTAATGGCACCGTGAGAGCGTGGGGCGATAATGGGAATAGTCAATGTCAAGTACCAACTGATCTAGGCGCATGCAAAGAAATTGCGGCAGGTCAACGACATGCGTCAACAATTCAAGTAAGTGGCTCAGTAAAATCTTGGGGCGCCAATAATTACAGTGTTGTAACCGGCATTCCGTCTGATCTTGGCGCATGCATTAAAATTGCAGCATGTGGCTACAACACTGCGGTAATTAAAGCTGATGGAACTGTTCGAGTTTGGGGGGCGGCTGATTATGGACAGACTAATACACCTTCTAATCTTGGTGTATGCACGCAAATTGCAATGGGCGGAAGCGATTATTACACCTTTGTTGTTGCACTTAAAACCAACGGCACAATTCAGGCATGGGGACAAAACTGGTCCGGCCAATGTAATATTCCTAATGGCATTAACACCGTCTCCAAGATTGCGGCTGGCTACTACCACACCCTCGCCATCGTCAGCGACTGCAACAACAACGGCATCGCCGACTACATTGATGTTCGCGACTACGGCGCGCTTGATCAAAATGCGGACAAGGTGCCAGACACCTGCGAAGGCATTGATCAATTTAATATCACCACTGCAAACTTAGGCGTGCCAACCGCCAATGTCGCGTACAGCCACACATTCACCAACCTGTACCCAACCTACACCGACGCCACGCTCACCATTCGCGTTAAGGGCGACCTTGACAGCGCCAACGAATTTTTTACGGTGAAACTGAATGACATTACGTACGCGCGCATTTTTGACAACACCAACAGCACCGGCATCAACTGCACAAACGCAACCAATGGCGGTGTAAGCACCGTGGCGCTGACCATTCCCAAGGCAACATTTGCGCAGTACGCAACGGCGGGTGAACTAAAAGTAACACTGCTTGCGTCGCCGTATGTCACCGCTGGCGAGTGCGCCGACGGCAGTACCACCGTGCAATTGCAATTTCAGGGGCTTACTCCGGGCGCGGATTGCAACAGCGACACCGTGTGGGATTTGGCGGAAATTTATTCAAACGCCGCGCTTGATCGCGACCTAAATCGCCAGCTTGACGCGTGCCAGATTCGCGACAACCCCCTGCTTGATCGCAACAACAATGGTGAGTTGGACACCTACGACATTTCGGTCAACAGCGCGCTTGACTGCGACGGCAACAAGTTCATTGACACCTATGAAATTTTAGACACGCCCGGTTTAGATTGCGACAGCAGTGGCACGTTGGATTTTTGTGATACGGCCAATGCGGGCGGGGCTGTGGCTTGGGGTTATAACTCCTACACCCAATGCAACATTCCTGCGGCTGCTCTTACACGCGTTGATGCTATCGCAGGCGGTAACCTACACACCATAGTTCTCAAAGAGGGCGCCGTTCTCGCTTGGGGTTATAACGAATGGGGCCAATGCAACATTCCTACTGCTGCACAATCTGGCGTAACCGCGATCGCGGGGGGTGAAGTCCACACCATTGCTCTCAAAGGAGGCGCCGTTCTGGCTTGGGGTTACAACAGCACCGGTGCATGCAACATTCCTGCGGATGCTCTGAGCGGTGTTGCCGCTATCGCGGGCGGTGGCTACCACACAATCGCTCTCAAAGGGGGCACCGTTCTGGCTTGGGGTTACAACCCATACGGTCAATGCAACATTCCTGCGGTTGCTCTAAACGGCGTTACCGCTATCGCAGGGGGTGGCTACCACACAATCGCTCTCAAAGGGGGCACCGTTCTGGCTTGGGGTAACAACGGCAACGGTCAATGCACCATTCCTGCTTCTGCTTCTAGCGGCGTTTCTGCTATCGCGGGTGGTAGCTACCACACCATCGCTCTGAAAGATGACGCAGTTATGGCTTGGGGTTACAACGGCTACGGTCAATGCACCATTCCTGCGGATGCTCTGAGCGGTGTTACCGCTATCGCGGGCGGTGGGAATAACACCATCGCTCTCAAAGGGGGCGCCGTTCTTGCTTGGGGTAACAACGAATATGGTCAATGCAATATTCCGGCTTCTGCCAACTCAGGTATTACTGCAATTACAAGTGGCTACGGACACACCCTCGCACTCCGCGAAAACAAAGACTTCAACGCCAACCATCGCCCAGACACCTGCGACATCTTGGACAATCCGGTGCTTGATCGCAACAGCAACGGCGTGCTGGATGTGTACGACATTGTGCTGAATCCATCGCTTGACTGCGACGGCAACATGTTCATTGATCAATATGAAATTGTTGACGACGCCGCGCTTGATTGCAATCAGAACGGTCGCCTTGATTACTGCGACATTGCGCAAGGCACCGTTGACTGCAATCTCAACGGCATTCCGGACTCGTGCGACACGCTGACCGATCCATCGCTTGACTGCGACGCCAACGGCAAGATTGACACCTGCGATGTTGCCGCCGGCGCAATTGACGACGACAGTGACGGCCGACCCGACGCCTGCGAAATGGCAAAGGGCGATCTAGACCTGGACGGCTTTGTGGACTCCAAGGACTTGGGAATATTGCTGTTGTACTGGCTAGAAATTAATCCGCCCTTTGGCGACTTTAATCACGATCTCATTATTGACAGTTCCGATCTAGGAGGCCTGTTGATCAACTTTGGGCCTGTGACTTGGGGTGAGTCTGCGACTGTGACCGAACACGCTAACAAACCGCGCGACCAGCAAATGCGGTAACAACGCAAACGTTGGCGCGCGCGTAAATAGTTGCACGCCGACGCGGATTTGTTTCGCGCGTGGCGATCTGCGGCGATATTGCATGCAAGTATTGGGTGAATGCAAATACCCCCACTTTTACTTGTATTTAATTACAAGATTTTGTTTGCTTTGACATGGGTATAGCGTCATAATGCTATTGCGTCACAGGGCCTTTCGGTCTTTCCATTTCGGGGCGCAACATTTTGGAGGCCTGACCATGAACTATTGCAATGCCGCGCGACCATTCTTTGCTACACGTTTTTTAACATGCACTGGCATTACAGGCATGTTGCGATTTGCCGCAGTGTGCGCTGGAGTTTTTGGATGTGTGGCGGTGGTGTGTGCGCAAACCACTGGTGCTGTCACGGCTTGGGGTAACAATAACTTCGGTCAATGCGACATTCCTGCTGCTGCTCTAAGCGGCGTTTCTGCTATCGCGAGCGATTACGCACGTACCATCGCTCTTAAAAATGGTGCCGTTCTTTCTTGGGGGTATGACGCAAATAATAATTATGGTCAATATGCCGTTCCAATTGCTGCCCAATCAGGTATTTCTGCAATCGCATGTGGTTTTTTTCATAACCTCGCTCTGAAAGATGGTGGCGTTCTAGCTTGGGGGACTGACTTTTACGGCAGCATTCCTCCTACTGCCAACTCCGGCGTTACCGCTATCGCAGCCAATGGATTTCATTCCATCGCTCTCAAAGGTGGGGCGGTAGTAGGTTGGGGCGAGAACAACTACGGTCAAAGTCTAGGTACAAATTCAAACGGATCACCCATTACTACCGTTCCGCAGGGACAATTTGTTCAGATCATGGGAACTGTTTTGCAAGGCGTGTCGGCAATTGCTTGCGGATGGGATTACACTATTGTGATTAAAAATGGCGCGGTTTTAGCTTGGGGTAATGACAGTTCCTCGCAGTGCAATATTCCACCTGCCGCGCTTACAAACGTGAGCGCTATCGCGGGCGGTTCGATCCACACCATCGCTCTTAAAGATGGCGCTGTGCTTACCTGGGGCAGCAACGCTAGCGGTCAATGCAACATTCCTGCTGCTGCCAACTCCGGCGTTACCGCTATCGCATGCGGCGATTCATTTTCCATCGCTCTTAAAAACAATGGCTCTGTTCTGAGTTGGGGCAGTATGAATACTGATGCGCAACCTTCAAACTTGGGCTACTGCACAAAGATTGCCGCCGGGCGAGACGTCTGTATTGCTATCCAAACACCATTTGCTGATTGCAACAACAATAGTACGGACGATGCCATTGAAATTCGTGATTTTGCCCTGCCAGACCTGAACCACGATCAAGTGCCAGACACTTGCCAAGGCGCCATTGAATACGACATCACATCTGCGTCACTTGGCGTGCCAACCGCCAATGTTGCCGTAAGCACAACCTTCACCAACTTGGTTATGCCTGACAACTTTGCGGATGTGCCTGTTGTTATTTCCGCCAAAGGCGACTTTGACTCAAGCAATGAATTTCTTACCGTAAAATTAAATGGCGTCACCATGCAGCGCGTGCTTGAAAGTGGCGGCGTGAATTGCTCCACCGGCGCAGGCGTTAGCACCGCCACCGTGCAAATTCCATTTGCAACGTTCGCCAACGCTGTTGCGGTTGGGCAACTCACCATCACGCTGCTGCCTTCACCCGCGGTTGCGGCCAGCGAATGCGGCAATGGCTTTATGACGGTGCAACTAAAGTATGTGGGCATTGGCGTAAGCGGCGACTGCAACAACAACGGGTTGCTTGACACGCGCGACATTGGCGCAAATCCTTCGCTTGATCGCGACCGCAACGCGTTGCTTGACGCCTGCGAATTGAACCAGAACCCCTTGCTTGATTGCAACCTGAACGGTGAACTTGATTCATTCGATATTGCAATGGGCGCGCCAGACGATGACCTTGATACGCACCCTGACCAATGTCAGTACGACAAAGGCGACTTTGACTTGGACGGCTTTGTGAACGCCAACGATTTGGGGATTTTGCTTTTGTATTGGATGGAAATCGATCCGCCCTTTGGCGACTTTAATCACGATGGCATCATTGACAGCGCGGATCTTGGACCACTGTTGGGCCACTTTGGGCCCGTGACTTGGGGCGCGCCTGCGCCTGTAACCGAACACACCAACAAACCGCGCGACCAGCAAATGCGTTAACACCGCAAACGTTGGCGCGCGCGCAAATAGTTGCACGCCGCCGCGGATTTGTTTCGCGCGTGGTGATCTGAGGAGATATTGCATGCAAGTATTGGATGAAGTGAATGCAAATACCACCCCACTTTTACTTGTATTTAATAAAATATTTTGTTTGCTTGAGACCCGCAATGCTGTCATAATGCCTTTGCGCCGCACAGGCCTTCCGGTCTTTCCATTTCGGGGCGCAAAAATTTTGGAGGCCTGACCATGAACTATTGCAATGCCGCGAGCCCATTTTTTGCCACACGTTTTTTAATATGCACTGGCTTTACAGGCATGATGCAAGTTGCCGCCGTGTGCGTTGGATTTTTTGGATTTGTGTCTGGCGCGCATGCGCAAACCACCAATGGGGTTGTCACGGCTTGGGGTGACAACGGCTTAAGTCAATGTAACATTCCTGCTGTCAGTTCAGGCGTCTCTGCTATCGCAGGCGGCTACGAACACACCATCGCTCTGAAAGGTGGAACTGTTGTGGCTTGGGGAAACAACGGCTACGGTCAATGCCTCGGAACGAACTCCTCTGGCAGTCCAATCACTTCCACAGCAAATGGTGATTCTGCCCAAATTAATGGGGTAACACTAACTGGCGTGATTGCTATCGAGGGCGGTTACTACCACACCATCGCTCTGAAAGATGGTGCCGTTCTTGCTTGGGGTTACAACGAATTCGGTCAATGCACCATTCCTGCTGCTGCACAAAGCGGCGTTTCCGCTATCGCGGGCGGTTACGGACACACCATCGCTCTAAAGGGCGGCGCTGTTCTTGCGTGGGGGGAGAACAATCAAGGTCAATGCACCATTCCTGCTGCTGCACAAAGCAACGTTTCCGCTATCGCGGGCGGTCTCTACCACACCATTGCTCTCAAAGGTGGTGCCGTTCTTGCTTGGGGTTACAATTTTTACGGTCAATGCACCATTCCTGCTGCTGCCAGTTCAGGCGTAAATTCCATCGCGGGCGGTAAATACCACACCGCCGCCTTAAAAAATGGTGCCGTTCTTGCTTGGGGTAACAACAGCTACGGTCAATGCAACATTCCTACTGCTGCTAAATCTGGAGTTTCATCTATCGCATGCGGTAGCTACCAAACCATCGCTCTCAAAGATGGTGCCGTTATTGCTTGGGGTAACAACAGCTACGGTCAATGCAACATTCCTACTGCTGCTCAATCTGGAGTTTCCTCTATCTCATCTGGTAGCAACCATACCATCGCGATTTTTCAATTCAAAGACTGCAACAACAACGGCATTCACGACCCCGTGGATGTTGCCGCCGGCGCAACCGACCTGAACCACGATCAAGTTCCAGACACCTGCCAAGGCGCCATTGAATACACCGCGACATTACCAAGCCTTGGCGTGCCAACCGCAAACATTCCTGTCAGCTACACATTCACTGGCCTTGTTCCCACCGACGCCGATGTTCCGCTGACCATTCGCGCCAAGGGTGACTTTGAAGCCGCCAATGAATTTCTTACGGTCAAGGTGAATGGCGTAACGCTTGGAAAAGTTTTTGAAAGCGGCGCCGTGAATTGCACCAACGCCACCTATGGCGGCGAAAACACAACTGCCATTTATGTTCCCGCCAATGACATTACCGCCGCCGTCGCAGTGGGTTCTCTAACCGTAACGCTGTTGCCTTCGCCCACTGTCACTGCGGGCGAATGCGCTGACGGATTTATGACTGTAACCCTGAGCTATGTTGGTATTGGACCTGGCGGCGACTGCGACAATAACGGCAAGCTCGATGTGCGCGAAATGGGCGTAAACCCCAACTTTGACTTTAATCGCAACGGCATTCTTGACTTCTGCGATTGCCGCGACAATCCGTCTCTTGATCGCAACAGCAACGGCATTCTTGATGCGCTTGATTGCGTCAACACTCCTTCGCTTGATTGCGATGGCAACGGACATATTGACACCTATGAATTGTTTGACCAACCCGCGCTTGATTGCAATGCCAACGGCGTGCTTGATACTTGCGATGTTGCGGGGCGGCAGACGGATAAGGTTCTGGCTTGGAGTTACAACGACTCCGGTCAATGCAACATTCCTGCCTCTGCCAATAGCGGCGTTTCTGCTATTGCAGGTGGTTACGGATATACCATCGCTCTGAAAGATGGCGCGGTTTTGGCTTGGGGTGACAACGGCAACGGTCAATGCAACATTCCTGCCTCTGCTCTAAGCGGCGTTTCTGCTATCGCATGTGGCTACGCACACACCATCGCTCTGAAAGATGGCGCGGTTCAGGCTTGGGGTCGCAACTCCGAGGGTCAATGCAACATTCCTGCCTCTGCCAATAGCGGCGTTTCTGCTATAACGGCTGGTTTTTACCACACAATCGCTCTCAAAGATGGCGTCGTTCTGGCTTGGGGTTCGAACAGTAACGCTCAATGCAACATTCCTGCCTCTGCTCTAAGCGGCGTTTCTGCTATCGCGGGTGGTTACGGATATTCCATCGCTTTAAAAGATGGCGCCGTTCTGGCTTGGGGTTCCAACAGCCACGGTCAATGCAACATTCCTGCCTCTGCTCTAAGCGGCGTTTCTGCTATCGCGAGTGGTAACTACCACACCATCGCTCTTAAAGATGGCGCCGTTCTGGCTTGGGGTTCGAACAGTAACGCTCAATGCAACATTCCTGCCTCTGCTCTAAGCGGCGTTTCTGCTATCGCGGGCGGTAATAGACACACCATCGCTCTGAAAGATGGCGCGGTTCTGGTTTGGGGGAGCAACGATTACGGTCAATGCGACATTCCTACCTCTGCCAATAGCGGCGTTTCTGCTATCGCCAGTGGTGTCTTGCACACCATAGCCATTCAAGTCGCCCTTGACGCCAACAACAACAATCGCCCAGACACCTGCGACATGTCGGATGATCCTGCATTAGACCGCAACGCCAACGGCATTATTGACGCCCTGGAAATTGCGCGCACGCCAACCATTGATTGCAATGGCAACATCATTATTGATACCTTTGATTTGCTTGATCATCCAGAGTGGGATTGCAATTTCAACGGGCGCATTGACACCTGTGACTTTGATGAAGGCATAAGCGATGACGACTTGGACGGCCACCTTGATGATTGCGAGTGGGCCAAGGGCGACTTTGACTTGGACGGCTTTGTGGACTCCAAGGACTTGGGAATATTGCTGTTGTACTGGTTAGAAATAGATCCGCCCTTTGGCGACTTTAATCACGATCGCACTATTGATAGTTCGGATCTAGGAGGCCTGTTGAGCAAATTTGGCCCCGTGACTTGGGGCGCGCCTGCGCCTGTAACCGAACACACCAACAAGCCGCGCGACGAAAAAATGCGTTAACAACGCAAACGTTGGCGCGCGCGCAAATAGTTTCACGCCGACGCAAGTTTAAAAATTGTGTGCCGAGAAGCAAATACCGAGCCCCAAAGGCCCGAACGAATTCGCGCGAAGTGATCATGGGTGCTACCACAAGCGAGTTTAGCACCCGCGCAAGCCCTGCTTGCGCGGGGTGCGTTGTCTGAGCGACTGGTAGCACCCATGATCACGCAGCATCGCAAGCAATCTGCGCGCCGGGGCCTTTGCATTTACGCAGCAGACTGATAGCACCCATGATCACTCCGCATCGCAAGCCATCTGCCCCCCCTCGTCAACCTCTTTAATTTAAAGCGCAATGCAGATAGACTCCATTCTCGCATCTTTTCAAGGAAATCCGATGTCCGCAACAATGACCGCTCTTACTCCGTGTCCAATGTTCTTGGACGGCAAGTGGATCCAACCAAATATCGCGTCCACGCCAGTGTTCAATCCATCAACTGGCGAAGTGATTGCCGAGTGCCCCGCTGGTGGCGCCGCCGAAGTGAACGCCGCCGTTGAAAGCGCGCACGCCGCGTTTCCAGCGTGGCGCGACACGCCGCCCATGGAGCGCGCGCGCGTGTTCTTTAAGTATCGCCAACTGGTCGAGGCAAACTTTGACCGCTTGTGCAAATGCGTCTCGCGCGAGCATGGCAAAACACTGGTTGAGGCGCGCGGAAGTATTTTTCGTGGCCTTGAGAATATTGAATATGCGTGCGGCATTCCGTCACTGCTGATGGGCGACACGCTTGAGATTGCGCGCGGCGTTGATTGCGAAACCATGAATCAGCCGCTTGGCGTGTGCGTGGGAATCACTCCGTTTAATTTTCCAGCCATGGTTCCGCTGTGGATGTTTCCAGTGGCTTTAGCCTGCGGAAATTCCTTTGTTTTGAAGCCCAGCGAGAAGGTTCCTTTAACCGCCAACATTCTGGTTGAGCTTCTGCACGAAGCTGGCTTGCCAAAGGGCGTGTTGAATTTGGTGCACGGTGGCCGCGAATGCGTGGACACATTGCTGCGCCATCCAAAGGTGAAGGCGATTTCGTTTGTGGGTTCAACTCCGATTGCGAAATATATTTACGAAACTGGAACGCAGCATGGCAAGCGCGTGCAAGCCAACGGCGGCGCCAAAAATTATATTGTGATCATGCCCGACGCCGATATGCCCAAGACTGTGGAGGCGCTTTCAACGGCGGCTTTCGGTTGCGCAGGCGAGCGCTGCATGGCTGGCTCCACCGCTCTTACCGTGGGCGCGGCCGCCGACAAATTGTTGCCGTCGCTTGTTGAGGCGGCGCGCAATATTCGTGTGGGTCCAACTGATCGCGTGGCTCAACCAGACATGGGTCCGGTGATTACTGCCGCGCATCGCGACAAGGTCACAAGCCTGGTGTCCAGCGGCGAGAAGGAAGGCGCCAAAGTAATTTGCGATGGTCGCGGCGTGAAGATTGCCGACGCGCCGAAGGGATTTTATGTGGGCGCGACAATTGTGGATCATGTTGTGGATGGAATGCACATTGCCAAGGAGGAAGTGTTTGGCCCAGTGCTGAACGTGATGCGCATGGACGATTTGAACACGGCGATTGAATTGGCCAACCGCTCAAATTACGGCAACGGCGCGGCAATTTTCACCCAAAATGGAAACGCCGCCCGCGAGTTCAAGCAACGCGTGAAGGCTGGAATGGTTGGTATTAACGTGGGCGTGCCCGCCACCATGGCCATGTTTCCGTTCACCGGTTGGGATGAATCTTTCTACGGCGACCTGCACATTCAGGGCCGCGAGGGCGTGCAGTTTTTCACGCAACAGAAAGTTGTTTCAACGCGTTGGTTCGGCGGCAATGTGGGCGATGTGT
>Ga0209190_1001548_pt1 | contig 15942 bp, 14 predicted proteins | sample M_140205_XF_Meta_FD_187315 | JGI IMG/M metagenome (GOLD analysis project Ga0209190, IMG submission 187315) | Freshwater microbial communities from Lake Montjoie, Canada to study carbon cycling - M_140205_XF_MetaG (SPAdes) (version 2) | ecosystem: Environmental > Aquatic > Freshwater > Lake... | reverse complement strand
AGTAATGATAGTATAATAAATTTAATATTTTGCTTTTTCGTGTTTGGTTTGATAATCCATTGAGCAAGAAAAATCCAAAAAACCAAATAAACTAAAATAATGTCTTTCCATAATGATTCAGAAGGTGTTAATGATCTTCCGACAGAACCTTTAAGTGCATCACCAAAACACCCGCAATCAGAAACGCATTGCGAATGTTTTCTTTCATCTACAACCACTTCATCTGCTGATTTTGAAACTATTTTGATTGATTTATTTGTTTTAGCATCTTCAATTTTCAGTTGAGCTATTGAACTGCTAATCGAATACGTATCCCTATCTAAAAAAGTTGTTTTTGAATTGCAACTAGCTGTATGCCAAGTTAAAAAAGTAAAGAAAAGCATCATTAGCGCTAATAAATAAGACACCAATTTAATTTTCCCACCAATAATTACTAATACACCGAGTATAATCTCAATTACACAAATGAGTATCGCTATTGTTAACGCTGAATCAATTAAAAAATTGAAGGAGAAACTGGGCATTCCAAACAATTCCTTGATTCGGTATGCTAATGCGCCATCTTCAAAATACTCTTCCAATTTATATGCAAAACCAATTGGATCGTTTGCTTTAACCAAACCAGAAACGATGAATAAACTTCCGACCAAACCACGAGCAACATTCGCCATCATTAAACGCCCTTGAAAAACAAAAATTCCCGCGGCACTTAATGCAATTATAATATAACCTAAAAAGTTAAATACTAAAAAATAATCTTGAAATGCAGCATGAGAGCCAATAACAACTAATGCAAGTCCACATAAATTCAATATCACAAATAAGATATTAAATAACATCGATCTTCCTTGTACAGCTGCTTTTTGTTTCTTAATCATTTTATTTTTTTTGATTATTCAGGTGTATCAATGCAAAAACAGCATAATTGAGCATATCGAAAAAATTAGCATCAATCCCTTCACTAATTAATGTCGCACCTTTATTATCCTCAATTTGTTTAACTCTTAGGATTTTCATTAGAATTAAGTCTGTTAATGAACTTACTCTCATATCTCTCCATGCTTCACCATAATCATGGTTTTTTTTCGCCATTAATTCTTGAGCTTCATCCACATATTTAGTGTATAATGAATTTGCAATATCTTCAGATAATTCAAGATCTTTTAATTCAGCTTCTTTAATTTGGATTATTGCCATGACACAATAATTAACAATTGCCATAAATTCGCCTTCTATATCTTCACCAACTTTATTTTCGCCAGTCTCCTGTATTGTGCGAATTCGTTGTGCTTTAATGAAAATTTGATCCGTCAAGGAACTTGGTCTTAAGATGCGCCAAGCAGTTCCATAATCTTTTGTTTTCTTAGAGAAAATATCTCTGCAAACATTGATTACATTTGTATATTCTAAATTCGTTTGATTCATTATATTTATCAATGGGCTTTTCAAAGGTTGAAGATACACATTTTCCAAAAAACAACTACCTTCGGGTGAAGGATAAATTAATTGACTTAAGTCAACCTAAAATAATGGGGATAGTGAATGTTACGCCAGATTCATTTTATTCCAACAGCAGAAAAACGAATGAAAGCGAATTGCTTTCTACTGTTAATCAAATGATTACTGATGGAGCTGACTTTATTGACATTGGAGGTTATTCTACAAAACCTGGTGCGGAAATAGTTTCGTTGGAAGAAGAACTCAAGAGAATTTCAGAACCAATTTCTTCCATAAAAAAGGAGTTTCCGACAGTACTTTTGACACTTGATACCTTTCGAGGAAAAGTTGCAAGAAGAGGCATTGATTTAGGAGTCGATATAATAAATGACATTAGCGGTTTTCATTACGATGCCGAATTGTTAGATGTTATTTCTGAAACAACGACTCCTTATATTTTAATGCATGTAAATCCTGAATTTGATCAAATGCATGTTGCTAGTATCAATGAAAATATTTACCGTGATATGATTTATTATTTCTCTAATAAATTAATACAATTAAAGAATAGAGGAATTGTTGATGTAATTATTGACCCTGGATTTGGATTTGGAAAAACACTCGAACAAAATTACTCAATCCTTAAGAATTTAGAATTGTTTCATATTCTTGAACGCCCTATTTTAGTTGGTTTATCTAGAAAATCGATGATTCATAAAAAATTAAATTTATCCGTTAATGACTCTTTGAATGGCACAACAATTCTGAATACTCAAGCAATTTTAAAAGGTGCTTCTATACTTAGGGTTCATGATGTTAAGGAAGCAAAACAAATAATTCAACTTATTTCTTAACCTTTTATCTTTTCGTCTGTATCGCAAATTGAAATGGATTTTTTATATTTAAATGAAATGGCTGCCCTAGAATGGCAGTAAAATAGGTGCAAACACATTTTCATTTACACTAAAATTACTACAAGTAAAATATCCAACAGCTGGCGGATCATGCCAAAAAGATTTTGTGGTAACAAAGCGAACAGTTAAATATAACATTGGGGTAAACATTAACTAAATGTTCTTCCCTCTTTTTTTGCAATCATTTTTCCGCCTTGAATTCCTCCTGTATGAATAAAAAGAATGGAGCAATTTGAAATAGTGAATTTCTCGATCCAGTCAAACAACGCATACATGGTTTTTCCAGTATAAACAGGATCCAATGGAATTGTTGTTTGTTCATAAAACGTTTCCATGAAGTCGAGGAGTTCTGACGTATATTTCCCATATCCACCAAAGTGATAATCTGGTAATACCCCGACTCTATTTAACAACTCTGAGGCATAAGATTCTTCTATTCCAGAATGATTAAACAGGTTTTTCATTTCAGCTATAGCATCAAATCCTTTGAGGACTGGTACTACATTCAATTTTGTTTTTTCAGGAATAGCCATTAATACCCCAGCACTGGTAGTTGTTGTTCCTTGAGCAATGAAGATATAATCATAATCGTTTGGTGTTTCTAGAAGTATTTGTTGACAGCCAATTAACCCATAATAATTACTTCCACCTTCAGGAACAATATGAAAATTGGAATATTTAAACGATAATTCTTCTTGAAATGCTTTTTCGTTGCGCAAAGAATAACGTTCTCTAGAAACAAAAACTAATTGCATTCCCATTAATGAACAATTCTTTAATGTATCGTTGGAATCAATGGATAACTCCTCACCTCTAATAATTCCAATTGATTTTATCCCGATTTTTTGACATGCAGCTGCAGTTGCGAGTAGGTGATTTGAAAATGCTCCTCCGAAGGTCAATATTCCGTCGTTTTTCATTTGAATGGCATAATCCACATTGTATTTCAATTTTCGCCATTTATTTCCTGAAACATGTTGATCAATAAGATCATCTCTTTTTATAAATAAGTCTATTGAACGCTTGTTTAAGGTTTCTAACTCCACTTTTTGTATAATCGAATTTTCTAAGTCAAACATTCTGAATTGAGTCGTTTATAAAATTGGTAACTTTGTTATATGGAAAATGAGATGTCAGGCTTTTCAAAAAAATCACAATTAACTGAAGAAGATTATTACTTGAGTCCTGAAGGATATGTTGTTTTTACTGAAAAATATCATTTAAAAAGAGGTTACTGTTGTAAAAGTGGCTGTAAACATTGTCCTTATGGTTACGATAAAAAGACAGGTGAAATTAAAAAAAATCAGTAAACTCCATTTTCAGGAAATCTTCCTTTAAACTGCCCCATTATACTTTTTATGTATACAATATCGGCATCAACATTCCCTGTAGGATGGAATATACTGTGAAATCCACCAATTTTCTTTTCATAATCCATGTAACAGATATAAATAGGCACTTTGGCTTTTATTGCAATATAATAAAATCCTTTTTTCCAATTTGGATTGTAGCTTCGTGTTCCTTCAGGGGTGAAAACCATAAATAATTTTTCATTTTCATCGAAAAGTTTAACAGCCAGATCTGTAATGTTGTTATTTTTCTTTCTATCAACTGGAATTCCTCCAATTGCTCTCATTATCCATCCTAATGGTGGGAAAAACAATTCTTTTTTTATTAAAATTTTTGGTTTGATTCCGTACATTAAAAAAGCCATTCTTCCGATGACAAAATCCCAGTTTGAAGTATGTGGACCAACAACAATCACACATTTATCTAAACCTGCAGGTGAATGTTGATCAATTTTCCAACCGAATAATTTTAAAAGAAAGCGCACTAAATATTTCATACGCAAAGTTAAGGATTAAACAAATACTTTTACTTTTACCCCATGTATTTTAGAAAAAGCTTTTTTCAATTCTTATCAATTTTTGTTTTATTAGTTTTTGCTTGGCTTTTGCTGTTTTTTAATCAAGCTATTTTAGCTGAAAAATCAAACAATAATACACTGCATGTGCCTGATAACGCAAGTTTTGCTATAAGAATAGATGGCCGTGAATTAGCTGAAAAATCACTTTTTTCCGTTTTTTTAGAATCAAAAGATGAAGTTGTTATCTCCTTGTTACAGCAATCTGTCTCAAAAAACCTAAAAAATGAAGGTCAATTCAAGAATTATGGAATTGATTATTTATCAGATATTGTTGCGTTTGAACTACCATATAAAAATACATTTATTCAAGGAATTCTTGTTAATGTGAATAACAAGCAACTTTTTAATAAAAATTTAAATGGTTCAAAAAGTATTTTTGCCTATCACGATGGTGTCGGTGTAATTTTTAATTATTCCAACTTCAACGATCAAATATCCATTATAGAATTAAAAAAAATAGCAGATAACATTGTAAAAACACCTTCTAAAAATGCATCGGGAAATTTCATCGCTCATCATGGGACTGGAAAATTTATTGAGACTTTTTCAAGAGGAAGTTACTTTGGTGAAGCTTCCTATTTTAGCAAAACCAATGCTTTATTTGAATTACAAGAAAATAGTCTATTGCTATCTGGCAAACTTGAAATAAACTTAAAAAGTCCATCTGAAATCAGAACTTTATCGAAAATAATTGAACCTAAAGGAATTCATTTTTCAAGTACTATTATTCCAACTTTACTTGCCGATTCGCTCAATGGATGGTTGAAACAATTTTCGTTAAAAATTCCTTCTATTAAGACAATTTCAATGAACCTTATTGAAACAAAGATAATTAATCATTCTTCCGGTTTTTTTGTAATTCCACAAATTGAATTATTCATCAATTTTGACAAAAATTTCTCCATTCAAGAACTTCTTTCTTCACCAGAATTAATTACCTATTTAGCTTATTCGCTTCAAAAGAACCATATATCTTTTCAAGAAGAAAAATTATTTTTCAAACAAATTAATTCAAATTCAATTTATATTGGAATAACTGAAAATCCTACTTTCAAAAATATAAACAGTAATGAAAGCGTAAAAATCCAAGGAGATTTAAAATCACTCACGACTATCAAAGGTGGAGGATTGATGACAGCATTTTTGGAAATGATGCCAATTTACAGTGCGAGTAAAAATTTAGTAAAGCATACAGAATCATTAAATTTAAGTTTTGTAAAGACGAATAAAAAGAATATTGATTTAAAAGGAGAACTTAAGTTCACTAAAGATCATTACCCTATGAATGAGCTAATCAAGTTTCTCTTAGTAAGTCAATTGTTGAATTAATTCAATAAAATAGTTAGGCGCATATTTCAATCTTGAGCCATACCAAGAAAACATCTCCCCGTCAACAATTACAACTTTTGAATGAGGAAATTGTTGTTCAATTTCGATGACATCTCCTTTTTTAAACGGATATGGCTCTGAACTCAAGAAAATATAATCTGGATAACTTTCACTATTATTTTTCAATTCGGGATAACGTTCTTCTTGACAAAAGTTTTCGAATCCTAATTCGCTTATTATTGAATTAATAAATGTATTTGTCCCAGCTACAAAACAAGGATTTTTCCAAATAAAGTAAAGTACACTTTTATTCGATCTAGAAGGTTCTATTTTTGAGAATTCTTGCTTAATTTCTGTAACAAGTTGATTCGCACTAATGCTCGAATTTGTCAAAGTGCCAAGTTGATTTATCATTTCATACGATTCCTCCAAGGTTGAAATATCACTCATCCAAACGGGTGCAATCTTTTGTAACAATTCAATATCTTCTTTCGTGTTTTCTTCTTTGTTTCCGATAATTAAATCTGGATTCAAGGAACGAATCACATCAATATTGAGTTGCTTGGTTCCTCCTACTCGCGGTTTACTTTTAAACCAACTTTCCGGATGAATACAAAACTTGGTGATTCCAACAACTTTGTCTCCCAATCCCAAATCATATAACAATTCTGTTTGAGAAGGCACTAAAGAAACAATCCGACATGGAAATTCTTCCAGTCGGATTGTATTATTCATTTGATCTGTAAACTGTTTTGCCATTAAGACATTGCAGAAATTATATCGTAGCGGGTTACAATATGATATCCGCCTTCTGGCATTTCAACCAAGACCGCTGGTGTATTTTTGTTGATCAATTTACACAATTCATCCAAATGTGTTGCAGCCTTAACAATTGGGAAAGCCGCATTCATAATCGTAGATATTGGTGCATTTCTCAATTCAGGATTATCAACTAACAATTGATAGACATTACTGTCGTCTATGGATCCCACAAATTTTCCATCTTTCATAACTGGAATTTGAGAAATTGAAAATTTACGCATTGCAGCAATTGCATGAGATACCAATTCTTCGGCATACAATGTTACTAAAGGTGTATTTCTGTGCTGAGCTACTAATTCACCTGCAGTTTTAAATTCTTCATCTAAAAACCCTCTTTCACGCATCCAATCATCGTTGAATATTTTACCAACATAGCGACTTCCATGATCATGAAATAATACCACAACAACATCTTCTTCTGTTAATTGATCCTTTAATTGAAGTAATCCTTTAATTGCAGAACCAGCAGAATTACCTACGAAAATTCCTTCTTCACGTGCAATTTTACGTGTGTAAACAGCAGCATCTTTATCGGTTACTTTTTCAAATAAATCAATCACATCAAAATCTACATTTTCAGGAAGAATATCTTCACCAATTCCTTCTGTGATATATGGATAAATCTCATTTTCGTCAAAAATCCCTGTTTCTTTATATTTCTTAAATACGGAACCATACGTATCAATTCCCCAAATTTTAATGTTCGGATTTTTCTCTTTCAAATACTTTCCAACTCCAGATATAGTTCCACCAGTTCCCACCCCAACTACAAAATGTGTAATCTTACCACCTGTTTGTTCCCAAATTTCAGGTCCCGTTGATTCATAATGCGCTGTTCTATTCGATAAATTATCATATTGATTCGCATACCAAGAATTCGGTGTTTCTTCTGCCAATCTTCTTGAGACTGAATAATATGAACGTGGATCTGTTGGCTCTACGGCCGTTGGACAAACGACTACCTCAGCTCCTACGGCTCTCAAAATGTCCATTTTTTCTTTGGATTGTTTGTCGTTTAATACGCAAACCAATTTATATCCTTTAATAATACATCCCAAAGCCAAGCCCATTCCTGTATTACCAGAAGTTCCTTCAATGATTGTTCCACCCGGTTTTAAAAAACCAGCTTTCTCAGCATCTTCAATCATTTTAATTGCCATGCGGTCCTTCACGGAATTTCCTGGATTTGTCGTTTCCACCTTTGCCAAAACAGTAGCTTTAACATCCTTCGTAAGTACATTTAACTTGACAAGAGGAGTATTTCCAATTGTTTCAAGAATATTATTATAAAATTTCATTGTGTTTTATTTTGTGTAAAGATATATAACCAAAATTCTAATTCCGAATTAAGTTTTCGGAAATAATTGTTAATTTCGTCCCGATTACTGTTAATGGATTTTGACTTTAAAACTTATTTATGAAACTGCTATTATCTACCTTATCGATTTTCACAGCTTTAATTCTAATAAATTCTTGCGCTGGAACAAGAAACATGCGCGTTGAGGTGATGCGTCCTGCATTAATCACAATATCTCATGATATAAAATCCATTGCGATTTTAAACAAATCCATTCCTTCAGGAAAAGTTGCATTAGAGAGTGCATTAACTCTTGAAAAACCAGCACAGGACAAAGAACTTTCTGAAAATTGTTTACGAGGATTAACTGATTTATTAAATACCAGTAATCGTTTTGTTGTTAAGAAATGTGATAGCACAATGTTGGCTTCTGATCCTCGAAGTTTAAGTTTTGGTCAAATATTAGCATGGGATATAGTAGACAATTTATGTCTGAAATATGAGGTTGATGCTTTAATGGTTTTAGAATATTTCGATACTGATTTTAGTGTTTTAAATCCAGGTGCAACTGCTGCCAATGCAATTGGGAACGTCTTAAACGGTAATCAAGCATCAGTGCAGGTTACGGGAACGGCTAAATCCTTTTGCGGATACCGTGTATATTATCCTAAAACAAAATCAATTTTATATGAAGATCGTTTTGATTATAAAAAAACGTGGACGCAAAATGCATCAAATCCAATCGACGCCGTTTCAAAATTAATTAAGAAAAATGATGCATTATATGATGTGAGTTATGAAACAGGTCAAGAATTTGCCATGAATATTATTCCGCTTTACTACTGGGAAAATCGTGACATGTACAAAGGTAAAAAAGGTGATTTAGAAAGAGGAGAAAGACAGGCAATTTCGAAAGATTGGGAAGGTGCTTTTAAAACATGGATTGAAGTTTATGAAATGAGTAACAAAGCTAAAATAAGAGCAAAAGCTGCTTTTAATGCTGCATTAGCTTGCGAAGTTCTAGGAAAACTAAATGATGCTCAAATATGGGTGCAACGAGCATACGTAGAAGACGGTAAAGATGTTGCTAAGCATTATTCCGATATTATCGATTACCGTTTGAGGGAACAAGCAAAATTAAAAAAACAAACTGGGGAATAGCTTGAACTTATTTCTTCTTGAAAAATTTAACCGACACAATCGGCAGAACAAAAATCATCAAGGTAAGGACAGAAATGAACAAATCGAACTCTTCAGACTCAATCCATTTGTAATTCGGATAGAAGTGTACCAACATTGAAAAACACAATTTTAGTCCCAAAATTCCAATCACAATAAATGCTGACTTCTCGAGAAAAGCATATTTTTCCATCAGAACAACAAATGATTTCGCAACATAACGCATTGCTAGAATTCCAATAAAAACACCAATACAAATAATAAAATAGTTTTTTGACATGGAAACAACAGCAAAAATATTGTCAATTGAAAACACAATATCCATGAATTCAACAGCTAAAACGGTTGACCAAAATACTCCTACTAAGCCTACTGTTGACCGATAAATTACACTTTTCTTTGTGTCAGAAACCGTTTCTTTCGCTTCTGCCGCAGAACTTTTGCTAAAGAAACTGAATGCCATCCAAATTAAATACAAACCACCAAGAGGTTTTAGCCACCAGATTTCTAAAATTGATTCTACTAAAACAAGTGCAATTCCCCGAAAAACATAGGCTCCAACAATTCCATATCGCAAGGCTTTTGATTGTTGTTCTTTTGGTAAATCCTTCACCATTGTCGCTAAAACAGCAGCGTTGTCAAAAGATAGGATTACTTCTAACAAAAGGATACTTAAAATTAAAAAAATGGCATTCAATGGTTTCTCAGTAAGCATAGAGAGTAAGTCATTCCATTGTTCTATCATCTTTATTTAAATAAAATTTGGTTCACAAAGATAGTTTTTCTGAACGTTAAAAAGACTATTTATTCTATAAAAACAGTAGTTTTGCTAGAAACACAAACCCATGGATTTTCATCTTGTTTCAGACTTTCAGCCTACCGGTGATCAGCCAGAAGCAATTCGACAATTAGTTGAAGGTTTAAATGCCGAACAACCATATCAAACGCTACTTGGTGTGACTGGAAGCGGAAAGACGTTTACTATTGCGAATGTCATCCAACAGGTAAACAGACCAACGTTAATTTTATCACATAATAAAACATTAGCGGCTCAATTATATGGGGAGTTCAAACAGTTTTTTCCTGAAAATTCTGTTGAATATTTTGTATCCTATTATGATTATTATCAGCCCGAAGCATACATGCCTGTTACGGGAACATATATTGAAAAGGACCTTCAAATCAATGATGAAATTGAGAAGTTGAGACTTTCTGCTTCTTCTGCTTTATTATCCGGTCGACGAGATGTTATAGTTATCGCCTCTGTTTCTTGTATCTATGGAATTGGGAACCCTAATGAATTTGCAAACAGTATAATTAGCTTAAAAGTTGGTGAAAAAGTATCTCGAAACAAATTCCTGTTTAAGTTAGTTGAGAATTTATATTCACGCGCCAATGCTGAATTCAAACGTGGAATGTTTCGTGTAAAAGGTGATACCGTCGATATTCATTTGGCGTATGCCGATTATGCAATTAGAATTGAATTTTGGGGTGATGATATTGAAGCAATTTCGTCCATTGATCCAATTTCGAATGCTAGGATAGAAACCTTCAACGATATCAATATTTACCCCGCAAACATCTTCGTTTCAAGTCCTGAAACAACACGTAAAGCTGTTGACATGATTGGTGAAGACATGGTGATTCAAGTCGAAAATTTCAAGAAGGAAGGTAAAATTGAAGAAGCAAAACGTTTGGAAGAAAGAGTGAATTATGATTTAGAAATGATTCGAGAATTGGGCTATTGTTCTGGAATTGAAAATTATTCACGGTATTTTGATCAACGGCAACCGGGTGAACGTCCTTTCTGTTTGTTGGATTATTTTCCTGATGATTTCTTGATGGTCATAGATGAAAGCCATGTTACGATTCCGCAAATCAGGGCGATGTATGGCGGTGACAGAGCTAGGAAAATCAATCTAGTAGATTATGGTTTTCGCTTGCAAGCTGCGGTAGATAATCGTCCATTAAAGTTTGATGAATTTGAATCAATGGTAGAGCAAATAATTTACGTTTCTGCTACTCCAGCCGATTATGAGATGGAGAGGTCAGAAGGAATTATTGTCGAACAGGTCATTCGTCCAACAGGACTTTTAGACCCAATTATTGATGTTCGACCAAGTTTGAACCAGATTGACAACTTAATTGAAGAAATTCACATTCGAATAGATCGAGATGAGCGAACATTGGTTACTACTTTAACCAAGCGAATGGCTGAAGAACTGCAGAAATATCTTGACAAATTAGGGATTTTATGCCGTTACATTCACAGTGAAGTAGATACTATTGAACGTGTTGAAATATTAAGACAATTGCGATTAGGAACTTTTCACGTTTTGATTGGAGTTAATTTACTTCGTGAAGGACTTGATTTACCTGAAGTATCTCTCGTTGCTATCTTGGATGCAGATAAAGAAGGTTTTTTGAGAAATGAGCGTTCCCTTGTTCAAACAACAGGACGAGCAGCGCGAAATGTAAACGGAATGGTTATCATGTATGCTGACAAGATGACTAAATCGATGCAGCGAACAATTGATGAAACTGCTCGAAGAAGAACTTTGCAGATTAAGTACAATGAAGACCATGGATTGGTTCCAACTGCATTAAACAAATCCAAAGAAAAAATCATGGATTCGACTTCTGTTGCAGATGGCAACCCAAGTAAGCGACAAGTGAACTACGAATATCCAGAACCACTTCCGTTAGCAGCAGATCCGGTTGTAGAATTCATGTCAATCGAACAATTAGAAAAAGCAGCAACTTTCACGCGAAAAGAAATGGAAAAAGCGGCCAAGGACTTAGATTTTATTGAAGCGGCAAGATTGAGAGACGAGTTGTATGCATTGGAAACTAGGAGGAAAGAGAAGATGAAGTGAACTGAGGATTGAGAATTGAGGAGTTTATAGATTATAACTGATAGTTTATAGTTTATTTTCAAGTAAAAAAATCGAGCGATAGTGGAGATATAACTAAACTATCGCTCAATCTAAATCACATTTGAACAAATTTCCCACCTGTCATTTTGAATTTCATGCCATTCAATTTGACCGTTTTTCCCTCACCAATTTTTGCAACATCGATTAAATCTTGTTCCATTGTATGGATTGATCCCCCAGTTGCGTAGGCAATATCTAAATAAAGTGTATTCATTCTATCAGTGACACCACAAACAATTATTTTAATCGGGATTTTCTGACTTTTAAGAAAACTCAAAAGTGCCATGTCACATGGGTCTTCCCAATTATCCGCAATAAGAACAACATTCTGTTTGTTTTCAGGATATTTCTTTATCGCGTAACAAATAGCTTCCAGGTCATTTTCAATATGCTCACCCTTCTCCATTGCTTCGAAAGCTGTTTCGATTACTTTTTTCGAGTTCCCTGATTCTATGCTCCACATCCCAGATTGATCGGATGTTATTAATTGGTTTGTGCTTTTTTCATCATTGTCGTTAAAAAAGACAATTTGTTTGAAAGTTTTCAACGTTTGATTGCTCTTTATCCATAACAAAATTTGCGCTGTATAAGGCGACATACTTCCTGTTACATCGCAAACAACGAGCATATCTTTCCAATTACTATTGCGACTCACAACTTTTAATACCGTAGAGTCTTGTGGTGGCTTTTTTCCTTCAATTATCTCTGTAATACTAGCGTTTTCAGATTGATACGTCAGCATTGGTCTGTAATAAACAACAAAACCATGAAAATAATTTTGGATATTACCTGTTTGTTCCACTCCCGTTTGTTTCACGAGTTGCCATTTGATAATAGTACTATTAAAAGCTTCAGGTAAATTCATATGCAATTCTAAAATGCGATTGCGGTTCAATTCTGTAAAGTCATCCCCAACCGGATAATCCGAATAAACCAAATCAACTCCAACAATTGTTTGATTGCTTAATTTTTGAATGATTTCTGGATTGTTAATTTCAAACTCACCGGGGTCCATTTTGATTTTTAAATTTGAAAAACCATTATTATCAGGAACATATTTATCGACAACAATGGTATCCTTGAAACGAATATTGACTTTAATATTTACTTGAGCTGCGACAGACCCTTTTATCAAAAGAATCAATGTCAAAATGGAGAGAGAAGTTTTCATATTGCTATAATCACTTCTATATGAAAAGTAACAAAATGAATTAAAACGGATTTATTGCTTTTAATTATTTGAATTCAATTAGTGGTAAAATTATATGACTAGTCAAATAATATATTAAATTTTAAAATAAAGCTGCAGTCAAGCTAAGATTAAAATTATAAATAGTACAATTTTCAAACATAAATAAATTATATATTTTGTGTAATACATTTTGTGTAATACATTTTGTGTAATACATTTTGTGTAATACATTTTGTGTAATATATTTTGTGTAATTTAAGAAAAAAATGTATATTTGGTCCATGAAAAAAGAGTTGAATCCATTCATAACTTCATTATACGAAGGGCCAGAGCATTTTTGCGACAGGAAAAACGAAACACAACAATTGATTGATTATGTTGAAAATGGCACAAATGTAACGCTATTCTCTATCCGAAGACTCGGTAAAACTGGATTAATTCAACATGTTTTCAATCAATTAACAGAAGAAAAAGATACAATATGTATCTATATCGATATACTTCCAACTCAAAACTTAGAAGATTTTACTAATCAATTAGCCACAGCTATTTACAGTACATTTCCACCAAACAAAAGATTAGGAAAGAAATTACTAGCGTTTATAAAGCAATTTCGTCCAACAATTAGCTTTGATGAACTTTCAAGCAATCCAACACTCAGTTTAGCTAAGGCATCCCCTATTCAACAAAATAAAACAATTAATTACTTATTTAATTTTTTAGATTCCCAGAATTTGAAGGTTGTATTTGCAATCGATGAATTTCAACAAATTTTAGAGTATCCTGAAAAAAATACTGAAGCGCTATCAAGAACGTACATTCAGCAATTAAAAAATACTTCTTTTATTTTCTGTGGTAGTAATCAGAAAATGATGCATGAGATTTTCAATTCGAGCAAACGACCGTTTTTTGCAAGTTGCTCAAATATGCAGCTAGATTTTATTCCAACTACTGTTTATTCAGAATTCATAAACAGCAAATTCACGGAACGAAAAAAAGCTATTACTCAAGAAAGCATTGATTTCATTTGTGAATGGACCCAATGTCATACTTTTTACACACAATTTTTTTGCAATGTATTATTTTCTAAAAATCTCAAACATAACGTAATAAAAGATGCGCACGATGTTGCTATTCACATTTTAAAAATAAATGAATCCATTTTTTATCAATACCGAAATCTTTTATCAGAAGCTCAATGGCGTTTATTAAGAGCTATTGCAAAAGTTGAGAAATTACACCAGCCAAACGCAAAAGATTTTATTCAAAACCATTCACTCGGTACACCTTCTTTAGTTACAAGAGGAATGGATGCACTGTTAACGAAAGAAATGATTTTTCACAATAGTTCTATTGAAAAACCTTATTATGAAGTATATGACAAATTTTTAATGCGCTGGCTTCAACAGCACTAAAACCTCAAAATCATCTTCAAGTTGAACCTACGTTGGGTTAAATAGTTCGGAATTGCATAATATTTACCTTCTACATCCTGAATCCATTGTTTGGATAAAACATTATTGATTCCCAGCAAATTAAAAACTTCAAAAGATAACATAGCAGTTGTGAAATTCTTATTCCAAAATGTTTTTTCCTTTTTCTTCTTATAAAGAAAATCATAGGACATCCCAATATCGACTCTAAAATACGATTTCATTCTAAGTGTATCTTTATAGCGATTTTTGTCTGGCGGACCATACGGCAAAGAAGAACCATATTGCATTCCCATTTGTACACTAAAGCTTTCAAATCCGGGCATTCTATCTTGCACTAATGCGCCAAAATTGATCATTTGATCTGTTGGACGAGGAACATATCCTGGAAAAATAGTTGCGCTATCAACTACCGTTTGGTCTTCACTGTAACCAAAGATTATTTTTTCGCCTGCAGCGTTATAAAATTCTTTATACGAATCATTTAGAATATCTTCTTTAGTAGAAAGCAAACCAACTTTAAAAAACGATTCAATTCCTTCCACAAATTCACCATGAACGTTCAAATCAAGACCATACGCATAGGCTACTGCATTATTTTCAGCATAATAGCGCGTGCGTACATTTTCCACTTCATAAGGATTTACATCCCACAAATATTTATAATACGCTTCGGCCGTAAACTTAAAAGGCACTTCTCTATTCCATAAATTGAAATAAACATCCGTTCCAGCTACAACGTGAAATGATTTTTGCGACTTAACATTCAAATTTAATTGACCATCAAAGGTTCTAAATTCGCGGTAAAATGGTGGTTGATAATACATTCCTGATGCGAGTCTGACAGTCATATCACGGCGCGTTACTTTCCCTTTGTTTAACATATAAACTCTAGGATAATAAATTACGGATGCTCTAGGAGTGATAAAAAGCTCATTATTAACAGTAGTATAACCCCCTCGAGTGCCAATATTCAAAGCCCAGCGAGAATTTGATTCAAAAATAGTATCACTGACAATTCTTGTTTCTTTCTTTTTGTTGATTTTATATTTGTCTTCTAATGTTACAACAAAATCCTTTTTTGTTTTAGACCAAATCGAATTTAATTGCACAAAACCTGTAACACGATTGGATTGTAAATTCAATTTACTTTTGATGGTTTCGTATAGTTCAACAACATGATCATTACTTTGGGGCAAACTATATCCTGCAGAATCAATCATTCTCCACTCGCTTAACACGTCATTAAATTGGTCATGCTGAAAATTTATTCCCCAATTAAAAATTTGACTTTGGAATTTAGTCCTATCTTCATTTACAAACTTGCTTTTAATCGTAAATTGACCATTATGATATACATTGAAAATCGTAGCATTCAATTTATTTCTTGCATGATTTAAAAATGTTCCAATTCCAAGAACAGCAATTGAATCCCCATAATTTTCCTTTGAAGGATCTGTTTCCAATTCATTGATA
>Ga0209190_1001547_pt1 | contig 15943 bp, 13 predicted proteins | sample M_140205_XF_Meta_FD_187315 | JGI IMG/M metagenome (GOLD analysis project Ga0209190, IMG submission 187315) | Freshwater microbial communities from Lake Montjoie, Canada to study carbon cycling - M_140205_XF_MetaG (SPAdes) (version 2) | ecosystem: Environmental > Aquatic > Freshwater > Lake... | reverse complement strand
AGAACCTAACATTGAACCTGACGCAAATCCGCCTTCTGCCAAACTTTCGTAAGTCATCAAACGTGTATCTCCTGCCGCAGTTTTCGTAACTAAATGTGCTGGTAAAATTGGAACTGAAGAACCTCCTGGTACACACGCTTTCAACTTCTTACCATTTGCAATTCCACGACACCAATCGTCACCATAAATAAATTCTTCAACTGAAAGACCCATTTCAAGTTCGTAAACTCCTGGTCGAGCAAGATTTCCTCCTGCCGATATTAATTTTGTTCCAGTACTTTTTCCAATCCCAATTGTCGCGTATTCGTCACCACCTTCATTGACAATAGGAACAACGGCCATTAATGTTTCAACGTTATTCACAACAGTTGGACATCCCCATAAACCTTTAACAGCTGGGAATGGTGGTTTCATTCTTGGATTACCTCTTTTTCCTTCAAGTGATTCGATAAGTGCTGTTTCTTCACCACAGATATATGCACCTCCACCCGGAGCAACACGTAAATCTAGATCATATCCAGAACCTAAAATATTTTTTCCTAAGTATCCTTTAGCGTATGCTTCATCGATTGCTTTTTCAAGAATATCAAGAATCCACATGTACTCTCCACGGATATAGATGTATGATAGGTTTGCACCTAGCGCATAACTTGAAACGATCATTCCTTCAATTAGTAAATGCGGAAGTTTTTCCATCAAATAACGATCTTTGAAGGTTCCCGGCTCACTTTCGTCAGCATTACACAATAAATATCTTGGAACGCCTTCAGGTTTCGCAAGGAAAGACCATTTCATCCCTGTTGGGAATCCAGCTCCGCCTCTACCTCTTAAACCTGACTTTTGCACTTCCTCAACAACTTCTTGAGGAGACATTTTCTTTAAGGCTTTTTCTACAGAACGATATCCACCATGCTTTTTATAGACCTCAAAGGTTTCTATACCTGGTACATTATCATGTTCTAAAAGTAACTTTCTTGCCATGCTTTTTTGTAATTATTTTGGCAACTCACCCGAACGGTAAGCAGCAATCAATTCGTCAACTTTTTCATTTGTTAAATGCTCGTGGTATTTTTTACCACATTGTAACATCGGCGCATAACCACATGCTCCTAAGCATTCAACTGTTTTCAATGTAAACATTCCATCTTTCGTTGTTTCACCAACTTTGATGTCTAATTTATTTTCGATATAACTAATTAAGTTATCACTTCCGACCAACATACATGGTCCAGTTCTACATACTTCGAAAACAAATTTACCAACGGGGTCTAAATTGAACATTGTATAGAAACTTGCTATTTCATATACCTCTACTGGTTCAATTTTTAAAATACTCGCAACATAATCCATTGTTTCAATACTGAGCCAGCCTCCGAAATCTTCTTCGGCCATATGTAAAATACGAATTACAGCACTTTTGTGTTTTCCTTCTGGAAATTGACTGATTACATTCTGAATTTCAGCCATTTTTTCAGCACTGAAAGCGGGCGTTTCAGTATGTCTTTTACTTAAATCAACGTGTGTACTACTCATAATTATGCGTCTAATTCACCAGCGATGACATTCATACTACTTAATGTCAATACAGCATCACTGATTGACGAACCTGTAATCATTTCAGGGTAAGCCTGATAATAAATGAAACAAGGTCTTCTGTATTGTAATCGATATGGGCTTCTCCCTCCATCACTTATTAAATAAAATCCTAATTCTCCATTTCCACCTTCTACACAATGATAAACTTCACCTACTGGAATTGGGGTTTCTCCCATCACAATTTTGAAGTGAAAAATTAAAGCTTCCATATTATTATAAACTTCTTCCTTTGGAGGTAGATAAAATTCAGGAACATCCGCTTTATAATCTCCTTCAGGCAACTTATCATAAGCTTGATGGATAATTCTTAATGACTGACGAATTTCTTCTTGTCGCACTTGAAAACGATCGTATGTATCACCTGTCGTTCCAACTGGCACATCAAAATCAAAATCTTCATAAGAACAATATGGTTCCATGACACGCACATCATAGTCAACACCTGCAGCTCTCAAATTTGGACCAGTAAATGAATATTCTAGCGCTCTTTCTGCAGAAATAGGTCCTGCACCTCTTGTTCTATCCATGAAAATTCTATTTCTAGATAACAAGGTATCAAACTCATTAAATACTGTTGGGAAATCCTTTAAAAATGCTTTTAATTTTTCATGAAAAGCTGGTGAGAAATCTCGTTCAAAACCTCCTATTCTTCCAATATTCGTTGTCAATCGAGCCCCACATACTTCTTCAAATAAGTCGTATATTTTTTCTCTTTGTTGGAAAAGATACGTAAAACCTGTTAATGCTCCCGTATCAACTCCAATAACTGCATTACAAACTAAATGATCTGAGATCCGAGCTAATTCCATTATTATTACGCGCATGTATTGTGCACGTTTTGGAATTTCTATTCCAATCAATTTTTCAACAGTCATTAAATAGCCTATATTGTTTATAGGAGAAGAACAATAGTTCAATCTATCTGTCAATGTTGTAAGTTGATAATAAGGTCTTCTTTCTGCTATTTTCTCAAAAGCTCTATGGATGTAACCAATAGTTTGTTCCGAGCTAAGAATTTTTTCACCGTCAACTTTAAGAACATTTTGAAAAATTCCATGTGTTGCAGGGTGTGTAGGTCCTAGATTCAAGGTTGCAATACTACCATCAATTGTATCAAGTGATGATTCGTATATTCCACCGTCGTGTATTTTTTCTTCTTCCCAAGTACTCATAAAGCTATAATTTTATCTTCCGAAGAATGTGTCATCTTTATCTTCTCTCGTTTCGTCTTCCAAACGATATTCTTTTCGCATCGGAAAATAATCCATTGAATCTTCATTTAGAATTCTTGTTAAATTCGGGTGCCCTTTGAATATAATTCCGTAAAAATCATACGTCTCACGCTCCATCCAATTTGCACCAACATAAATATCAACTAATGAATCAATTTCAGGATTTTCTATAGGGACATAAGCTTTTAATCTTATTCGGAAATTATTCATCATGCTTTGTAAATGATAAACAATGGCAAACTCACGACCTTTTTGCTCTGGATAATGAACACCGCCTAGATTCGTTAAAAAAGCAATTTTCAAGGTTTCATCTTTTTTCAACCAATCTACAATCTCGTGCATTTTATTAGATGAAACTTCCATTGTAATAAGATCGTATGGTGTCTCAACCGATAAAATATCTGAACCAAATTGACCTTTGATTCGCTCGATAACTAAATCATTTGTCAATTTTCTTTCCATCTATTTCAATATTATATTTATGCAATTTCGCTTTATATTCATCTGAATAGCGATTTCTCATTCCTTCATGTTTTACTAATTCATGAATTTTCATGATCCCATCGATAATTTGCTCTGGTCTCGGCGGACAACCAGGAACGTATACGTCAACTGGAATTACTCTGTCTATACCTTGTAAAACACTATATGTGTCGAAAATTCCTCCTGAAGAAGCACAAGCACCAACTGACAAAACCCATTTCGGTTCAGACATTTGCTCGTAAACTTGTTTCAGAATTGGTGCTAATTTTTTCGAAATTGTACCAGCCACAATCAAAAGATCTGCTTGTCGCGGAGAAAAAGACATTCTTTCCATCCCGAAACGTGCCACGTCGTAGTTACTTCCCATTGAACCCATGTATTCGATTCCACAGCATGATGTTGCGAATGGTAATGGCCAAACAGAGTTAGCTCTCGCAGCTGCGATTACTTTATCTAATCGTGAAAGTTGATATCCTTCACCGTTAAATACTTCTAAGTCTTCTATTTTTCCCATTCTAAAGCTCCTTTTTTAAGTACATAGAAAAAGCCAATTAAGAAAAAGGCTACGAATAAAATAACGGCGAATAGCCCTTCTAGTTCTAATGCTTTGAAATTGACAGCATACGGATAGAAGAAAATTACCTCTACGTCGAACAACACAAAAAGAATTGCTGTCATAAAATACCTTACTGAAACAGGGAAACGTGCATCTCCAACAGATTCAATTCCACATTCCCAATTTGCATCTTTTTTCTTAGAATGTAATCTTGGTCCTAAAAATTGGGTGATGAACAATACAAACATCACAAAACCACCAACTACGATAATCTGCAGTAATATTGGTAAATAATCTATACTCGTTGATTTCATATATTAAATCAATTTAGACAATAAATATTTTGTTTTTTATGAGTCTGAGAGTTATAAAAACTAACAATTTTTTACTCAATTTAAAAACGTACGCAAATTTATTGTTTAGTTTCATCTTTACTATCAATTTTCAAAGAATCTTTTAAAAAAAAGGCAATCTTCTTTGTACTGATATTAAAACACTATTTTTTACCGATTAAATTATTGTAATTTTTTACCGTGGAAATCTTTGGTTAATTCAATGTATTCATCTGAAAAAGAATTATCTAAATTTCTTATCACGATCGTTTTTTCTGATACTTCATTTATGGTTTTTCGAAACGAAAGAATTACACGTGTTGGAACCGTCAATTTACTTTCAATGGTTATTATATTTTCGATAAATAATCCATTGGCCTTTCCAAAAAGTGTGACTTTTTCAAGATCATCAAACGGAAAAATAAGCCAAAAACAACCATTGTCAGATAACAGATTTGAAACCTTTTCAAATAATTGATTGAACGGCAAATGAACAGCATGTTTACTTACAGCAGTTCGATTATTTTCATTCACCAATGAATTTTGATAAAATGGTGGATTGGAAAAAATAAGGTCAAATTTTTTATCGAAAGGAAATTGCAAGAAATCAGCTGAAATAATTGACAAACGTTCTGACCAATTGGAATTAGTAAAGTTCTCTTGACAATCCATTATACTTTCACCATCCAAATCAATTGCGTCAATTTGAATAGTAGGATTCTTTTGTGCAATCATGAGTGATAAAACCCCTGTTCCAGTTCCAATATCCAAACCTAGTTGTTCATTTTCAGATTTGATGAACGCACCAAGTAACATCGCATCCGTTCCAACTTTCAAAGCTGAACGATCTTGTGTTATAGAAAAATGTTTAAATAAAAATGGAGGCATTTAAAGGGATAAAAAGACAAAGGACTATAAGACAAAGGACCCTTCAATACGCTCAAGGTTAAAAAGGTAATCCTTCGACACACTTCGACGAGCTCAGTGGAGTCAGCTCAGGAACAAAAAAGGTACAAGTTAAGATTTCATTATGCCAAATATAATTCTATTAATCCAGCTGGTGCATTGATGGTTAATGTTTTGTTCTTGCGATCAACTTGCTCAACAATTCCTTCAATTAGAGGTATAAGAACTTCTTTCTTACCGTTCATGATTTGTAGCAAAGGATTTACTTTTAAGTCAATAACAGATTCCATGATTCCTACTTCACCATAATTCACATCGATAACTTTGAAACCAACTATTTCGTGATCGTAAAAGTTCTTTCCAGAAAGTTTTGGGAGTATTTGAGCTGGTAAGTAGAGGTTATTGCGTAACATGACTCTTGCTGCATTTTCGGTATCAACTCCTTCAAATTTAACAGCGGCGAAACCGTTGTTCTTTAACTTAAAGGATTTAATAAAGAAGGGGGATAATTGTCCGTTTATTTCAACAAAAACAGCGTCGAGCGTTACATAATCTTCTGGATTCGTAACGTCTAAAAACAGCGAAACTTCACCTTTAAATCCGTGAAGTTTCGCTACATATCCAAAATGAAAGCAATCCGCTTTATTCATTCAATGTCTAAAATTTATTCTGCTGCTGGAGTTTCCTCTTCGCTAGCCGCTTCTTCAGCTGGAGCTTCTGCTTCGACAGACTCAGAAACCGCAGTTTCTTCCGTTACTGGAGCCTCTTCAACAACTTCTTCTGCTACTGCTTCGACAGGCTCAGCAACCGCAGTTTCTTCCGCTACTGGAGCTTCTTCAACTACCTCTTCTGCTTCGACAGATTCAGCAACCTCAGTTTCTTCCGCTACTGGAGCTTCTTCAACAACTTCAACAGGATTATTTTTCGCTTCTACAGCTTTCGCTCTAGCTTCGTTTGCTTCAGTTTCTGCTTTTAAACGAGCTGCTTTATCAGAAGCATCATTTTTAGCTAAACCATCTTTTTTACCAGTGATTTTGTTGTCTTTCTCAGCTAACCATACTGCAAACTTTTCTTCAACTTGCTCTGCAGTTAAAGCACCTTTTGCGATACCTTTGATTAAGTGGTTTTTGTACAAAACACCTTTGTAAGATAAAATAGCACGCGCTGTGTCTGACATTTCAGCACCAACTTGTACCCAACTTAATGTACGATCAAAATTGATATCGATTGTTGCTGGGTTTGTGTTTGGATTGTAAATTCCTAATTTCTCGATGAATTTACCATCTCTTTTTGATCTGCTGTCTGCAGCTACGATATGGTAGAAAGCCTTGCTTTTCTTACCATGTCTTTGCAATCTAATTCTAGTTGCCATAATTTTTGTTTTTACAATGTGGGGTTCGAAACCCCGGTTTATAAATTAATTTAAGGGTGCAAAGATAGTACTTTATTTGGAATTTGGAATTCGGGATGTAGAAATATTTTTGTTTTTCTAAAATATATGATCTTTGACAGGTGAAATAACTTCATTAATTTGACTTACATTAAAAATCTATAGATTAAAGGGAAAGCCCTCCCCCTTAGTCCCCCTCCAAAGGGGGAAAACATGATCATCCTTAAACTTCAAACTCAATATTAGAATAAGAATTTAAATTTCCCCCTTTGGAGGGGGATAAAAGGGGGAGGATGCAAGTAATTCAAAATTTAATTCGACCTAATTATTTTCAGTTTAGATTTTGTTTCAATATCACTTTTAAAAATGATTGATAGTTCAAAAAATTCAATTCAAACAGTAAAATACTTATTTTTACAGAAATAATTTTTCATGCTAAAGTTCATTTTTCTACTATTTATTTTCACCACAACGACTATTTTAAGTCAAACTGTCCCTAACATTTCTCCTCTTTCAATCAAGGAAATAATGAAAGGAAATGAGTTCGTTGGGAATCTGCCAGAAAGTATTCGTTGGAACGCAGATGAACAAACTATTCTCTTCGAATGGAATCCACAAACTGAGCTTGGAAATTCGACTTATGGTTATGTTAATAATGGAAAAACGAACTTGCCAGCAAAAGCAGATTCTAAGTCAATCTTTGAATTTGATGTTTTTCAAAAAAATAACCTCATCACTTATTACAGTATCGAAGGAGCATTGGTTGCTTATGATAAGAAGACAAAAATTTCAAAGTTGATTTATCAAGCTTCCTATCCTATTTATAATATCCAACGAACGAAATTTGAACACATCATTTGCTTTCAGCAAGAAAACAACTTGTATGCATACAATTCAATACAAGGGACAATCATTCAACTCACCAATTTTCAATCAGGAGATGAAAAGCCATCAAAAAAGGATGATTCCTATGTTACAAAAGAAGAAGCTGAATTATTTCAATTTCTTCAAGATAAGAAAGAGCGAAAAGATTGGCGAAAAGAACAAGAAACAACAATTTATAAATTCCCTAAATTGTATTATTATGGTGAAGAATCAATCGAAAACATTCAGATTTCGCTGGATAATCGATTTGTAGTATTTAGACTTTCTGATTACCCTAAAGAAAAAGAAACACATGTTGAAAATCACATTGCAACTGATGGGCATACCTATTCAAGTCCAGCTCGTGCAAAAGTGAGTGATGAAGATCCAAGTCACCGCTTGGGAATTTATTCTATCGAGCAAGATTCAGTTTTCATTATCGATTTTTCAAAATTGAGTGATATCCGTAAAAAACCAAGTTATTTGAATAATACAGCACTTTATGAAAGGGACCGAAAAATTGTAATGCATTCGTTGAAGTTTTCAACTGTGGATAGTTATGCTGTTTGCGACATTCGAGCGTATGATAACAAAGACAGATGGATTGTCCTAATTGACCTTACAACAAAAGAAGTATTTGAAATCGAACACCAACATGATGAAGCGTGGATTGGCGGACCTGGAATCTCTGGTTGGAATGCAGAAGAAGGAACTTTGGGCTGGCTGAATGATGGTCAAACAGTTTATTTCCAATCGGAAGAAAGTGGTTATTCTCATTTATACTCCTACTCCATCAAACTAAAAGAGAAACACCAATTGACATCGGGAAAATGGGAAGTTCATCAAGCACAACTATCCAACGATGGAAAAAACTTTTATATCATAGGAAATAAAAATCATCCCGGTAATCGTGAGTTTTGGAAATTGGAAATCGCTTCGAAAAAACTGATTCCAATCTTAACGTCTGATGGGGCTCACGAAGTTTCAATCTCTCCAGACGAAAAAACGTTGGCTGTTCGCTATTCTTATAAAAATCAGCCTTGGGAATTATTTACTGCACCAAATGTCGCAAATGCTCAAATGAAAAGAATCACACATTCAACTACAACAGCATTTAACGCCTATGAATGGAGAAAACCACAAGTTGCAACAATTAAAGCATCAGATGGCGCAGATGTTTATGCAAGGATCTATGAACCCACAATAAAAGATAAAAATAAAGCTGCTGTGATTTTTGTACACGGTGCTGGTTATCTTCAAAATGCTCATAATTATTGGAGTAATTATTATCGAGAATACATGTTCCATAATTTACTTGTTGACAATGGTTTTACCGTTTTGGATATCGATTACAGAGCGAGCGAAGGGTATGGTCGGAATTACAGAACGGCGATTTACCGTCACATGGGCGGACGCGATTTACAAGATCATTTGGATGGAAAAGATTTCTTAGTCAACAATTTTGGAATTGATTCTAATAGAGTTGGGATTTATGGTGGATCTTATGGTGGATTCATTTCTTTAATGGCGATGCTCACAACTCCAACTGAATTTCCTTGCGCTGCAGCATTAAGATCGGTGACTGATTGGGCACATTATAACCATGAGTACACCAGTAATATTCTAAATTATCCAGGAACGGATCCTGAAGCATACAAAAAGAGTTCACCAATTTATTATGCGAACCAATTGCAAGGAAAATTGTTAATGCTACATGGAATGGTAGACGACAATGTGCAATTTCAAGATGTTGTTCGCTTGAGTCAACGGTTTATTGAATTAGGAAAAGAAAACTGGGAATTAGCGGTATTTCCAGTTGAAGCACATGGATTCAAAGAAAGTTATTCTTGGAATGATGAGTACCGCAGAATATATGAGTTATTTTATACAGAATTAATAATAAAACATGTAAAATGATTGTTCGAGAATTAGACGGAAAAGCGGAAATGTTGAACTATTTATCCGTCATGCAAGAACTATATCCTTCATTGACATTTGAAGATTACGATACTGATTTAACTGCGATGATTCCAAATAATAAATATGGTCAAGTAGCTGTTTTTGAAGGAGATGATTGTTTGGGGATTGCTGGTTATTGGATAGGTACAAAATTATGGTGTGGTAAATATTTGGAAATTGATAATATGGTTGTTTCCTCTAAATTTCGTTCTCGAGGTGTAGGTAAATTAATCTTCAACTACCTCAATGAAAAGGCAACAGAGGAAGGTTGTTCAATGATGGCATTAGATTCTTATACGGCTAATTTCAAAGCACATAAATTCTTTTACAATGAAGGTTTTGGACCGAAAGGATTTCATTTTATACGGATTTTGGAAGAGGACATGATTCGTTGATAATTCAACATGAAATTGGTAATAATACACAAACAATTCCCGCTGAAAACGCGGACAAAAGAACTAAAGGATTTGTAGTTGTTAATTCTTCAATTTCAGTTAGTCTTATAAGTTAGACAATTTTGTAATTATCATCTTGAATAAACCGCTCCTACTTCATCTCAACCACCAAAACAAAAAAGTTAAAAGTTTCAAATAGAATTTCTTAATTTAGTTGCATAAACTAGAATTATGAAAAAATTAATACTTCCTTGCGTTTTCGGATTGTCAACGCTTATCTCTTTCTCCCAAAACGAAAATTCAACTCACTGCTATAAAAGAGACATCAAAGGATCTCAAATAGCAAAAAGTAACACTTTGACTGTTGCTCAAATTGCACAATCGGAAAAGTACAATGTACATTTCTATTCCTTGGATGTTGAAATGGATAATTTATCAACTGATATTTCTGGGACAGTTGAGATTCATGCTTCGGCAAATATGGCTTTGGATTCTGCTTTATTTGAATTGTTTCAGACAATGGCGATTACTCAAATTAGAGTGAATGGCACTCCTGTTACTTTTTCAAGAAATTTATCTGCTGTTAAAGCACCTGTAAATGCAACTTCAGGACAGTCATTTATAATAGCTATAGATTATAATGGTACTCCTCCAACGGCTGCAACCAATCCATTAGGTGGTGCGGGGATGTCAAACGATAATTCACCTTCTTGGGGAAATCAAGTTACATGGTCTTTGTCACAACCTTTTTCCGCATATGAATGGTGGCCATGTAAGCAATCTCTTACGGATAAAGCAGATAGCAGTTCTGTCAAAATCACCGTTCCGAATCCTTGTAAAGCTGGTTCAAATGGTTTGCTAGAAAACGTTGTTGACCTAGGGAATGGCACCTCTCGATATGAATGGAAAAATACACATTTAATTGATTATTATCTTATTTCAGTGGCAGTTGCGCGTTACGTTGAATACAATGTTTATGCTAATCCTGTTGGGTCACCGGCTCCTGTATTGATTCAAAATTATATTTACGATAATCCGGCAACGTTACCCAATTTCCAAGCAGATATAAATGAAACTGCAGATTTCATGGAATTGTTTGCAACTTTAGTTGGACCTTATCCTTTTGATGATCAAAAATACGGTCATTGTATGGCACCACTTTCAGGTGGAATGGAACATCAAACAATGACAACCCAAGGTTACTTTGAGAAAAGTTTAACTGCACATGAACTTGGTCATATGTGGTTTGGTGATCATGTTACTTGCGCTACTTGGGCGGATATATGGGTAAATGAAGGATTTGCTTCTTACCTTGATTATTTAATGATTGAAAATTTATATCCAGCTGAAAAAGTTCAGTACATGTTGGATGTTCATACGAATGTGATGAGTTCACTTGGAGGAAGTGTTTGGGTTTTAGATAGTTTAAATGAAACACGTATTTTTAGTGGTCGATTGACATATGATAAAGGATCGTCTATTATTCATACTATGCGTTTTATGGTAAATAACGATACTCAATTCTTTCAAGCATTAAGAAATTATCAAACGATATTCGCTGATAGCGTAGCTAAAGGATTGGATGTTAAAGCCGAACTAGAAGCAGTAAGTGGAATAGATTTCACCAATATGTTCAATGAATGGTACTTCGGAGAAGGTTATCCTACTTATTCCACACGCAGACATGCCGTTGGAAATAACTTGAATTTCGAAATTACACATACTGCATCAAAACCGAGTGTAACGCCAACTTTCACGAATCCAATTGAAATTAAATTTTCAAGAACAAGTCAAGCAGATACTACAATTCGTTTTGATATCACTGGAAATTCTACGCAATACTACCTTCCAAATATTGGGGCAGTTACAAACATTGTGGCAATTGATCCAAATAACTGGGTTATCAATCAAGTTGGAACGAATGTCAATGACGCTAATTTTTATACTGAAATCGGTGAGTTTTCTTCAACTGATTTAATTACCATTTTTCCAAATCCAACAGCCGGAACAGTTCAAGTAAATTTGCCAAATGAAATGATTAATTGTTCACTGAAAATAACTGATTTGAACGGTAAAGTTCTTAAAAAATCGATTATTTCAAATTCAGCAAAAATCTCATTAGAAGAATATCGATCAGGAACCTATTTGTTCGTTTTTGAATTGAATGACACACTAATCAAAATCGAAAAGGTTCAGAAAAATTAATTTTTATTTTAATGAAATCAGCTTTAATCCTTGTACTTTGTTTATTTATTGGAGTGGCAATCTCTGCCCAAGAAGAAGTTCAAAGTTGTGCGGATTTAAAAGGTAATAAATCTCAAGGAGCAGGTATCAAAACCCTTACTCCTATTGAAGAATCTGAAGCAAATAAATACGATGTTCATTTCTATCAATTGGATTTGAACATGTCGAATTTGAATACAGATGTCAGTGGAACAGCGTTTATTCATGCTAAAACGATCGACAATTTGGATTCTGTAGTATTAGAATTATTTCCGACATTGATAATTTCTGAAGTGCGTCTTAATGGAATTTCAACGCCCTTTAACAGAACAAACTCTGTCTTAAAAATTCCAATCAATGCGTCAGCCAATTTTTCATTTATAATTGAAGTCGATTATGCAGGCACACCGCCAAATCCGGGATCGAATCCATTCGGTGGCAGTGGTGTAACAAATGCGTATGCTGCTTCTATGTCCGACCGAATCACATGGACTGTTTCTTGTCCTTTTCTTGCACATGAATGGTTTCCATGCAAACAAATTTTAAAAGATAAAGCAGATAGCAGTGCTGTAAATATTACGGTTCCATCGTCGTGCAAAGTTGGTTCAAATGGCGTTTTAGAAAATGTTGTGGATCTTGGAAATGGGACAACTCGTTATGAATGGAAAGAAAGAAATCCAATTTTGTATTATTTGATTTGTGCCACTATTGCCCCATATACTGAATATTCTGTTTACGCTCACCCAACACAAATGCCGGGAGATTCAGTTTTGATTCAAAATTACATCTACGGAAATGCGTCTACTTTGCCTTCCATAACTGCACAATGTGACTTAGTTCCCTCCTTCCTTGAATTATATTCTGATTTATATGGCCTTTATCCTTTTTCAAATGAAAAATATGGACAATGTGTTGCTCCTTTGGGTGGAGGAATGGAACATCAAACAATGACAACAATTGGTGTTTTTGAAAAGAAAATTACTGCTCATGAATTGGCACATTCGTGGTGGGGAGATGATATCGGAATTGCTTCATTTTCTGACGTATGGTTAAGCGAAGGATTTGCTACTTATTCAGAATATTTGATGCTGGAAAATATGTATCCATCTGAAAAGGCTGCTTTGATGTCAGGCTGGCATAACTCAGTGAAAACTGTATATGGTGGAAGTATTTGGTTCACTGATACATTGGATATTGCCAGAATCTATAATAGCCGATTGACATACAAAAAAGGTGCATCTATTATCCATACTTTACGCCATATTGTGAATAATGATAATTTATTTTTTCAAACATTGCGTGATTTTCAAATTCAATTTCATGATAGTGTTGCGATTGGTTTAGACCTCAAAAACACATTTGAAGTTGCGACAGGAATCGATCTAACGAATTTCTTCCAGGAATGGTATTTTGGCGAAGGTTTCCCAATTTATGCTTCACGTTGGAATGCAATGGGAAATAATTTAGTGCTTGAAATAACGCATACGGCATCAATGGCTTCTGTTACGCCTACTTTTACCAATCCATTGGAAATTAAATTTTCAAGAAGTGGTTTAGGTGACACAACTATTCGATTTGATATAAATTCTAATTCTAATCAATTCTTAATTGAAAATATTGGTCTTGTTACAGGACTAGTTTCAATAGACCCGAATAATTGGATAATCAATAATGCAGGAATTCCAGTAAACGATCCAACATTTGTTGCTTCTGCTGAATTATCTGAAGACACTAAAGATAATGAGATAAGCATTTTTCCAAATCCAACGGAGAATCAGATATCCATCAATATGATTAATCAAGGTAATTATATTCTCAATGTATTTGATCCAAAAGGAAGAATGATCTTGACAGAAAATTTCAAGGATAATTATTTTTTGAATATCGAAAACTTCTCAAGTGGATCATATCTATTTGAAGTTATTTCGGAAAGTGACACAAAGCAACTTGTTCGAAGAATAATTAAAAAATAAAGCTTTCTTATCACGGTTCAGTTTCTACTACATCATATTTTAAAACAGCGTCAGTTCTAGAACATGCGTTAAAATGCCACCATTCAGTTGGTAAATTTCTAAAAGCTTGAGATTGCATAACTTTTCTCAATAATTTTCTATTTTCTACTTGTTTCAATGTCAATTCACCCGTTGAGAGGTAATAATTTTCCATACTTGGATAAGCAATTTTTCTAAATTCATCAAATCCTGCTCCCATGTCTAAAGGAATTCTTTTTGAATTACAAATAGTCAAATCAACAGCAGCTCCAAAATTGTGTAAACTTTTATTTAATGGATTAGAAACATATTTACCGCGTTCTTTGCTTGGAATTGAGTCAAGTGCATTCCACATTTTCTCTTGAATCGAAACTGGGCGAACAGCATCGTAAATAAATAGATGTAAGCTTGAGTCAATTGACGATAAATAGTCTTGACATTTCGAAAGGCGTTCTGCAACATCTTTTTGTAAATAGGGTTTATTAATTCGATCATATAATTTTATTCCCATGAAATTATCTGTTGTAGTATATTTCAAATCAAACCAAATAACATTATTCAAGGAATGAACGTCGACAAGATTGTTCAGCAATAGAACAGAATCTATATTTACACTACTGTTCGCACTATTGCGAACTTTAAATGTTGCAATTTTAGCTTTCTTTGATTCTTTATTTGGCGTATAATCAGATTTACAACCCACAAATAACGAAAGAAGTAAGAAGGCCAAAAGTGTTTTCATACTCCAAAGTTCTAAAAAGAAACCAAAACAGCCGTACAATTTGAACATTTGATGTAAATTTGACCACTAATAAAAATAAAGATGCCAAAATTATCTCAGAAGGCAATAGAAATGCCTGCTTCACCAATCCGTAAATTGGTTCCTTATGCCGAAACAGCGAAGGCTAAAGGAAAAATTGTATACCATTTAAATATTGGTCAACCAGATATTGAAACTCCTGAAGTTGCTTTAAATGCAATCAAAAACATGGACCGAAAAGTAATAGAATACAGTCATTCAGCTGGATTTGAAAGTTACAGAAACGGTTTATCGGCATATTACAAAAAAACTGGAATCAATGTTAATCCTGAAGATATTTTAATTACAACGGGAGGTTCAGAAGCGTTAATTTTTGGATTTATGGTTACGTGTAATCCAGGTGATGAAGTTATTATTCCAGAACCATTTTATGCAAATTATAATGGATTTGCAGTTATGGCTGGAGTCAATGTTGTTCCAGTAATATCAACAATTGAAACAGGTTTTGCTTTACCTCCAGTTGAGGAAATTGAGAAAAAAATCACTTCTAAAACCAAAGCAATTGTCATTTGTAATCCAGGGAATCCTTCAGGATATTTATATTCTAAAGAAGAACTAGAACAATTACGCGCTATTGTTTTAAAGCATGATTTAATTCTTTTCGCAGATGAAGTATACAGAGAATTCTGTTACGACGGAGCGATACCGTTCTCAGTAATGAACTTAGACGGTTTAGAAGAAAATGTCATTATGATTGATTCTGTTTCAAAACGTTATTCAATGTGTGGTGCTCGAATTGGTGCATTAATCACGAAGAATAAAGAAATTATGGCTGCTGCATTGAAATTTGGTCAGGCGCGACTTTCTCCACCAACCATAGATCAAATTGCTTCAGAAGCGGCTTTGAACACTCCACAATCTTATTTTGACAATGTTGTTGCTGAATATGTACAACGTCGAAACATCATGATCGAAGGATTAAACAAAATTCCAGGAGTATTTTGTCCAAAACCAAGTGGTGCATTTTATTGTGTGGCAAAATTCCCAGTTGATGATGCTGAAAAATTCTGTCAGTGGTTGTTAGAAGACTTTGAATTTGAAGGTCAAACAGTTATGATGGCACCTGCAAATGGATTTTATTCAACCAAAGGAGCTGGTCAACAAGAGGCAAGAATTGCTTATGTATTGAATCAAGACTCATTACGAAAGGCTGTTATTTGTTTAGAAGAAGCGTTGAAAGTTTATCCTGGTAGAAC
>Ga0209190_1001541_pt1 | contig 15976 bp, 10 predicted proteins | sample M_140205_XF_Meta_FD_187315 | JGI IMG/M metagenome (GOLD analysis project Ga0209190, IMG submission 187315) | Freshwater microbial communities from Lake Montjoie, Canada to study carbon cycling - M_140205_XF_MetaG (SPAdes) (version 2) | ecosystem: Environmental > Aquatic > Freshwater > Lake... | reverse complement strand
ATCCTTGCAACAGACGCGCTTTCATTCGGGCAGCGCTTATGTGATGCGCACCCATGCGCCAATTGACACGCTGTTGGCCGCAATGTGTCGTTTGGAATTGCAACTTGATACACACATGTGCGCGGTAACGGATCCGTTTCATGCGGATCACACAGTACTTTTCAATGATATTTCCCGACATATTGGCGCCAGTGAGCATGACGGTGAACCACTGGATGATTTTTCCGAGTTGCTTAATCGAGTTGCAGGCGCGCTTGACGAGCCGATTGGGTCGCTTGATACGCTGACACTGAACACAACCGCCGCGTTCACGCGAATGAATTTTTCACATGCACTTTGCGGCGCGAGTGTGGGCGCAACTGCGAGGACCACCCCAACAGAATTGATCGCCGAGACTTCGCAGCGAAGGAACTTTGGCACCGCCGCGGCATCGCCAGTCGAATTGCTTCTGAGCGATCATGCATTGCTCAATCAAATATGTGCGCATAACTCACTCTCCGTGGCTACGCCATTTCTCAGTCAACAAGTTGCCGCCTTGATGTCCGCGCCCGTCACTGCCCTGACTGTTGGTCATTCAAATCTGTTCATCCGACAAAAATCGCCGAAGCAATCATTCAGCAGAAATCACAGCGTGCTGGTTCACGCTCTTCGACGCTATTTGCCCGAGCCGTTGATCACGCAAATCATGCATGTCAATCATGTGAACATTTCACCGCGCACCGAACAATCACTGGTGCAATTAAGCGAGTCCATGCTCTTTGACGCGCAATCTCGGATTGGTCAACTCACAAACCGAATTGCCCTTCGTGGCGTGCTTGCCAGCCCAACATCCACGCCAAATGAAAATCTTGCCCGCCGCTGGTCATTGCTTGTGTTGGAATCTTGGTTGCGCCGACAAACCGCATAAACAGGAAATCAACGCAATTGCGAAGGGCTTCAGCGTGATTTCAGGGGGCTCGTTTCGTATCCGCCCACCAACTCGCCAAGCAATCTGCGCACCACGCCATCATCGCGCTGATCGACGGCGGTTTGCAAGCGATCCAGTTTCGCCTCGAGCGAATTCCAAGATTCAAATGGCTCGTGCGCTAAACCAATAGATGCATGCTCTGTGGAAGTGGCGTTACTGCTGATGAGCAATTCCTCGTACAACTTTTCGCCAGGGCGCGTACCCGTGATTTGAATTTCAATTTCGCCCGTGGGGTGGTCCTCGTTGCGCAGGGTGCGGCCAGCCAGGCGAATCATGTTCTTAGCAAGATCAATAATTTTCACGGGCTCACCCATATCAAGCACAAACACCTCGCCACCTTTGGCCATGGCGCCGGCTTGAATCACCAATTGCGCCGCCTCTGGAATAGTCATGAAGTATCGCACCATTTCCGCGTGCGTAACCGTGACGGGACCGCCGCGCTCAAGTTGTTCTTGAAACAGCGGAATGACGGAGCCCGAGGATCCAAGCACATTTCCAAAACGCACCATGGAAAAAACGGTTCGCCCATGTGAAATGTCATTCATGGATTGCAAAATCATTTCAGCCAAACGCTTGCTGGCTCCCATGACGCTTGTGGGTCGGACCGCCTTGTCAGTTGACACAAATATAAATGCTTTCACTCCAGCGTTGACCGCGGCTTGCGCCGCGATGAGTGTGCCAAATACATTGGTCTCCACGCCAGCGGTCTCATGTTTTTCGACCATGGGCACATGCTTGTATGCGGCGGCGTGATAGACCGTTTCAATTCGCTGTGCCACCAATACACGCTCAAGCAGCACGCGGTCGTTCACCGATCCAAGCGAGGTCTCCAGCAACATTTCAGTTCCGCGCTTGGCAATTGCGTGGCGGATTTCTTTTTCAATCGCATACAAATTATGTTCGCATTGATCCAGAAGAACCAAGCGCGTCGGGCCCGCATCCACGATTTTTCGGCAAAGTTCTGAACCAATCGATCCGCCCGCGCCTGTGACCAAAACACTTTTACCTGCGATGTGTCGATGCATCAATTCTTCATTGGCGGCAACCGGGGTGCGCCCAAGCAAATCGTCCACTTTCACTGGGCGCAATTGCCCAACGGACGCCGTGCCGTCATCAAGTTCCGCCAACGTTGGAACTGTGAGAACACGCACGCCATGCGCGGTGGCTTTCTCAACAAGTTTCAAGCGACGCGCGCGGCTTGCGGATGGAAGCGCCAGTAGCAACGCCTTGATGTCATGCATGGCGAAAACTTGCTCAAGATCCTCGCTGGAATACACGGGCACGTTGCGAATTTTTCTTCCATGTAATTTTTTATCATCATCAATGAAAGCAACCACGGTTTGCTCGCGTCCATGAATCAGCGCGGAGTGCAAGCCAATACCAGCCGCTCCGGCGCCAAAGATGGCCACGGGATACTTCTTGAAATATTCGGTTCGCCCCAGTAGCAACCAACGTGCGCCAAGCCTGGTGGCGCCGATCGCCAGCGTGGTGATGGAGAAATAAATAACGGGAACAGTACGAGGGGTTTTTATAAATTCACTTTGAAGAAATGCCACGCCCAGAATCGCCGCGGTGAGCAAACCCACTCCTTTACACACGCGAACCGCGAAAATAGGACCGATATATCGTGTGATTTCACGATACAAACCAACGACGTGGAAACAGGCTGGACCAAACAACGCCGCCCAAATCAAAAGAGTCTTGCTGCCCGCCCATGCTTGTTCAATGTCACCGTAGCGCAATAAATATGAGCAGAACAACAGCCCCGCACAAAGCATCGCGTCGGTCGCAGCCGCCACGAAGACTTTAGAAGCCCCAGTCATTTGCACGAGTGAATTTCGCACAGATACATCATAGTGAATACCCACCTTGATTCAAGGCTGGCAACCAAATGAAATGAGCGCATTGGGCATATAACATCAATGCATGATGCATAACACGCAAGTGATTGGCGCTCGAAGCCACGCTCAATATTGCGTTCAACCGCACGCATGCTGCCGAACAAACCCCAACCTATTGCGAAAATATAATTTATGTGTGGCATAGCGGGCTTTATAGATTCTTTACATTCGTTCAAGAACTCCCAAGAAGTTCTGCGCGACATGGCCAACACACTCGCGCACCGCGGACCAGATGCGTCGGGTATTTGGTTTCATGAGCCAACGTGCGTGGGACTGGCCCACACTCGCCTAAAAATTATTGACTGTTCGGATGCCGCCGCTCAACCCATGCATTCGCAAAGCGGCCGCTTCACGTTGGTATTCAACGGAGAGATTTATAACTTTCAAGACTTGCGCGAAGAATTGGGCGCGTTGGGCGTGGCGTTTCGATCGCACTCCGACACGGAAGTTCTTTTGGCTGCCATAGAAACGTGGGGCGTGCAAGCCGCGGCGCGGCGCGCGGTTGGCATGTTCGCATTTGCCGTGCATGATGCATTGGAACGCACGCTGTATTTAGTGCGGGATCGAATTGGCATAAAGCCGCTGTATTTTGGCTGGATTGGCCAAGGCGATGCGCGGGTGTTCGCATTTGCCAGCGAACTGAAAGCCATCGTGTGCGTGCCAAACTTTGAGCGCGCCGTGGACCGCGCCGCGCTAGCCGATTATTTTCAATTTCTGTATGTGCCGGCGCCGCGCACAATTTGGAAAGGCATTTCTAAACTCGCGCCCGCTCACATCATGTCCATCAATGTGGATACGGGCGAAACACAAACCGCCATGTATTGGAACGCCCGCGCCATTGCCGAGCGCGGCGTGGCTGAACCATTTATAGGCACAGATGCGCAAGCCGAAGAGGCGCTGCTTACGCGCGTTCGATCGGCGGTTGAAGCCCACATGGTGGCGGATGTTCCAGTCGGCGCGTTTCTTTCAGGCGGAATTGATTCCACACTTGTGACCGCCGTCATGCAATCAATTTCGCCGCGGCCCATTCGCACGTTCACTGTTGGCTTTCAAGAAACTCAATCAGATGAGCGCATGCACGCCAGCAACATTGCCAAACACTTGAAGACCGAACACACCAACATTCAGGTTTCTGCGCATGAACTTCGCGACGGCATTCCCCTGTTGGCGCAAATGTTTGACGAACCATTCGCGGATTCCAGCCAACTTCCAACGTATCTCATAAGTCGCGCGGCGCGCCAGCATGTCACCGTGGCTCTTTCGGGCGATGGTGGCGATGAACTTTTCGCCGGCTACAACCGGCATCGAATGATGGATCATGTTTGGCCGGCGCTGCAAAAAATTCCCGCTCCGCTGCGGACAACCGCGGCGTTGATGATCCGCATGTTCTCCACCAAGCAACTGGATGTTGTTGGAAAATTCGCCAAACCGATTTTGCCGAACGCATTGCGTACGAGCCAGTTTGGCGATCACTTGCACAAACTTGCTTCGCTTGCAAAGTGTAAAGAATGGACCGATGCGTATGTCGCTCTCGTCAGCGCGTGGAACGATCCTGCAAAGTTGGTGATTGATTCGCGGCCTGAAACCACGCACGTTGATCCAATACAGCAAGCCAATATGCCCGACGCGTTGCGCGCCATGCAGTGGATTGATCAGACAACATATTTGGTGGACGACATTTTGACCAAGGTTGATCGAGCCAGCATGGCCGCAAGTTTGGAGACGCGCGTTCCTCTTCTTGATCATCGACTTGTGGAGTTCGCCTGGACATTGCCCGCGGACATGAAGGTGCGCAACGGCCAGGGCAAATGGATTTTGCGGCAAGCGCTGAACACATTTGTGCCGGCACCGCTTATGGATCGACCCAAAATGGGATTTGGAATTCCACTGGAGTCCTGGCTGCGTGGGCCTCTCCAAGAATGGGCCAGTGATTTGTTGGATGAGCGCCGAGTGCGTAATCAAGGATTTTTAAACGCGGATGTTGTGGCGAACGAATGGAATCAACTCTGCGCAGGTGGCGGTGGACATCAACACAAAGCGTGGGCGTTGTTGATGTGGATGGCGTGGGTTGAACATTGGAAACCAACATCATGAGCACCAACACATTCCACAACGCGCTTCATGGCGCATGCCAGCACGCGCGAGCAAGATTGGGGCGCGCGCAATGACGCAGAAAACACTCGCGCTTTTGGGCAAGAATGCGCAACACGTGCTTGCGTTTCGCGGCAGCCTGATTCGCGCCGCGCAAGCCAATGGCCACCGCGTGATCGCGCTCACCGCGCCCGCAAGTCCCCGCGCTCGGCAACGCTTGCGCGAGTTTGGCGTGGAGCACTTTGACACACCGCTCAGCGGGGGCAAAATTTCGCCGCTACGTGATTTGCAATTTCAAACAACGGTCACCGACATTTTAAAGACACAGCGCGTGGACGCGTTGCTTGCCTACAACCCCAAGTGCATCGCGTTTGGTCCGGTTGCCGCGCGTCGCGCTGGCGTGAAAAGTATCGCCGCAGTTGTCACCGGCCTTGGCTTTGCGTTCACTGGTCGCTCAATCATGCGGCGATTCATTCGCTTTTTCTCCACGCGTCTGTATCGCCGCTCGCTTGCCGCGTGCGACGCCGTGTTCTTTCAAAATCAAATTGACCGTGATGAACTTGCAGCGCTTGGAGTATTGGCCAATGTTCCCAACGCGCGCGTGCACATGATCGCGGGCTCTGGCGTTGATCTTGATTACTTTCCAGCTCAACCTGTTCCAACACAAACGCACTTTCTCATGATCAGCCGGCCGCTGAAAGACAAGGGCGTTGCGGAATTTGCGCAAGCGTGCAAGATTGTCCGCGCGCGCAATCCCGCGATTCGCTGCACGCTGATCTGCGCATGGGACGACAACCCCAGCAGTTTCACACGCGCCGACATTGCGCGCTGGACGCAAGATGGTTGCTTCAACGCGATTGATGAAGTGGAGGATGTGCGCCCGCACCTGCAAGCCTGCACCACTTTTGTGCTGCCTTCCTATCGCGAAGGCACAAGCAAAGTTGTGCTTGAAGCCATGGCTACCGGTCGCGCGATTATTTCCACGGACGCGATTGGTTGCCGCGATCCAATTGAATCCGGCGTGAACGGCCTGCTTGTTGCGACGCGCTCCGCAACCGAACTCGCGGCCGCCATGTTGCAACTGGCCAATGATCCAGAGCGCAACGCCGCCATGGGCGCGGAAAGCCGCCGCATTGCGCAAGAAAAATACAACGCCAAGCCAATCGACGCGGCTCTGCTTCACGCGCTGAACCTGGACGCTCCCGCGCGAGCCTAAGCGCGCATGGCCGCGAGCCGCATGCAGTGCGATCAATTGCATGTGCTGCATGTATTGCGGTCATTGCCTTGTAGTTGCGCGTGCGCTTTGTATTGAAATTGCATGCATACGCCAATCGTTGCGTCATGCATGATTCAATAGAATGCGCGCATGAATATTCTTGTCACCGGCGCCGCGGGATTTATTGGATCATTCACGGCGCATCAATTGCTTGACCGCGGCGACCGCGTTGTCGGCCTGGACAACATGAATGATTATTACGATCCCACGCTCAAGCAAGCGCGATTGGCGCGGCTTCAAGCGCGCGGCGATTTCACATTCGCTCAATTGGATTTATGCGACGTAGATGGAATGAAATCCATGTTCGCCAAAAACAAATTCGACCGCGTGATTCATTTGGCGGCGCAGGCTGGAGTGCGCTACTCCATTGAAAATCCAATGGCGTACACGCAAAGTAATTTGGTTGGCATGACAAACATTCTTGAAGGCTGCCGCCACAGCGAGGTGGCGCACTTGGTCTACGCCAGCACAAGCTCCGTGTACGGCTTGAACACCACGCAACCATTTTCGCCGCACCACACCGCCGATCACCCCATGACTTTTTACGCCGCCACCAAGCGCGCCAACGAACTCATGGCGCATTCATATAGCCATATTTTCCGCATGCCCACAACTGGTTTGCGTTTCTTCACGGTGTATGGTCCGTGGGGCCGTCCCGACATGGCGCTGTTTCTTTTCACCAAGGCAATTCTTGCGGGCGAACCCATTCGACTATTCAATCACGGCAAACACACGCGCGACTTCACGTATGTTGAAGATATTGCGCGCGGCGTAATCGCGGCGTCCGATCGCATCGCGACAGCGGATCCAAACTTCAACGCGTCAAAGCCCGATGTGGCAAGCAGCAGCGCGCCGTGGCGCCTGTACAACATTGGTTGCTCTCGGCCCGTGCAATTGTTGCGCTACATAGAAGTGCTGGAGCAATGCCTGGGCAAAAAAGCCAAGACGGAAATGTTGCCGCTGCAACTTGGCGATGTGCCCGACACATTCGCCGACACCTCCGACTTGGCGCGCGACATGAACTATCAACCCGCCACCACGATTGACACTGGCGTGGCGAATTTTGTGCGGTGGTACCGCGACTATTACAAGGCGTGAGCGCGCAAGATCATCACGCACCCGCGCGCGTGCGCAAGTTGTCCAGCACATTCATAAAATTAATGTACGCGTCGTACGGACTGTCATAGGGCGAGAAATATTTGTGCACGTCGCCGTCAGACCAATACTTGGTGCACATGTAGTACAAGTGATCGCTGGTGGTCAGCTTGCGCCAATCCTCCAGAATGTACGGATCGCCCTTCAAATGCTTTTCACGCACCGCGGGTTCAAGCCGATACAACTCCTCCACCGCATTGTCCTGCAACGGATTACCCAACCACGCCGATAAATCGCGCTCCATGTCGGCCCACGAAATTGGCTTGGGAACATCGTATTCACCAACAGGTCGATACTTCTCTACGGCCTGCGATACTGTCAAGAATTCATTTTGCCCAGGGTTCACATCAAAAATATATTTAGGCATGGCGTCTAGGAAATCAAAGATCCCAGTCTCGGCCCATTGATGCTCGCCAAATGTTTCATAGTCCATGAACAGATTGCACAAATTTCCATCGCCATTAATTTGGTTCACCCAACCCGCGAACTTCTCGGCGGAGAGCGGCCAATCTTTCCAATCACGATTGCTGAAACGAAACGCAATGTCGTCGCTCAAGCGATAATTTTTTAACAGCAGCGGCATGGGCGGACGACCAGCGGGAAAACCATTTCCAGGAACCGCGTACAAATAATTTGGATTACGGAAACCAAGCAGGCGATCAACGCCTTCGCACACCACGGCCTTGTGCCGGCCCATCCATGCGATATGCCCGCCAATTTCGTTGGAATAAATCAATTCGGTATTGCGAAAAACTTTTGGCTTCTGGCCAAAGAGCCGCTCAATCATGGCTTCTTGAATGGCGACCTGCTCCTCGAACTCCTTGCGACTGAACAAAAAGCTGAGCGAATGATGGCTGGTCTCGGCCAAGAATTCACACGCGCCAGTGTCTGCGAGCCGCTTGAACAAATCGATCAAGTCGGGCGCCCACTGCTCAAATTGCTGCAACGCCACGCCACTAATGGAATAGCTCACCCGAAAGCGATTCTCGTGGCGCTTCACCAGGTCGAGAATTTTTTCCGTGGTTGGTCGATAGCACTTGTTGGCCACCTTCTGCAGGATGGTTCCATTGGCCTCGGGGTCAAAGTAAAATGGATCAGTGTCAAACACGGAGTAGCGACGCAACCGAAACGGTTGATGCACTTGGAAATAAAGAACAACGCTTGCCACAGGGGTGAGAGTGTAGTTGCAATCCGCAACCGCGCACGGCGCCCGCAACACACGCAAATTCCGCGGCAACTAGGGCTGTTCAATGCTCTATTCTGTGTGAATGAATCGAACCACTCTTGCCGCCGAAATCGCCAAAGTTGCCATGCTGCGCGGAACCTTCACGTTGCGCAGTGGAAAGATCAGCCACTATTACTTGGATAAATACCTGTTCAGCACTCGTCCGGAAATTTTGCGCGAACTTGGCGCGTTGTTCGCGGCGCGCATTCCCGCCGGCACCACGCGCTTGGCTGGCGCGGAGTTGGGCGGCATTCCACTTGTATCCGCCGCCAGCATGGCGAGCGGGCTGCCCTGCCTTTTTATTCGCAACCAGAAAAAAGAATACGGAACCGCCAAGCAGCTTGAAGGCAAACTGGAATCAGGCGACCGCGTGATGATTGTGGAAGACGTGGCCACCACCGGCGGCCAAGCGCTTGAAGCCGCCAAGGTTTTGCGCGAAGGCGGCGCGGAAGTCACGGCCATTGTCAGCGTGATTGACCGCATGGAGGGCGCGCGCGAAAATATCCAGGCCGCGGGCATAGCGTTTGATTCGCTCTTCACCGTCGCCGACCTTGGCATCACGCCGGACGCGGCCACGGCGCGCGCATGAGTGAACATGTTCGCCATCACATGTACTTCGCCGTGGCGCATGATTGATCCACTCAACATCCAGTTCTTGTGGCATGCAACTTTCGTAAGCCCACGTCACCACTGAAAAAATTCCAAGTCGAACAGGCACCTCATGGATCAAATTTTACAAACCAACCAACGCCGAAAATTGAAACGCGTCGGTTTATTTGTTGGATTGGCCTTGATCGCCGCCGCAATTTGGACGATTGCGCGCAGTGGAACAATCGTAAACCAGGCGTGGCAACATTTGTCTGTCGCCTCGCCAATTTTGTTTGCCCAACTGCTTGGCTGCATCGCGCTTATCGCGCTGTGTACCGCACTGTCCGTGTTGATTCTGTCCAATCGAACTCGACCGCCAATCCGCGTTGAATTGCGGGAAATGCTGGCGCTGATTTGCGCCAGCACGCTGGGAAATTTTGTACCGCTGCAACCTGGGCTCATTGGTCGCATTGCGTTTCACCACCAAGTGCATGGCATCGCGGTTCCAATCAGTTTGTTGATTGCCATTCAATCCACCGCGCTCACTGGAATTGCGGCGTTGTGGATTGGCGCTGGCCTTGCACTTACGCACGCGGCGCACTTGTCCTGGAGCGCCGCCGTATTGTCGCCACTTTTACTTGTTCCATTTCTGCGCAATACCGCCGCGCGCGAATTTACCGCGGCGTTTTTTATTCGCATTGTGGAGACTTGCATCTGGGCGCTGCGGATTCACATTGCATTTCAATTGATCGGCCAGCCCATCGACGCGGCGGCGGCCCTTGCTTTGGCGTGCGTGGCCAACGCGGCCAACACAATTCCATTCATTGGAAACGGAATTGGCATTCGCGAATGGAGCGTTGGTTTCTTGGCGCCGATGATCGCGGGCGTGCCACTGGCCGACGCGTTGGCCGCTGAAATTGTGGGGCGCTTGGCGGAAATTATTTTCTTCATACCAGCGGGTCTTGCGGCGTGGCCCATGTTGCACAAGCGTCTACGCGTGCGCCGCGCAACACGCGTTGTTCAAACTAGCGCTGAAGAATTTGGCGGTTCATTAGGAAACATAATCAGGGAACATAATCACAAAAAATAATCAGGGCTTTGCTTGCCCCGGAATGCCCTTCACCTTCGCGGCGCCGCCAAAAATGCCAAATTCCTCGGTGGATTGAATCACTTTTGCGTCCCTCAGAAGACGATTGGTGATCCGCGCGCGCACGCCGGATGCGATCGAGATCAACTGTTGATTTCCGCCACGCGCAATCACGTTTAAAAATGGATCATCTTCCGCGTCCACCCATCTTAATAGCGCGCTCAACTGAACCCGCATATCTTGTGATTCTTTCGCCGCCTTCATGATTGGATCGGTCATGGCGATCGGCTCCTTTGGCAACACCATCAATGTCCAAGCTTGCGCCGCTGGCGGAAGACTTTTCCAAGCCTCTGTGACTTCCGCCCAACCTTCCTTCACTTCCGCTTGCGACGCGGTGTCGGTGCTTCTGCTGGCAAGATCAAATGCAAGCAACACCAAGGTCGCCAAGTCGTCCGGTTTATCGCAATGATGAATTGATCCAAGCGCCTCGTCGCGCCATGCGGCATTGCACACAATGGGCGAAATCCTTATCGAATTTTTTGAAGTGGCGCGACCAAGAAATCCAGGCACCACGGATTCCAGCGTGAGCCTGAAATTGGTAATCATCTCAAGTTGCAGATACGCCCCTTCAAGCGGGCTTTTCAACAACGCGATCGCGGCGGACGTACGGGCAATGTCCACAACAAATGACATCTTTTCATTGCGCGCAATCTCAATTTGTTGATCGATTAAAATTACAATCGGAGGCAAAATTTGTGGAATTTTTCCGCCTGAGATAAGTTCCAAAACCAGCGCGGCTCTTGATTCAATTGGTCCATCCGAAGTAATTGCCAAATTGAAAGGGCTTTGATTCGTGATTTCAATTTTGCAGGGCAACGATTCAAAAGGCTTTGCCGTGGTGGCGAGAAATTCAGCGCTTACTTTCACGAACGGAGTTTCATCCTTGGCTAGCCTGGAAAAATCCTTGGGCAATCGCGCGAGCGCCGCTTGAATCTCGGGGGCTTTGTCGGATGGTCCCACTCTCTTATTCACAATCTGAAATAATTGATCGTTCGCGTAAAGGCTAATCCCATTGGAACGATCCGCGCGGATAATCGCGGCAAATTCTTGGGCCGCCTCTTTTGTATTTCCGGATTTCGCAAGCGCCAATGCGTATCCAAGGCGCGCGCCTGGATTATTTGGAGCAATGGGCCGTAAAATTTCAATCGCCTCGGCGGTTTGGCCCTCGCGCAATTTCATCCAGCCTTTGAATTTTAATTTAGCCTCTGGCGAAAGCAACCCCATGTCCTCTATTTCCTTGAGCCAAGATTCAACGGATTGCGTGTTGGCGCCAAGGACCACTGCCAACCAAGTTTTTGCCAGTAAAAAATTGGCTCGTTGCGCGGGATTCTCTTTTGCGTTTTCAAATTGTTTATCCAAGACAATGTCCGCGTCCGCGAGCGCCTCCTCCACATTGGTCAAGGATCCGCTCTTGCATATCAGGGCGTGAATCGAGTTCATGGTGGCGGTCATGTCGGTCAACGTTTCCACAGGCAGTCCGCTATTGATTTTTTCCTTGGCAATATCAAATACCTGCTGCTTGCGCGCCTGAAACAAGTCGTCGGCTTTTTGATGTTTTCCCATCCCCCACCGAGCCAACATTTGCTGGATGAGCAAGCCTTCCAATTCGGTGCCCATTACATTTTTTTCCGCGATGCGAGCCGCGATGCCCAGCAACATGTCCGCCGGTTCGTACATCCCCTGCGCTAAACACATGTCGGCCAATTCCTTGTAATACGAAATTTCATTTGGATTGGCCAGGATTGCTTCAACAAGCGCGTTCGCGTTGATGGTGATTGAGGATGATGTTTCCAATTCATACGCCGCCAATTGCGAAGTGGCCGCGGGGAATGATGGATCCAACTTCACCGCTTGGCGCAACTGCATCAGGGACGCATCGCCATCGCCGCGGCGACGAAGTAGAAGTGAATAATCAAACGCAAGTCGGCTAGCGACTTGCGTTGAAATTTTGGAGACCGATGACGGCTGCAAGAAATGCTCATAGGCCGCAATGCGCTCATCCGCGGTCATGCTTCGGTCCACAACCTCGTTCAGCCGCGAAAGGCGCATGACCAAATTGTTTGGAGACAATTTACAAAGGCGTATCACGGCTTCATTTGCCGCAACGTTCGCAGACGACATGCTCCCGTTGGTGGCGTTGGAAATCTCCAAAACACCGCGCCAGCCTTCGGGGTCGTTGGGCGCCAATTCCGCGGCTATTCGCGCAATTTCCAAGGCTCCGGCATAATTCTCGGGAGAGGGCTCTTCGGGCTCGGAAATCATTTGCATTGAGGCGCGGCCCCAGGCCACGCTTAATCTTTGAAGCGCCTCGGCTTCAACGGTTTTCTCCGCCGTTGCCGATAAAGCAAAAGATAGGACCATGGTTGCAAATGACAGCATTATTTATTAAGTGTAACCTTCAACCCTGAACAGTTGTCCTAGCCTCGCGCAAACAGTTGAACAAATTTATAAATACACCTGAAATTGATATGAGATATTTCCAGCAACTCACCATTTTGTTCGCGCTCATTGCCCCAATACATTTTGCCGCGGCGCAAACTCCGCCCGCTTCAACGCCGCCAAAGCCCGCGGCGACCGCGAAGACGGAGGCAAAATCTCCGGCGCCAAATAAAGAGTTGGTGACCAGCACCAAACCAATCGACGCCGCCGGTCAAAAGCAAATCTCGGAATTTATCGCCAGTCGTTGCGGCATCATGTTGGAAGGCGAACCGGCGCAGGTCAGACTTGCCGCGACTGAAATACAGTCGGTATTGCGCCAGCCAACCGCCACGCCAATATTTCTTAGAGCTTGCGCGGATAGCCTGAAGCCGTTGGCCACCAAAATAATCGCCACCAATGACGCCTTTCGAATCAACAACATTTTGCAAGTTGTCAGATGGACCCGCAACGCGGAGGCTCTGGATATCTTGATTCAACAGTCAACTATAGAGACGCAAAAAAGCGCTGCGATTCGCATTGGCTCAAGCCGCCTGATGCCGGGTTGCGTGGCCAGTTCAAATCTCACGGCTCCGCAAATCGACAGCGCGGCGAGGCGGATACGCGAGGCCGCTGAAAGTGAAACTCAATGGGCCGTGAGCGTGCATGAAATGCAGGCCTTGGCTTCGTTGGTCACTGTTGCGCAAGAGGCGAAACTGGTTGCGCAACTTGACTTCGCGCGCGCGGAATTTTTGAAGGTGCTCACGGCAACCTCAACACAAGTGTCCAAGCCCGATGGTCATGAGCAAATCTTCGCGCTTCAACGGGGTCTGATTATTTTACGCGACATGCTTCTGAAGACACCCAAGGAGGAAATGGCGAAGATCTCCCCCGCAATCCGCGCCATCACGCAGGCAACCAAACTGATTGCCAAGGAGAAAGCGCCCACGATCGAGGGCTTCGCTAAATCCGCGGCCAACGCCGAAATTGTGGCGGGCGTCATCGACAATCTTATTGGGATCAAGGAGATCGATCCCAAATCCAAGGGCGGTTGATTGCGTTCTTCGGGCATCATGCCCCGCGTGCGAATTCTTGCGCCATTTATTTTTCTCGCGTCGCTGATTCTGATCAGCGTGTGGCTTGATAGACCCTATCCGCGCGCCGACGTGGTGTACGCCAACACCTCCGAAAATTTCACGCTTGATCCACAGCGCTTGAGCTACCAGCACGACGTTCGCACTTCACGAAGTTTGTTTGAGGGCTTGGTGAATGTGAATGGCGAACATGGAACGCCCGAGGCCGCCGTTGCCGTGAGTTGGCAGCGCGGCGAAGATGGCCGCACTTGGACCTACCACTTGCGTGACGACGCTCGTTGGTCAAACGGCGCGCCCGTGACCAGCCACGATTTTATCTACGCATGGCGCCGCGCTATCTTGCCCGATCTTGCCGCGGATTACACCGGCTTCTTTTTATCCATCGAAGGCGCGAAAGATTTTTTTGAGTGGCGCGTGAAAGCTTTGGCGGAATTTGCAAAGAGCCCTGGTGGCGCGGACGCCGCGGACAAACTTTGGAAAGAAACTGAATCGCGCTTTGCAACGCAAGTTGGTTTGTCCGCGCCGGATGATCACACGTTGGTGGTCAAGCTTGCGCGGCCCGTGGCGTATTGGCTTGATTTATGCGCGTTTCCAGCTATGTTTCCCGTGTATCCACCATTGGTGGAAAGTTTCACGCGCATCAATCCGCGCACCGCGCAGCTTGAACAAGATCCTGGTTGGACCAAGGGCGGCGTGCTTGTCAGCAATGGTCCGTATCAACTTGTGCAGTGGCGACCCAAGCGATCCATGCGCTTTGAAAAAAATCCGTATTACTGGAACGCCGCACATGTTCCAAGCCAAACAATCGAAAGCATTCCGATTGAGGATCCCAACACCGCCGTGTTGGCGTTTGAAAATGGCGACATTGATTGGCTCACCGACACCATTGTTGAATATCGCGGCGACATGTTTGACGAGGTGAAGCGCGGCCAACGTGAAAATCTACATGTGCTTGACGCGTTTGGAACTGATTTTTTCTCCTTCAATTGCCGGCCAAAACTTGCCGATGGCCGCACGAATCCGTTCGCCAATCCCGCCGTGCGCCGCGCCTTCACGCTTGCCGTGGACAAGGCCACCATTGTCAACAACATCACGCGCTTGGATGAAACTGTGGCGACAACATTTATTCCGCCTGATTCAATTCCCGGCTATCAAACTCCAGCCGGACTTGCGTTTGATCCCATCAAGGCGCGCGCCGAACTCGCGGACGCTGGTTGGAAAGATCGCGACAACGACGGCGTTGTGGAAAATGAAAGCGGCGAAAAGTTTCCAACTGTTGAAATCATGTACTCCGCGGGAAGCCCGCGCTACCGCGATATGGCCGGCGCATTGAGCGCAATGTGGAGCGAAATCTTGCATATTCAATCGGCGCCGCGCAGCAAAGATCCGCTTGGATATAAAGACGCGCTCAAGCAAGGCGATTTCATGATCGCCCGCGGTGGTTGGTATGGCGACTACGGCGACCCAACAACGTGGCTTGATCTATGCCGCACCGGTGACGGAAATAATGACCGCAAATATTCCAGCGCGGAGTTTGACGCGTTGCTGGACAAGGCCGCCAATGAACTGGACCCCGCGCGTCGATTTCAAATTTTGCAAGACGCCGAACGCATCATCACCGAGCGCGATCTTCCGATGATTCCAATTTGCCACTATGTCACGGTGTACATGTATGACCCCGAGCGATTGACCGGTCTTAGCCGCCATCCGAGGCTTGAGCAATATCTTGGCCGCTTGCACATAAAAGAATAATCGGCGTCACGCTTGTTGAATGCGCGGATCGATCCATGCGTACAACATGTCCACGACTAAATTCAAGATCGCAACCAGAAGTCCGTAGGCCAGCGTTATGCCCATGACCAGCGTGATGTCCTTGCCCAATACCGCGTCGACAAAGTGGCGACCCAAACCGGGAACCGCGAAAACTTTTTCCACCACAAATGAACCCGTGAGCGCCACCGCGGTGGCTGGGCCAAGCCAACTCAGCACAGGAAGAAATGCGTTCTTCAACACGTGCCGCACCGCGACTTGTGGGCGGGATAAACCCTTGGCCCGCGCGGTGCGCGCATATTCCGTGGTCATTTGCTCGATCATTCCAACGCGGACCAATCGCGCCA
>Ga0209190_1001539_pt1 | contig 15997 bp, 3 predicted proteins | sample M_140205_XF_Meta_FD_187315 | JGI IMG/M metagenome (GOLD analysis project Ga0209190, IMG submission 187315) | Freshwater microbial communities from Lake Montjoie, Canada to study carbon cycling - M_140205_XF_MetaG (SPAdes) (version 2) | ecosystem: Environmental > Aquatic > Freshwater > Lake... | reverse complement strand
AGTTTGGTTTTAACCTCTATTACAGGCTTGTAAAATATGTTAAAATGTTTAAAAAAAAATGTGTGTGTGTTGAACATTTTTTCTTACAACAAAAAATTTTCTTTTTTTTCTTTTTTTTCTTTTTTTCTTCTTTTTTTAAATTTCTAATGGTATTATTCACGAATGTTTCCAAATATAATTATTTTAAACTATAGTAGTTTAAAATTCTAATATTACAGTTAAATATATATCATATATTTTTCATACTTTCATTAAATTGTTCAAATGTAATCAATTTTCTTTCAAATAATGACATAATCATATTTTGTTTATTTTTTTGTATTTCAATTTCCATTTCAATTCTTTTCATTTCAATTTCTTTATCTGTTTGTATTTTATATATTTCTACACTACTACTATTTTTATCATCTTCAGGTTCTTTATTACCATTCAAATTATGTTCTGTTATAATTTCTATAAATCTATCCAATTCTTCATAAGTTCCATACATACATTCTTTTTTGTTTTTATATTCTAATGTCATGTTAAGTTCAACTACTATATTTTTCATATAACTTTCCGCCATCGCTGCTTTTTGTCTTGAAGAATAAACAAAGACCTTTAGTAATTTATAACCAGAATAAGCTTTTTTTCTATCTTTAATATCGGATGTGACACCAATTTCAAAGTAATGTATATTTATATCATCTAATAAGTTGGGATTTTTAAGATGTTCTTTTTCAGGTATGAATTCGAATATATAAGTGACATCATTTGTTAAATAAGGTTCAATGCCAATAGAAAGTCTTTGTTCTTGAATCATTTCAAGTTCCTCATTAGTCTTTTCATTACCTAATTCAACTCTACCTGTTAACATGATCTCTCGAATCCATCTACTTACTTGAAGAGCAAATGACGGAGATATCCATTGTGCTAATTGAACCGCTAAATCTGGGTGAATAAATGTTCCACCATATTTACCCTGTAAACAGTCTAAACTTTTAACTCCCTGGGATCCCAGGGAGTTAAAAAATTCATGATGTAATTTTTTTGTGGTTTCAAGACACATCCAATTATCGATCCGCTTCCCAGATGCTTTACATAATAAAGTTGCATTTACATAACCATCTTTTCTCATTGGAATTAAAAATTCTTTTCCATCCGATAATGTAAGTTTAAATTCCTTAAATTCAGGAATTTTAAGTTGTGATTCTTCTTTTATCAAATCATGATGACCTGAAAGTTCTTCAATTAATTTTTCATCACCTTTTCGTTCTTTATTTTCAAATATCCATTTCGAAATCTCAACATAAAATTTAGAACTTATCCATTGAGCAATATTGATAGCAATCATGGGATGACCCCAAGTATGTATAATACCATTTATATCCATAGACTTGATTATAATTTCAGAATAAGGAATTCTCATAGTCGATGAAAGACTCTTTAAAAAGGGTTCAGTTTTTTTATTTTGTTTCCAATCAAAATAATCTTTTTTTCCTGCTTTTAATAAAGCAGTTAAATTAATAAATCCATCTTCATTTCTTTGAATAATGTCGACACCTTTTAAGGTAAATATTTTTGAATTTATTGATGGTGGTAAATAAATGCGTTTTTTCAGTTCATTTTCTAGATATGAAATTTTTTCTTCATTAATTTTATCTTTTAATATAATTTCAAAATCTTTAGTTTTTTTACTTTTACAAATTTTCAAATGTGATGATAATCTTTCTTTTCTTGTGAATGATTTATTACAATGAATACATTTATTTTTGCCTTCAATGCTTTTATTCTGAATTTTTAAACAGAATTTTGAAGTATTTTGATGCACACCCAATGTTTGTTTAGTTGAAAATATTTTTTTACAAAAATTACATTTTAATTCGTTCATTTTATTATATTGAATATCTATTTAAATTAAAATTGAAGTATTTTGATGCACAGTCAATGTTTATTTCCAAATATAAATATTTTAAACTACTATAGTTTAAAATTCTAATATTACAGTTAAATATATATCAAAATTCCCATTTAATTCAATACATCAGATTTCACACTTAAAGAAAAATTGTTAAATCCGAATGAATAATTTTCAGAATAAATATCTAATTGATTCGATTGTTCAATTCCGTTCACATCTAAAACTATTTGAGAATCTTGAACATATGGACCAACAATATTACTTGAAACACCATATGCTGTTGTAAAAATACTATTATTTCCGACATACCAAACAGTTCCGTTATATGAATATTCTATTTGATTAGTTCCCGCTCCAACAGCAACAAAAACATTACCATTCCATGCAACCTCATATCCTGTTGTTAAAGTTGTACTCACCACAGATGTCCAAGTGCTTCCATTACTACTATACAATATAACATTTGTTCCTGTTCCAACTGAAACCCATATTGTATTACTCCAAGCAATTCCATATCCAGCTGTTGAAAATAATGTCACCCCTAATCCAGTCCATATTGTTCCGGTGCTATTACCGTATATTATTGTATTTGTTCCCGATCCCACAGCAACCCATTGAGTTCCATTATATGCAACCGAATTACCTGATGTTGAAAATAATGTATTACTTAATCCTGTCCAAGATATACCGTCTGATGAAGAAGCTATAGTATCATCAATACCAGATCCAACTGAAATAAATAAATTTCCTCCAAACGAAACTCCGTTTCCATTTGAAAAAATTGTCGAACCTAATCCAACCCATGAAATACCATCAATTGAATATGCTAAGCTATTTGTTCCATAACCACATGCCACAAATTTAGATCCATTCCAAGATATTCCATTACCTGAAGTGGAAAATATTGTTGAACCTAAACCATTCCAATTATTAAAGTTATTGGTATAAGCCAATGTATTTGTTCCAGAACCAACAGCAACAATCTTACTTCCATTCCAAACAGAATTATTTCCTTGAGTGCTAAATATAGTTTTTCCTAAACCAATCCAATTATAACCATTTAATGAATATGCTATTGTGTCATTTGATCCTGAACCAAATGAAATAAAAGGATGTTGAATTGAGACTTTCCCTAATTTCAAATTATTTCCATAAACGAAATTACCTTGAGTGCTAAAAATATTTGTTAAAGTTACTCCAGTCCATGTTAATCCATCAGATGAATAACAAATAGAATTGGTTCCTGAACCTGTAACAACCCATGTTAAATCATTGAAATAAACTCCATAACCAATTGTGATAATTGTAGTTCCTAAACCAGTCCATGAAATTCCATTTGAACTATAAGCTATTGAATTTGTTCCTTGTCCAACAGCTACATATTGATTCGAAGAGTTCCATGCAATACAGTTTCCACTTGTCGAGAATATCGCAGCACCATTTCCTATCCAGACTGTTCCATTATAAGAATACGATAGAGTATTTGTTCCGGATCCAACAGCAATAAATTTTGTTGAATCCCATATAACGTAATTTCCAATAGATGAAAAAATTGTTGCACCGAGTCCAACCCACGAAAGACCAGTTATAGAATATGCTATTGTATTTGAAGATCCTTGACCAACTGCGATTATCAACGAATTATTATTTGCAATTATTCCATTACCAGATGTTGAAAAAATAGAAGTTCCTAGCCCAATCCAACTTATTCCATTATAAGAATAAGCCATCGTATTTGCACTACCTTGTCCTGTTGAAATAAAAATATTATTATTATACCAACAAGCATTCTTACCAGCAGTTGAAAAAATTGAAACAGAATTTACACAAGGATTCCATATAGTTCCATCATATGAATAAGCTATTGAATTTGTTCCATTTCCTAAACCTATCCACATGTTTCCGTTCCATAATAACCCATTTCCACTACTTGAGAATATTGTTGTCCCTAAACCCACCCAATTGATTCCATTATTCAAACTATATGCTAAAGTATTTGTTCCGATTCCAGAAGAAATTAATAAATTATTGGGAAAAGTAATTGTATTTCTTCTCAAACCATTCCATTCTATAGAATTTCCACTTGTAGAAAATATTGTTGTTCCAAGGGATGTCCAATTTATTGAATCATATGAATATCCTACAGTATTTGTTCCATTACCTACTGTTACCCAAGCTGATCCATTCCATAAACTCTTATTCCCAGAAACTGTAAACAATGATGTTCCTAAACCAGTCCATGACATTCCATTTTGACTATAAGCCATTGTATTAACAATATCTGTTCCATTTGCTATCCAATAAATCCCGTTCCAAGAAATACCATTTCCAGCCGTGGCAAATAAAGTTATTCCTAAACCAGTCCATATAGTTCCATCAGATGAATAAGCCATTGTATTAGCACTTCCAGAACCAACTGCAATAAATATTAAACCATTCCATGATACAGAATTTCCGCTTGATGTGAATATAGTTGAACCATTACCTATCCAAGTTAAACCGTTATATGAATAAGCTAAGGTATTTGTTAAATCAGTTCCTAAAGCGACTATAATACTTTGATTTGTTGAAAATCCATTACAACTTGTGCTAAATATTGTAGTTCCTAAACCTATCCAATTAATACCATCTTTTGAATAATTTATAGTATTAGAAACATCATTTCCTCCAGAAACCCATAAAGAATTTTTAGAGGACCAAATTAAACTATTACCGCTTGTACTATATAATGATGAATTTACAACCCAATTAATACCATTATAACTATATGCCAAAGAGTTTGTTCCTGAACCAACAGCAACCCATATATTACCATTCCATTTCACACTATTACCACTAGTTGAGAATATTGTTGTGCCTAATCCAATCCAGTTTATATTATCAGATGAATATGCAATCGTATTAGTTCCACTTCCAGTAATTATCCATAATGGTGTTATGGATGGACCAAAATAATAAAATTGAGGGTTATTTATAATATTATTAATTGATGAAACAATTCCGCTATTTTTAATTAAAGCTGGTTTTTGATATAAAACGCTAGATAATTTTTTTGTTTCAGAATATACTAATTGATTTAAATTATTAACTATCGGATTTGAGTAATTTAATTCTTTATTTGAATTATTATATGAAAGTGAATAATTTCCATAACTATTATCAAATCGAATTGGATTTACAAAAAATCCTTGAGATGCGCCAGTTAATCCCACTGATGATGCATTTAAAATTATTGAATTTGCTGCTTGATATGAAAATCCAGCTTGGTATCCTATTGCTATAGAATTAGAGGATTGAGACCAATATCCAGCTTGGTATCCAAGTGATATAGAATTAGTTCCCTGACCCCAATAACCAGCTTGATAACCGATCGATAACGCGTTTTGGTTCTGACCTGTGAAACCAGATTTGTATCCAAGTGAAATAGAATTAGTTGATTGACCCCAATATCCAGCCTGGTAACCAATTGATAACGCATTTTCATTCTGGTTTGAAAACCCAGCTTGATAACCAAAAGATAATGCGTTTTGACTTTGATTTTGATAACCAGATTGATATCCCAATGATATAGAATTTGTTCCTTTATTTAAATAACCAGACTGATATCCTACGGCTATAGAATTTTGTTTTTGTCCAGTAAATCCAGCAGCATTTCCAATAGAAATCGAGTTTGTACCCTGATTATTTGAACCAGAATTATAACCAACCGATACTGCCCCTAAAGACTGATTTAATTGAGCTGTTGCGTTCGAACCGATTGATACAGCATTTTGTCCTTGTCCTGAAAAACCAGCGTAATTACCTAATGCTATAGAAAATTGCCCTTGTAAATTATTTCCAGCAAAATTACCTAACGCCACGGAAGAAGTTCCCTGTGAATATTGTCCTGCTTGATTTCCAGCTGATAACGCATTTGTTCCTTGTGTAAATTGACCTGCTTGATATCCAAGTGAAATTGAATTTTGTTGTTGTGAATTTGAACCTGCGTTATATCCAACTGATATAGAATAAGTACCTTGATTTGTTTGTCCAGAAATTTGAGAACCAACAGATATCGCTCCAATATTTTGTCTAAATTGACCGGATCTATATCCCACTGATAAAGCGAAATCGTTCTGACCAGTCATCGCAGACTGATATCCAAGCGCTAAAGCATATTGACTTTGTCCTGAAATTCCGGCTTGATATCCTATCGAAATAGATCCAGTTGATTGTGCATAGGCACCAGCCAAATTACCAACTGCCAAAGCATATACGGATTGTCCAGAAAATCCCGATTGGTAACCTATCGATATAGCTCCAGTTCCCTGGTTAAAATTTCCCGACTGATATCCCACTGCAATAGAATTTGTACCCTGTGAATATTGACCAGCGAATGAACCCAAAGATATACTATTTTGATTTTGATTCAAACTTCCAGCTGAATAACCATATGCTATTGCGTAAGCCCCCTGATTGGTTTGACCAGAAAGTGAACCCACAGAAATAGCATTCATATTTTGAAAATAATTTCCAGAAAGATAACCTATCGATATTGATCCTGAAGACTGATTATATTGACCAGATTGATAACCCACCGCCAAAGCATATGTTGATTGTGCATTTTGAGCAGCCTGATATCCAACTGAAATACCACCAAATAATTGACCTGTTTGAGAAGCTTGAAATCCTATAGCTAAAGCATTTGCACCCTGTGTAAATTGAGCTGCTTGGTACCCAAAAGCTAACGAGTAAGTACCTTGATAAATCTGAGCTGCTTGATATCCCACTGCAACAGAACCAAGTCCTTGGTATGATTGAGCTGATTGGGAACCGACGGATACAGATTGACTGGCTTGATAATTTTGACCAGATTGATATCCAACCGAAACACTATATTGTGACTGTTGATACTGAGATGATTGATGACCAATAGCTAAAGAACTTGCCCCCTGTGAAAATTGTCCAGATTGATATCCCAAAGATACAGCAAAAGCATTTTGATTTTGATAACCAGATTGATATCCAATGGCTAAAGAATTTGAAAGCTGTCCTGAAAATCCAGCATAATTTCCTAACGCAATAGATCCTGTTCCTTGTCCTGAAAATCCTGCATAGTTACCAAGAGCTATAGATGATTGACCCTGGTAATAATTACCAGAAGACGTGCCTATCGATATAGAATTACTACCCTGCGATTGATAACCGGCATAGTAACCCAATGCCACTGCGTAAGAATTCTGTGATGTTTTTCCTGCAAAACTTCCTAAATGAACAGTTCCAGTAGTATCAACATCCCAATAATTTATATTTGTATTCCAATATATGTAGTCTGAATAGTTTTGACCAATTAAACCATACACAAATCCAGTTGCTCCTGCACTTGATGGACCTGTTGGTCCAGTTACTCCTGTATATCCTGTGTAGCCTGTAACACCTGTAAAACCTGTTGGACCAGATGGTCCTGTTGGACCTGTTACACCTGTAAATCCTGTATATCCTGTAAATCCTGTGTATCCAGTGTAACCTGTGTATCCTGTTCTTCCTGTGTATCCTGTGTAGCCTGTGTACCCTGTGTAACCGGTTGTTCCACTTGGACCTGTTACTCCTGAATATCCAGTGTACCCTGTGTATCCTGTATATCCTGTTGTTCCACTTGGACCTGTTACTCCAGTGAATCCGGTGTACCCTGTGTAACCTGTGTAACCTGTGTATCCTGTATACCCAGTGTAACCTGTGTACCCAGTGTAACCTGTGTACCCTGTAAATCCTGTGTATCCTGTAAATCCAGTGTGCCCTGTATAACCTGTATACCCTGTATAACCTGTTCTACCAGTAAAACCTGTGTATCCTGTGTACCCTGTAAATCCTGTTGGTCCTGTTATACCTGTATATCCCGTATAACCTGTGTACCCTGTGTACCCCGTTGTTCCCGTATACCCTGTGTAACCGGTATAACCTGTATAGCCTGTATACCCTGTGTAGCCTGTGTACCCCGTTGTTCCAGTGTAACCTGTATAACCTGTAAAACCAGTGTACCCAGTGTAACCTGTTGTCCCTGTGTAACCTGTATATCCTGTGTACCCTGTGTAACCGGTGTAACCTGTGTAGCCTGTGTATCCTGTTCGACCAGTATAACCTGTGTATCCAGTAAACCCTGTGTATCCTGTGTACCCTGTATAACCTGTAGTTCCTGTATAACCAGTGTATCCAGTATAACCTGTGTAGCCTGTTGTTCCTGTATAACCTGTATACCCCGTGTACCCTGTTGTTCCAGTGTAACCTGTATAACCTGTATATCCAGTGTAACCTGTGTAACCAGTTGTTCCTGTATACCCTGTGTAACCTGTTGTTCCTGTGTATCCTGTATACCCAGTGTAACCTGTTGTTCCTGTGTAGCCTGTATACCCAGTGTAACCTGTGTATCCTGTTCGACCAGTATATCCTGTAAATCCTGTATACCCTGTGTAACCTGTATACCCTGTATAACCTGATGTCCCAGTGTAACCTGTGTAACCTGTGTAACCTGTCAATCCAGTGTATCCTGTGTAACCTGTATAACCTGTGTAACCAGTGTATCCAGTATACCCTGTGTAACCTGTGTAACCTGTGTACCCTGTGTACCCTGTAAAACCTGTGTAACCTGTATAACCACTATAGCCTGTGTACCCTGTTCGACCAGTATATCCGGTATATCCAGTCAAACCTGTATAACCTGTATACCCTGTGTACCCTGTGTATCCTGTTGCTCCTGTGTATCCTGTATACCCTGTATAACCAGTGTACCCGGTGTACCCTGTATATCCTGTGTACCCTGTGTACCCTGTGTATCCTGTATATCCAGTATACCCTGTGTATCCTGTATAACCTGAAAATCCTGTATAACCAGTATAACCTGTATACCCTGTTGTTCCTGTGTACCCTGTGTAACCTGTGTAACCTGTATAGCCTGTATATCCTGTTGTTCCTGTATACCCAGTGTATCCTGTATAACCTGTTGTTCCTGTGTAACCAGTGTATCCTGTATAACCAGTATAACCTGTTGTTCCTGTGTAACCTGTGTACCCTGTATACCCTGTTAGACCAGTATAACCTGTGTAACCTGTGTAACCTGTTGTTCCGGTGTACCCTGTGTAACCTGTGTAGCCAGTGTAGCCTGTTGTTCCTGTGTAACCAGTGTAACCAGTTAGACCAGTATAACCTGTATACCCAGTATACCCTGTATAACCTGTTGTCCCTGTGTAGCCTGTGTAGCCTGTGTAGCCTGTCAGACCAGTATACCCTGTGTAACCTGTTATTCCTGTATAACCAGTATACCCTGTATAACCCGTTAGACCAGTATAACCTGTATACCCTGTATAACCTGTGTACCCTGTTAGACCAGTATATCCTGTGTATCCTGTTGTTCCTGTATAACCTGTGTACCCTGTGTATCCTGTTGTTCCTGTGTAACCTGTGTAACCTGTGTATCCTGTCGTTCCTGTAAATCCTGTGTATCCAGTATAACCTGTATATCCTGTTCGACCAGTATACCCTGTATAACCTGTGTACCCTGTGTAACCTGTGTACCCTGTCAGACCAGTATATCCTGTGTAACCTGTGTAACCACTATAGCCTGTGTACCCTGTATACCCTGTGTAACCTGTGTAACCACTAAAACCTGTATAACCTGTATATCCTGTATAACCTGTGTACCCTGTGTAACCTGTGTAACCTGTGTACCCTGAATAACCTGTAAAACCTGTGTACCCTGTGTAACCTGTGTAACCTGTATATCCTGTTCGACCAGTATACCCTGTATACCCTGAATAACCTGTAAAACCTGTATAACCTGTGTAACCTGTGTACCCTGTGTATCCTGTATAACCTGTATACCCTGTGTACCCAGTGTAACCTGTGTATCCTGTATGACCTGTGTATCCTGTAAATCCAGTGTACCCTGTGTACCCAGTGTATCCAGTTGTTCCTGTGTAGCCCGTGTATCCTGTGAAACCGGTGTAGCCTGTGTACCCAGTGTATCCTGTGTAACCTGTATAACCTGTGTATCCACTATATCCTGTATAACCAGTGTATCCTGTGTGTCCAGTATATCCTGTATAACCTGTATACCCTGTGTAACCTGTTGTTCCTGTGTACCCTGTTGTTCCTGTGTACCCTGTGTAACCTGTATATCCTGTGTAACCTGTGTACCCTGTGTAGCCAGTAAACCCTGTATAACCTGTGTATCCTGTGTAACCTGTGTACCCTGTGTAACCTGTGTACCCTGTGTACCCTGTATATCCGCTAAATCCAGTATAACCTGTGTACCCTGTGTAACCTGTGTAACCTGTGAACCCTGTGTAACCTGTGAATCCTGTGTACCCTGTGTAACCTGTGAATCCTGTGTAACCTGTGTACCCTGTGTATCCTGTGTAACCAGTGTACCCTGTATACCCTGTATACCCCGTGTATCCTGTATGACCTGTGTATCCTGTGAATCCTGTGTACCCTGTATACCCTGTATATCCTGTTGTTCCTGTGTACCCTGTGTACCCAGTGTATCCAGTAAACCCTGTGTACCCTGTGTATCCAGTGTAACCTGTATACCCCGTGTAACCTGTAAATCCTGTGTACCCTGTAAATCCTGTGTAACCCGTGTACCCTGTAAATCCTGTGTAACCCGTGTACCCTGTGTACCCTGTGTATCCTGTATACCCCGTGTAACCTGTAAATCCTGTGTACCCTGTATACCCTGTGTATCCAGTAAATCCTGTGTACCCTGTGTAACCTGTGTATCCTGTGTACCCTGTATACCCTGTATATCCTGTATAACCTGTGTACCCTGTGTACCCTGTATAGCCTGTAAAACCTGTGTAACCAGAGTACCCTGTATAACCTGTGTAACCGCTGAATCCAGTATAACCTGTATATCCAGTGTAACCTGTATATCCTGTTGTTCCAGTGTACCCTGTGTAACCTGTATAACCAGTGTAACCTGTATATCCTGTATAACCTGTGTAACCTGTTGTTCCAGTATAACCTGTGTAACCTGTGTATCCAGTAAATCCTGTGTAGCCAGTGTACCCTGTGTAGCCTGTGTAACCAGTATAACCTGTGTATCCTGTGTAACCAGTATAACCTGTGTAACCACTGAAACCTGTATAACCTGTATAGCCTGTATATCCTGTAAATCCTGTGTAACCAGAGTACCCTGTGTATCCTGTGTATCCAGAGTACCCTGTATATCCCGAATATCCTGTATAACCTGTGTATCCTGTGTAACCGCTGAATCCAGTATAACCTGTATATCCTGTGTAACCTGTGTAACCTGTATACCCTGTATAACCGCTATAACCTGTGTATCCTGTGTAACCGCTGAATCCTGTATAACCTGTATAACCTGTATAACCACTATAACCTGTGTACCCTGTGTACCCTGTGTATCCTGTATATCCTGTGTAACCAGAGTACCCTGTGTATCCTGTATACCCTGTAAACCCTGTGTACCCTGTGAATCCAGTGTATCCTGTGTATCCTGTGTATCCTGTAAAACCTGTAAACCCTGTATATCCTGTAAAGCCTGTGTAACCTGTAAAACCTGTGTAACCTGTAAAACCTGTGTAGCCTGTAAATCCTGTGTAACCTGTAAAACCTGTGTAACCTGTATATCCAGTAAAACCTGTATAGCCAGTGAACCCTGTGTACCCCGTAAAACCTGTGTACCCTGTGAAACCCGTATAACCAGTAAAACCTGTGTACCCTGTGTAACCAGTATACCCTGTAAAACCTGTGTAACCTGTAAAACCTGTGTAACCTGTGTACCCTGTGAAACCAGTATAACCAGTAAACCCTGTGTACCCTGTAAAGCCTGTGTAACCTGTATAACCTGTGTACCCTGTGTACCCTGTGAAACCAGTGTAACCTGTAAATCCTGTGTAGCCCGTGTACCCTGTAAACCCTGTGTAGCCGGTGAATCCTGTGTACCCTGTAAATCCTGTATACCCTGTATAGCCTGTAAACCCTGTGTAGCCTGTGAAACCTGTGTATCCGGTAAAACCTGTGTAACCTGTGTATCCAGTGTGACCTGTGTAGCCTGTGAAACCTGTGTATCCAGTAAAACCTGTGTATCCTGTATAACCTGTGTAGCCTGTGAAACCAGTGTACCCAGTGTAACCTGTGTAGCCCGTAAAACCTGTGTAGCCTGTGAATCCTGTGTACCCTGTGAACCCTGTGTACCCTGTAAAACCCGTGTATCCAGTGAAACCTGTGTACCCTGTGAATCCTGTGTACCCTGTGTAACCTGTGTAACCTGTCACTCCAGTATACCCTGTATAACCAGTATATCCTGTTACACCTGTATAACCGGTTGTTCCAGTGTAACCTGTATATCCGGTATTACCAGTATAACCTGTATACCCTGTTGACCCAAAACCTGTTGGTCCAGTTGGTCCAAAAGTACCAGTTGGGCCCGTTGGCCCGGTAAAACCAGTTGATCCAAAACCAGTCGGACCTGTCGCACCAGCTGCGCCGGCAAAAGAACCAACATTTGTGAAAGTACTTGGCGCTGTCGTACAAACCAATAATTGATTCGCTATAATATAAGCATCGCCCAATTTTGCATTAGTAGGTAATTGATTTGTATTATTTAACGTATTTTTCACAAAAATAGTTCCTGGATTTATTCCCGAAATCTGTGTTCCTGCTGGTAAATTTATTCCAGAAAATTGAGCTGTAATACTAGCAGTTCCTATATTCATCGAATAAGAAACATACATATTCGAAAATGCACTTCCTGACGCACCGATATTTATTAAAGCACCTGTCGAAGGCAAAATATCTTGATAAAGAATACCACCAAAAGTACCAGTTGACCCAGTTGGTCCTGTTCCTGCTCCCTCGGGACCTGTTGGCCCAGTGTAACCTGTAAATCCTGTATATCCTGTATAACCCGTTGTTCCTGTTGTATTACCAGTTGGACCTGTATGTCCTGTAAAACCTGTGTAGCCTGTGAATCCTGTGTATCCTGTATACCCTGTAACTCCTGTAAATCCAGTGTAACCTGTATATCCTGTGTACCCTGTGTAACCTGTATAACCTGTTACTCCTGTTATTCCTGTGTATCCTGTGTAACCTGTGTAACCTGTTCTACCTGTCACACCTGTCATACCTGTGTATCCTGTATATCCTGTATATCCTGTATACCCTGTGAAACCAGTAACACCAGATTGTCCAGTATACCCTGTATATCCTGTGTAACCTGTGTATCCTGTATATCCTGTATACCCTGTATATCCTGTATAACCTGTGTAACCTGTATACCCTGTGTACCCTGTTCGACCAGTATAACCGGTGAAACCTGTGTAACCTGTGTATCCCGTGTACCCTGTGTATCCTGTTCGACCAGTATAACCTGTGTAACCAGTGAATCCTGTGTACCCTGTATAACCTGTATACCCTGTGTATCCTGTGTAACCTGAGTAACCAGTAAAACCTGTCATTCCTGTATATCCTGTATACCCTGTATATCCTGTGTATCCTTTGTAACCTGTATAACCTGTAAAACCAGTATACCCTGTATAACCAGTAGGTCCAACAGCATTTGTATAAACTAACTCATTTGTCGCTGTATTATAAGCTATGGCTTTTACAGGATTTGAATAAAAATCTAAATATTGCAAATTTTGTATAAAAAGTGAATTAAGTAAATTTATATTCAAAGACGATTGAATATTTGATATAATAATTGATTGAGAACCATTTGCATAAGGATTACTTGGAGGAATTAATGATTGTAATCCCCATTTCCACAATATTTCAGATTCAATTTGCTGTCTTTCTATTAAACTAACCCCTCTATTCACAATAACAATTTCTGAGATAACTGAAGCAACTGAGAATGTTATACTTCCATTGAAAGAATTTATATTTAACGTTGAATTATATGAACCTATATAATCTGATGGGGGTCCTAGAGAATCTGCTGAATAAACACTAACTCCATTTATATATGTATTTATATTATTATTCACCGTGGGATCAATTGATACAAATTCCAATAATTGCCATGTATTTTCAACTGTTTCTTGAAACTCTTGTCTAAAAAATCCAACAGTATTTCCATACTTATTCGTTTGTTGTATACTGTAATTATTCAAAGAAGATGGATAATAACTCGCTAATGTATAAAAATTTTCACTTGTTGTATTACTCTGAGCCTGAATCATAGGACTTGAAATATTTTGATTGATCGGATAATATAGTAAAAATATTGAAAATCCCCCTCTATTTACTGGAAAATTATAAACCTGACTTTGTTGACCCTTAATATATGATAAAATACCTCTATTGTTTAACCCACCTTGTATAAATAATGGACTAGATCCTAAACTTGATGATTCAGCTACATAACTATTTACATTACTTGGCCAAGAACTTACCGATTCACCTGTATTGTAGTATGGAGACAAAGTATTTGAATCTAACCATAACTCTAAATCTGGAATCGAAGAAATAAAATTGAATGGTCCCGGATTATCAAAATCACCCAGTCTTATCGTTCCAGTGTTTTGATAAGCCGGACCCGTCGCACCAGTTGGTCCTGTGTAACCAGTTGCTCCTGTTGGACCCGTGTAACCACTATATCCTGTGTAACCAGTATAACCTGTGTAACCTGTTGTTCCTGTTGGTCCTGTTATACCTAAATCTCCCTGTGGACCCTTTACTCCACCTATTTCAACCCAACCAGAATCTGTATAAACCCATAAACTAGATCCAATTATATAAGAATCACCAACCGACGCACTTGGAGGCAAGTAAGATGGATTACTAAATTGTCCCAATATTTTAATTGTTCCTATATCAACTCCACCTATTAAAGTTCCAGCAGGTAAATTTATAACACCATTTGAAGATTCTATTGGTATCCCATCAACATATAGTATATGCGTATATATCTCATTAAAATTATAACTTGGTGAACCTAAATCCAAAACGTTATCTAAATAAGGATAAATACTTTGATGTAGAACACCATCTGCGGTTAAAATACCGCTATTAGCAACTGGACCTGTCGCACCAGTTAAAGATGTTATTCTGCTTATGTAATTATACACTATATTTTCGATAACTGATTCGGAAAATGTATTATGAAGTTGAAAACTCATTTTATTATATGAAAATTTTAATTTTTTAAAACATCTAAAAAAATTATGATTTCAAAAATTGATTTTAAATATTAATTTCTATTTTTAACTAACAATCAAACATGGACAAGCTAAGAATTGCTGAAAAAAATAGAATTGCAACTGAAATTAAGACTTTAAACACTTCTTTAACTAGAAGTAAAGCTACAATAGATAGATTTAAAGGACAGGACAAATCGTCATTTAATTTAGCACAGATAGAGAAACTCACTGAAAAAATTAGAAAAGACGATGAATTACTCATCACTCTTACCGAAAATATTAAAAAGATTGACTCTGGTGAGTATGATTCCGTAATAAATGAAGAAATTGTCAAAAATACAAAACAAAATCAAAAAAATAATGATAATGCCAACAGGAAAACTAAAGAAAAAAACGATAAAAAAATCGAAGAAAAAGAAAAGCTCGACAGTTTTTACAAAAATCAAAGATTTGGTGGAGAAATATCGAAATATTCTTTAGACAAAGAAACAGACAAATATTTAACTAACGCAATTAATATACCAGACTATATTATTGCAAATTTAAAAGAAATGCCTAGTAACAAGGGATACATCTGGAAGGGGATTTGGTGTTTTGGAGAAATGAAAACCAAATCTCAATACCCGCAAATTTTGTTTGAAAAAAATAGAAACGGTAATATGTACATACATGAAATAAATGAAACTCATCATTGTATATTTGAAAAGATTGGAAAAAATAATAAAACTTTAAAATCAAAGGTCGAACGAGCAACGGTTTTATAACATAAATTGGATATAGAACATTATTGATTATAACACATTCTTACATATAATTTTTTATTATTATTAAAAATAATAAAAATTTACGCTCTGTATTGGGATCGAACCAATGACATCTAGGTTAACAGCCTAGCGCTCTACCTTCTGAGCTAACAGAGCAAATGTGTGACAAAATAAATGCACACAATTATATT
>Ga0209190_1001537_pt1 | contig 16005 bp, 10 predicted proteins | sample M_140205_XF_Meta_FD_187315 | JGI IMG/M metagenome (GOLD analysis project Ga0209190, IMG submission 187315) | Freshwater microbial communities from Lake Montjoie, Canada to study carbon cycling - M_140205_XF_MetaG (SPAdes) (version 2) | ecosystem: Environmental > Aquatic > Freshwater > Lake... | reverse complement strand
GGCCATGCTCAAAATCTACTCCTACTCCGGCTGCTCCACCTGCAAAAGCGCCCTCAAATGGCTCAAGCAGCACGCCATCGCCTTTGAAGAAGTCGCCATTCGCGAAACACCGCCATCGCTGGCTGAACTCATAGCCATGCTGGCCGCTCATGATGGCGATCTCCGCAAGCTATTCAATGTCTCCGGCCTCGATTACCGCTCCCTTGGACTTAAAGACAAGTTGCCCACGATGAGCATCGACTCAGCACTCAAGTTGCTTGCTGGAAACGGCAACCTCGTGAAACGGCCCTTCGCCATCGACGCGAAGAACAGCGTGCATCTCGTGGGCTTCAAAGAGCCCGAGTGGCAGGCGGCATTACTTCACCGCCGCTGACTGCTCCTTGAAGAACTTTGCTATCAAGGCAGGTGCTTCATCGGGAAACTTGTGCGTGCCTTGATGGATGAAGGCCACAAACGGTGCACCAACCTTCGAGGCAAACAGGGTGCAGTCCTTCGTCCACGCTTTGCCCTCTGCCTCGCATTGATTGATCTCCTTCACCTTGGTCATCGCTATCTGCTGCCACTCATACTTCACCAGCGGATCCTGCGTTCCGGCGATGTGCATGCAGGGCTTGGGTTTGAAAGGTGTGTCTTTGAGACGAATCGAGGCCGCCGCAGACGGTGCGACTGCGCACAAAACATCTGGCCGCATCTGCCACAGCAAATAAGTAAAGCCGCCGCCATTCGAGTGTCCGGTCGAAAACACACGCTTCGTATCCACCTTGTAAGTGTCCTTCAAATTCGCCATCACCGCGTCGAATAACTTCAAGTCACGATCTCCCTGATCTCCTGCGCCACTTTGCCAGCCTGGCTTCTTACCCTCGGGGTCAGTCAGTTTTCCTGGTGTGTTCAGCCCTTGCAGATAAACCGAGATCGCCTCCGGCCAGTGCTGGTGCATCGCAAATGAGCGCCCGGCCTGCAATGCAGCGCCGCCATGGCCGTGAAACACGAACACCACCGGTGTCGGCGTTTCCTTGGCCTTCGCTGGCGCATAAACAAATCCGCTGCGTGCTAGGCCATCGACCGTGAGTTCTAATTTCTGAACGCCTTCAGGAAGTTGAACTTGAGCACGACATGAAGTTTGTAGGATCGTCAGGACGAGCAGGAGAAGCGAAAGATGCGTGAAGCGTTTCATGGTGAATGGCGAGTGCTGCCGATAAACTCGGCTCGATGCTTGAGGTTGCGGTTGTTAGCTCAGCTTTTACGCGCGGTTTAGCTGCCTGTGGGCCACAGCCACGTAAATCATGGTGCTCGCAGGATGGGATCAACCCAAAGCACTCTGTCAATCTCTTGCCATCGTGCAGCATGAAGCTATTCGTCGCTCCATGTTCAAAACCGGCCAACAGGTCGTCTGCATCGACGATCAATTCGACCCTTGGGTCTTCGACCTCTACAAGTCCCTGCCCAAGATGGATCAAATCTACACCGTGCGTGCCATCCGCTCTGGGCGCTCAAATCCCCAGTTCGTCGTGAACGACGACGCCGAAATTAAACTCGCCGGTGCCGAATTCGACATCCTCCTGCTGCTCCAGGAACTGCACAATCCAGACGATCCGCACTCCAGCGTGAAGCAAGAGCTTGGCTTCCGCTCCGAACGTTTCGCCCCGCTGCTCGAGCAAACTGAAGAAGAGGAAGAAGCCGAACTCATCGGCGTCGGCCATGGCGAAAAAGAGTGGGAGCCCGAACCCGCCTGGTCCAAGTAGTCTCCTCAACAGACCGCCTCAGATCGTGATGCCGGCTGCCTGTCCTGATCACTTCACCATTCCGTGCTATGGATGAAAACTTGGCACCTTCGCCGCTGTTTGGTACAGCACACACCTCATGAGCGCCCCTCCCGACCTTCCGCCGTCCTCCGCCCCTCTCACCGAACGCCAGATCGTCGAACTGCTCGCCACCGCACGCCAGCGGCTCTTTGCCGAGGTGGGCAAGATCGTCGTCGGCCAGTTGCATGTCATTGATGAAATGCTCATCGCCCTCCTCAGCGGCGGCCACTGCCTCATCACCGGCGCACCGGGCCTCGCGAAGACGCTGCTCGTCAAAACTGTCGCCGATGTCTGCCATCTGAGCTTCCAGCGCATCCAGTTCACGCCCGATTTGATGCCTTCCGACATCACCGGCACCGAAATCCTCGAAGACAGCCCCGACGGCCGCAAACTCGTCTTCAGCCGCGGCCCCGTCTTCGCGAACATGATCCTGGCTGATGAAATCAACCGCACGCCGCCCAAAACGCAGGCCGCATTGCTGGAGGCCATGCAGGAGCACCAAGTCACCGTGAATGGCAAGACCATGCACCTGCCCGAGCCCTTCTTCGTCCTCGCCACGCAGAACCCCATCGAGCAGGAAGGCACTTATCCGCTCCCAGAGGCCCAGCTCGACCGCTTCATGCTCAACATCGTCATCGACTACCTCAGCGAGGACGATGAAGTCTCCGTCGTCACCCGCACCACTAGCGGCAAAGGCGATCCCGTGCAGCATCTCTTCACCGGCGAGCAGCTTCTCGCCTTTCAGCAGGTCGTTCGCAAAGTCCCCATCGCCGACGACATCGCCCGCTACGCCGTCCGCCTCTCCGCTGCCAGTCGTCCCGGCCGCGACGGCGTCCCCGACTTCATCAACCAATGGGTCAGTTGGGGCGCCGGCACCCGCGCCAGCCAAAACCTCGTCCTCGGTGCCAAAACAAGAGCCCTCCTCGCTGGTCGCGCCCACGTCACCCACGACGACATCCGCGCCCTCGCCCTCCCCGTCTTCCGCCACCGCATCCTCGTGAACTACAAAGCCGAAGCCGAAGGCGTGACGGTGGAAAAGGTGATCGCGAAGCTGCTGGAGACGGTGAAGGGCTAAAGTTTTGGACTTTTATTTGCCTGAATATGGCCAGCGAAAACCCCAACAAGCTAAGACATTCTGTCAGCCCCACAGGCTGGTGGCTTGCTAGTTTGTTGGAGCATCACCAAGCCACAGACGGTCTGTCAAAGACGGTGTATTGGGAAAACTACCGGCTCATTCGTGCATCAGGCTGGCGTGAGGCATTTCATAAGGCACAAGGTTTTGGCGTGAGTGACGCTGCCGTCGGCAACGAGGCATTCAGTTACCGGCAGACTTTTGTTGGTATTACTGACTTGGTGCCCATTTACGATGAGTTTGAAGATGGTGCCGAGATCCTCTGGAAAGAGTATGACGCCTCACAAGAAGACAACGCCTCGTCATGGGTCTATTCGGAAGAAGAAATGGCTTCCATCTTCGATCCTGAGTTGTCTCAAAAACACGCGGCCTGTTGATGCCTATTTCCCCTCATATGAGCTCCGCCACCACCTTCCTCGACCCAGCGGCGCTCATGCGCATCAAATCGCTCGAACTCCGCGCGAAGGTCGTCGTCGAGGGATTGTGGAAAGGCATGCACCGCAGCCCGTATCACGGCTTCTCGGTCGAGTTCTCCGAATACCGAGCCTACGTCCAAGGCGACGATCCGCGTTACATCGACTGGAAGGTGCTGGCGCGTAGTGACCGCACCTACATCAAGAAATTCGAGGACGAGACGAACCTGCGCTGCCAGCTCGTCATCGATCACAGCAAATCCATGGGCTACGGCTCGCAGAGTTACACGAAGGCCGATTACGCCGCCACGTTGGCCGCCACGCTCGCCTCCTTTCTCATGAAGCAGGGCGATGCTGCCGGACTCACCACGTTTGCCGAAGGCATCGAAGAACATCTGCCGCCACGCAATCGTCCTGGCCACCTGCGCCGCATGATCACCGAGTTGGAGCGGCCTGCGAAGGCCACGGGCACTTCGCTGGCCGTTTCCATCGGTCAGCTTGCCGATCTGCTGCGCAAACGCGGCATGATCTGCCTCATCACTGATCTCCTCGCGCCCATTGAGCACTTGGAGAAGCAACTGGCTCTCCTTGGGGCCATGGGTCACGACCTCGTGCTCTTCCATCTTATGGATCGTACAGAGATCGATTTTACCTTCGAAAAATCCGCCCACTTCCGCGATGCCGAGAGTGGTGCTGAACGCTTCATCGATCCTCAACTCGCCCGCGAGACCTACCTGAAGCGTCTCGCTGCTCATCGCGAGCAGATCCAGCAGTCCTGCGATCGTTACAACGTCGAATACCACTGGTGCCCCACCGATAAACCTCTCGAAGAAGTCCTCTTCACCTTCCTCAGCGCCCGCCAGCGTAAGAAGGCGTCGAAATCCTCTGCCAAGTTCGCCGCATGACCTGGCTCTTCCCCTTCTACCTCCTTGGTGCCGCTGCGGTCATCGCACCGATCCTGCTGCATCTGCGTCGCCGACCACCGCAAGATCGTGTTGAGTTCAGCTCGCTGCTCTTTCTCGACGCGCAAACGCCTGTCCCCGTGTCCAAGCGTCGTCTCGAAAACTGGCTGCTGCTGCTGCTGCGTTGTCTCGCGCTCATTCTGCTCGCGCTGATGTTTGCGCGCCCCTTCCTCCGCAGCGAATCCGCCGCTTCAACTTCACCTGACCGCGCCACACTCATTCTCATCGACCGCAGCGCCTCCATGCGTCGCGATGATCTCTGGCAGCGCGCTCTCGACGAAGCCAAGCGCACAGCGCAGTCCGCCAAAATCACCGATCGCGTCGCGCTTGCTGTCTTCGATCAAAAACTCACGCCGCTGTGGACCTTTGAAGAAGACCGCACTAGCCCCGCCGCTCGCACCACCGAGTTCCCCACGCGTCTTGCGGCTCATTCGCCCTCGTGGTCCGCCACGCACCTCGACCGCGCCCTGATTGATGCCGTCGCACTCTTTGACACCAACACCGCCTCGCTCAAAAAGCACATCTTGCTCATCACCGATCTTCAAGAAGGCACGCACCTCGATGCATTGCGCACCATCGCCTGGCCTGCTGACATCCGCCTCCAAGTCCATCGCCTCGATCCCGCGAATGCCGACAACCTCTCCCTCGCTCTCGCTGCTTCCGAAAGTACGACGGACACTCCTGTCCGTCCGGATGCCTCCGCCAACACCCAGGCTTCCACCATTCGCACGCGCCTCGCTAACACCCGCGACTCCCGCCTGCGCGACTTCACGCTCGCTTGGAACGACGCACCCAAATCCGACTCCATCACCGCCCAGCTTCAACCTGGTGCCTCGCGCATCCTCACGGCACCACCGAATTCCACGAACGCCACCACGCTTACTCTCACTGGCGACACACAGGACTTCGACAATCATCTCTTCATCGCTCCGCCGCAGCCACGCACGGTGCGTATTCACTTTCTCGGTGATAACACCACTCGCGATGAAGCCGCCTCGCCGCTTTACTACCTCAGTCGCGCCTTGCAGCCCACCGCCACGCTCGCGCCCGTACTCAGCGCTGATAAAAAACTCCCCGCGCAAAGCCCCGACATCATCTTCCTCTCCGGTGCCACCGCCAATGCCGAAACCAGCACCGCGCTCCGTGACTTCCTCACGCAAGGCGGGTTCCTCGTCCATGTGATCGCCTCTCCCAACGACGCCACATTGATCAAGACCCTCACCGGCCTCAAAGATCTCACCATCACCGACGGCGACACCACCGACGACTACCGCATGCTCGGTGAGGTCAACACCGCCCACCCTTTGCTCAAACCCTTCGCTGATCCCCGCCTCCGCGACTTCACCAAACTCCGTTTTTGGCATCACCGCTTTCTTCAAGTGCCCACGCTTGCCAAATTACCCAAGCCCCAAGGTGCGGGGGACTCTGTCCCCCTCGAAACCCTCGCCTCCTTCGACAACGGCCATCCCGCCATCCTCACCGCCCGCATTGGCAAAGGCACGCTCATCCTCCTCGCCTCTGGCTGGCATCCCGGCGACAGCCAGTTCGCCCTCAGCACCAAATTTGTCCCGCTCCTCTACGGCTGGCTCGCCGCCGCTGGCTTCAGCCACGATCCCGCCGCCTCGCTCATCGTTGGCGACGCCCTCCCGCTCGAAGCCACGCAAGCCCACACCATCACCGATCCAGACAACAAAACGCACACGCTTAAACCCGGCCAGACATTCACCACCGAACTCATCGGCCTCCACACCATCGCGACCGCGTCACGCAAGCAAACCGTCGCCGTCAATCTTCCGCCCGATGAAGGCCGCGTCCTGCCCCTCGAACCGCAAAAACTTGCCGACTACGGCATCAAACTCGCTGCTTCCGTCGATCTCGACTCCACGACCGCCTCCGCCGATCAACAACGCCTCTCCGCCACCGAAACCGAACAACGCCAGCGTTCCTGGTGGTGGATTCTTCTCATCCTCTTGGCCGTTCTCCTGCTCGAAACCTGGCTGGCTGGCCGCAATCGACAGACTGCACTGCAAACCGCGTAATTACACCCATGATCGCACGCACCATCCTCGAAGCCCGCATTGCTGAAGTTCGCGAGGCCTTGCGTCGCGCGCGGCTCATGCGTCATCTCGCCGTTGTCTTTGCGCTCGGCATTCTCATTCGCGGCAGCTTTCTCGTCGCCGCCATCTACGGTCATCATGTCTCGCAGCGCATCGACCGTTGGTCCATGCTCGGGTTGATCGCCCTCGGCCTCATCGCCTGGCTCAAAGGCCGCCGCAACATCTGGAGCGACCGCGACATTGCTCGCATCATCGAGCACAAGCACACGGCTCTCGATTCGCTGCTCCTCACCGCCATCGACCACGAGCCGCAGGCCCAGGAACCCACCACGTTTCTTCACGAGCGTCTCATTGATCAGACCCTAGCTCGTGCCGCCACGCAAAACTGGCCCGTCACCGTTGCCAACAAGCCCTACACCCGTGCTCTTGCTGCCGCATGGATCGCCGTCATCGCTTTCGTCGCCACCGACATCGCGTTGCGCATTCACTCCCGCAGCGACTCACGCATAACTTCTAACGCATCACTCATCACTCAGCCCGCCACGCCCACCGTTTTCACCGCCATGCTCACTCCCGGCGACACCGAAGTCGAACGCGGCTCCCGCCTCATCATCGAAGCGCGCTTCACCGGCCCCGTGCCGCCGATGCCATACTCATCGTCAGCGAGGCCGATGGCAAAATCCGTGATCGCTTGCCTATGCGCCTCACCGTCGATGAGCAGGTGTTCGGCGGCCTCATCAGCAAGGTGGATCGCGACACGAAATACCACGTCGAGTTCGCCAATCAAAAATCGCAGCAGCACAGCATCACCGTCTTCGATTATCCCGCTCTTGTTCGTGCCGATGTCATCGTCACGCCGCCGGCCTACACGAAGCTTCCTGCCAAAGAAACCAAGAACACCCTCAAGGTCACCGCCTTGGAAGGCTCTGACATCGCGTGGCACATCAAGGTGAACAAACCGCTCACCGCCGCCGAGCTTTATGGCGAGGACAAGAGCGTCATCGAACTCAAATCCAGCGCTGCTGATGCCGCGCTCCTCACAGGCACGATGAAGGCCGAGAAGTCGCAGAAATACCGGCTGCACCTCGTGGACGAGGCTGATCGTGCGAACAAAAACCCGCCGTGGATTACCGTCACCGTTCAAACCAATCAACTCGCCAAAATCGAAGTCGTTTTTCCCAAACGCGATCTGCAAGTCTCCTCCATTCAAGAACTTCCCGTTGAAGCCAAAGTGTCCGATGACCTCGGTGTGACGAAAAGCGGCGCGGTCTTCAGCATCAACGGCAACGCCAAAGAAATCATCTTCAAGCACGCCACCACCGCGCCGCAAAAAAAGCAGGAGGTGCGCGCCGATCTCACGCTCGAAAAAGAAAACGCCCAGCCGCGTCAGCTCGTCAGCTATTACCTCTGGGCCGAGGACACCGGTCCCAAAGGCGAAGTGCGCCGCAACATGAGTGAGATGTTCTTCGCCGACGTGCGCCACTTTGAAGACATCTTCCGCGAGATGGAGGCCCCGCCGAGCGAACCGGGAAAACCCAAGCCGAAAAGCGACAAGCTCGTCGATCTTGTGAAGCAGATAGTCAACGCCACTTGGAAGATCATTCGCGACACCAACGCCGGTCGCGTCATCGAAGCCGCCACGCCTGACATCGATGTCGTAGATCAATCCGTCGACATCGCCTTGGAGCAGGTCAAGGAAGGCATGGAAGAAGCCGAGGACGCTGAGATCAAACAAGCGCTCACCGAAGCTTGGAAGGCCCTCAAAGACGCCGAACCACCGTTGCAGCAGGCCTCCGCCGAGAAAAAGCGCTCGCCGCTCAATCAAGCCCTCACCTTTGAACAAACCGCGCTCGAATGGCTGCACCGCGCGCAAAGCCGCGAACATCAGGTCATGCGCCAGAACAGTCCGCCGCAGTCCGGTGAAGCGCAGCAGGCCAACAAGAACCAGCTCATGGATCTTGAGCTGAAACAGAAGGATCAGCGCTACGAGGAAGAAAAAGCCGCCACTGAAGAACAAACCGCCGAACAGCAGGAGAACCTGCAGGTGTTGAACCGCCTCAAAGAGCTCGCCCGTCGTCAGGAAGCGCTGGCCGAGAAGATGAAGGAGCTGCAAAACCAGATGGCCAAGGCCAAGACTGAGGAAGAAAAGCAGGAACTCGACAATCAGCTCAAACGTTTGCAAGCCGAGCAAGAACAGCTCCTTCGCGATGTCGATGACCTCAAGGAGCGCATGGAGAAGCCCGACAACGCTGCCAACATGGCCGAGGCGAAGGAACAGCTCGATCAAACTCGCGAAAAGGTCATGGAGGCCGCCGAGAAGCTCAAAGAAGACAAACTCACCGAGGCCGCCAACGCTGCCACGCGTGCGCAACGCGAGCTGGAGAAGATGCAGGAAGATTTCCGGCAGAAGACCAGCAAGAAATTCGCCGACGAGATGAAGCAGGTTCGTCAGCAAGCCCGCGATGCTGCTGAGAAGCAAAAGCAAATCAGCGAGAGCTTGGAAAATCAAAAAGAAGCCGGCTCCGAGATCGAGAAGAGCATGCAAAACGCCGCGCAGAGCCGTCAGGTCGCCGAGCAGCAGGAAAACATCGAAAAGCTTCTCAACAACATGCGCCAGCTCAGTGAGCAGGCCGAGCAAAGCGAACCGTTGCTTCATCGCAACCTCTACGATGCCGTCCGCAAAGCCCAGACCGGCGGTTTGGAAGAGAATCTCAAAGAAACCCGCGATCAACTCCGCTACGGCAGCGCCGCCGAAGCCAAAGACGCCGAACGCAAAGCCGCGACTTCGGTGGAGGAACTCAAGAAGGGTGTCGAGAAAGCCGCCGAGAGCGTGCTTGGCAGCGAAAGCGAAGCACTGCGTGTCGCGAAGAACGAACTCGATAAGCTCATTCACGAAGCGCAGGACGCAGCATCACCACAAGGTGACAAGCCGGGCGACAAGACTCAGGACAAACAAACCGCGCAAAACGGCGCACCGCAAAAATCCGATCAGGTAAAAGAGGGCGAAGGCAAGCAGCCTTCCGATGATGTCAAGAAAGGCCAAGGCTCTGAAAAACAAACCGCCGACAACAGCAAGTCCGGCAAAAGCGAGCAAGGTGATCCGAAAGCCAAAGGCGAGGGCGATGCCAAAAAAGGCGGAATGCCCGGCGAACAGCCTTCCCAAGATCCCAAGATGGCCCAAGCAGGCCAGCAACCCGGTGAAGGCCAAAAACCTGGTGAAGGCAAAGAACCCGGCCAGCAAGGTAAAGCCGGTCAGCAACCCAATCCTGATGGCAAAGGCCAGGGACAAGCCTCTGCGGAGCAACCCAACGGTGAGCAAGGGCAACAACCAGGCAAAGGCGGTCAGCAGCCTGGAGAAGGCCAAGGCATGCCCCAACAAGCGGATGCCAACGCTCCCAAGGGTGAACAGCCCGGCGAAGGCAAACAACCGGGTGAAGGACAAGGCAAAGGCCAGCAAGCAGGACGGGGCCGCGGTGAGGGACAGCCACAAACCGCTGATGCCAATCAACCACGCGATGGACAGCCACGTCCCGGCACCAATCGCGGAGCGAACAACGACAACAACCAGCTCGCAGGCGGCCCCACCACGGATCGTGGCAGCGACAACGACCGCTTCCGCGCTCCCATCAACGGCGGTGCCGTGCCGCAGTCCCTGTTTTTCGACGATGCCAAGGAGCAGGAAGATCGCAGCGTCTTTACTGGCAACGGTTACGAGCAATGGAGCGACCGCTTGCGCAATGTGGAAGAACTGCTCAATCAACCCGAACTCCGCAACGAAGCCGCCAAGGTGCTTGATCGCGCACGTGAATTGCGCATCAACCTCAAACGCAGCAACGAAGCCCCGCAGGTCGCCAGCTTGAACACGCGCATCACGCAGCCGCTCATCGAATTGCGCGACCGCGTGGTTGAAGAACTTTCGAAGAAGGATGCGGGTAAAAATCTTGCGCCGGTTGATCGCGATCCCGTTCCTGCGGAGTTCCGCGACTTGGTGAAGCGTTATTACCAAGAGCTGGGTGCGGGCAAGTAGTCGTAGGATGGGTGTGGCGACAGCCCGCCCGTCTCTTGTGGCAGCGAACAGGATGAGCCGCGCCCCAAGCAGTCGGGCGGTGCTGCGATGGCAGCTATGCTGGCTGCGCAATATTTTTGGCGCAGCACACACCCAACCTACGGCCGTCGCTGGAAAATAAGGAAGTCCGAGATTCTTTGTTTGAATGCAGACTCGACGCTTTCGCGTTGATCATCATACTCCGCGTCGATGCCACTCACGGTTCTGACATTGCGCACCCAAGACGGCGAGCACCGGATTTTATGTCCGTTGCACGCCTCACTGGCGCTCGGCAGCACGCCGGAGTGCGAGATCATGCTTGATGGCGCTGGCATTCTGCCGCGGCATTGCGTCTTGTATCGAACTGGCGAAAAGACTTTTCAAATCGTGGCTTTGTTTGCGGCGGCGCAGTTCTCGGTGAATGGCGTGATTTCCAGTGAGCTTGAGGTGGATGTGCCGTTCAAGTTTGGTATCGGCGGCGATGAATTTGACATCGATCTCGCCTCTGATGACGAAGCACCATTGCCGGAAGCGGTGGAGACAGTCCATGCAAACGCAAACCATGAATCGCACGCAGGTCTGCGATCCAGTCGCCGTGGCTATTTGCTGAAGCCGATTGCCTTGAAGCCGCGTGCGCGAGAGCGGGTAGGGGAGGTCATCTTGCCGAGTGCTCCTGTGTCTGATGTGCATGCTGCGATTTCTTCCCAATACGCTGCCGTAACGAAGCAGACATTGGACGTCAGCGCTGAAACAAAATCTATACCGGATGAAGAAGAATCGTCTTCACTGCTGCTGACGGGGCTGCTGGTCTGCGGTGTGATGATCGCGGCTATTGTGTATTGGCCACATCATCTTGATCAGCTTTTTCAGGCACAACCGGCGGCTGAATTGAAGCCGGTGCCAGCTGTGGTTCCGCATCACACGCCACAAGCGATCATTCGTGCCTGCGAAGATTTGTTACATGCGGGTGCTCCGACTCTGGCCTCACATGTGCTGATGCCGCTGGCCGAGGAGGGGAATATCGCGGCGATGCATCAATTGGCACTCGCGTTGCGAGCTTCGGGTCAGTTTGGGGAGGAAGCGGTATTTCTACTCCAGCAGGCAGCCGAAGGCGGCAGTCGTGAGGCCTTGCGTGATTTTGTGAGTGTGGTCGATGATATGGAGAATGCCGCACGTTACACAGAAGCTGCCTTCAAAGGGTTGAAATTGGCGGTGAAGCTCGGGGAGACTGCGGCCTGGATGCCGCTAGGAGAACGCTACGAATATGGTAATGGCACGGAGCCTGACATCAAACTCGCGCTGGCAGCCTTTGAGAAGGCCAAAGCTGGAGGTGATACACGGGCTGAGGCCAAGCTCTCCGCCAAGCAGGCGGCGCTGGACCGTGTGGTTGCGTATATACGCTCATGGAACGAAGTCTCCGTGGCACCGCTGCTCGATCATGTAGTGGCAGGGCAGGGCAAGTTTTTCACGCTTGATCATCCGCCAATGGATGCGCTGCTGCGTTTGGAAGAGGAACTGCGCGCTCGCTGGCCACTGCGGCGTATTAGCGTGGCTGCTGGTGCGAAAGCGGAGGTGGAAACCTTTGATCTCATCAAGGTTTCCCAGCCGTTTCAATTCGAATTGCAGCGTGGAGAGCGCATCGCACGAGGCAAAGGCATGCTTACCTGCGCGGTGCAGCGTGATCAGGTGGACACATGGCGTATCACGGATGCCGCGGACACGATTGAACCGACCGAACTATTGCCTGCGAAGGAACAGTTTATCAGCGCGACCTCTCTGCGCGAATTGAAGCCCGCCTTCAAGCCCCAGGAACAGATGGAAGAATCGCGGCTGGAGATTCTCGAAAAGATGCGAGGCATCGAGGACACGCAGGACTTTAACCCGGCGCTCACCTTGCTGTTAAACGTCGCCACTGAATTCCCACGGGAGACGTTTTGGAAACCCTTTGCCGATACGCTGTGCGATCGCATGGCGCGGCAGTTGTTCGCCGATGGCAAGTGGCTCGATTCTGCCTGGGCGAAACCGGTGCATCTACTCGCGGAACGCGGCAGTGTCTCCGCCATACTGCTCGAAGGACATCTGCTCGCGGCTGGATATGGTTTTCAGCGGGATGAAAAACGCAGCGCGGCGCTGTATCAGATGGCCTTCGAGGTCGGAAAGCGTTGTGACGCGCGGTTCTACTATGCCGAGGCCTTGTTTCAAGGTCGAGGCGTGCCTCAGGACATTCCGAAGGCGAGTGCGCTCGCGCTTTCATTCATGACCCGCTCCAAACATCCGCTGGAGGCCTACCTCGCCGCGCATTTGCTCTGGCGCAAAGCGGAGATCGACCCATCACTCTGGCAGGATGTGTATGACACGCTCTCACGCGTGGCAGACAAGCATTCGCCCGCCAAGAATCTCGCGGGCATGGTGCTGTTGAACCACGGGCAGACGACCAAGGAACGCAAGACCGGCTTCGCCGCCATCAAAGCCGCCGCAGAAGAAGGCGTGGTCGAAGCGATGAAGACGCTCGCCAACTGCTATCAAGAAGGCATCGGTTGCGAGAAGGATTTCCTTACTGCCACGACTTGGAAGCAAAAAGCCGCTGTGACGCCGCCGCTGAGAAAGAAGCATTACACGGAGTTTGAGGAGTGATGGAGCGCGAGTTTTCAACTCGCTTGATTTCCCTTTGTTATAGCATGACCCAACGTGGAACCAGTGCTGCCAGTGGTTTTGGTGCAACTGTGTGGGCAAAGCATCAACCAACAAGGCTCACTCTGTGTTCATCTGCGATGAGGTTCATAGCGTTTCAAATGATCTCATGTTTCGCATGCGCCTAACGTTTTGCTTAACTGACAAACGTTAATGATTAAGGCCCAATGTTACAGTTCGGGGTTTGCAACAGTCCATGCTTGAAAGTTGAGCGAATGAACCATTGATTACCGCTCTCTTTTTAAGACCATTTCTCGTAAATCCTCTCCTCGATTTTTCTGTTACATGTCAGCATCCCCGAATCGTTCAAATCCCATTCGAAGCCGATCTTTCCTAGCAGGCATTATCCTCTTTTCCGCACTCTTTCAGGCCATCGAAAATTGGCCTTTGATCGTTCAATTCTTGGAACTGCAGGCGTCGGCAAGTATTCCAGAATACTTGCGTGTGACGCTGAATCTTATCGTGAAAAACAACGGGCAACTGCTCGTGGGCGCGAAAGTCTTTATTTGGATCGTCGGTGCCTTTCTAGCAAACCGCATCATAAGCCGGTTTTTCTGGGACGGGCTTGTGGCAAAGTCGCTGGGGAGGCCGGTTCCCAGTGTGCTCAAGGATCTCGGCATGGTGTTCGTTTACATCATTGCCAGCGTCTGCATCGCGGCCGTAGTCTTCAATCAATCCATCGCCGGATTTCTTGCTACCCTCGGTGCTGGTAGCGTGGTCTTGGGCTTCGCTTTGCGAGGTCTCCTCTCCGATGTCTTTACCGGCCTCGCTGTCAATTTTGACAACAACTTTGCCATCGGCGACTGGCTGATTGTTCCCTCAAGCACTGGAACGGGTGGCACCGTTGGTCAGGTCGATGAGATTAGTTGGCGCTGTACCCGGCTCACCTGCGAGGACGGTACGACCATCGTGGTGCCCAATTCGATTATGGGTGAGGAAAAAGTCATCAACATCTCACGCCCTTCCGTTTGGACCCGCTATCAGGTGGAGATTACGATTGATTACTCCGTTCCTGTGGAACGTGCGCGCCATATCCTGATGGCCTCGTTACAATCGGCGACCGCGAAAGAGGGATTCTCCAAAAACCATGCACCCAAGGTACTCGTCGGTAAAACCGGTAAGCGTGGCGTAGAATACCTCCTGCGTTATTGGATTCATCCTTGGCACCCGTTATCGCCCAGCACCAGTCGTGATCTAGTCTTGAGTGCGGCACTTCAGCACCTTCAGACCGCTGGCATTAATCCTGCCTATACGAAAGAAGAAGTTTATTACGAACCGCTGCCTGCCAAACACTTCCAAGGTCACACTGTCGCAGACAAGGTGGCGCTTCTCTCCCGCATTAGTCTTTATGAACGCTTGGAGGAGGTGGAACTACAACGTGTGGCTGAGGAGATGGAACGTCTTCAACTCAGCCCCGGTGAGACCTTGTTCCGCCGCAATGAGGAGGGCAGCTCGCTTTTCATCCTCATTGAGGGCTTGCTCAATGTGCAGATCGATCTCAAGGGCGATGGCACCGAACAGACCGTTGGCCAGTTGTCTCCTGGTGATTTCTTTGGCGAAATGTCTCTGCTCACCGGGGAACCGCGCTCTGCCACCATCCAGGCTCAAACCAATGTTGTCGTCTATGAGATCTATCGTCCCACCATTATTCGCCTCATTGAGGAACGCCCCGAAATTTCCGAGTCCATGTCCCGCGCCGTAGCCAAACGTCAAATGGCTTTGGAACAAGCTCGCTCTCAAATGGCCGACAGTGATGCGGCGGCCAAAGTGCAGAGTATCACACGACAACTCATGGGGAAGATGAAGAACTTCTTCCAAAGCCGCGAGGCGCAATGAGTTAGTTGCAGCGGCTTGTCGTGAGCGATATGGAATGCGGGTTCTTGGCGGAGTTGCTGCGGATTTGAGGGTCCGCTTGCAGATGGAAGTAAGCCTGAACTACGATTTCAGAGCGTCTGATGAATGCGGCCGAGAGCCATCAAGATGTAGCTGGTGGTGAGGACGGGGTCACTTTCCATCCAGCGTCCTTCGGTGTTGGACCAGGAGCCGTCGCCTTGTTGGAGGCCGAGAAGTTTTTGCGTGATGTCGGAGCGCCAGTCGATGAGCTTGCCGTCTTTGCCTTTGATGAAGTCGATCTTGGCGATGCTGAGGGCCTTGCTGAGGGTGTGGTAGTAGTAGTAGAGGCCCTGGGCGCCGAGCCCGGGGTTTTCGGTGGCGCTGTAGTTGGCGTTGATCCATTCGATGACGGCTTTGACACGTGGGTCGTCTTTGTCGAGGCCGGCGTAGATGAAGCTGAGGAGGCCTGCGTAGCTGATGCTGCCGTAGCTGCGGAGGGAGACGGTGCCGTCGGGGTTTTCGACTTTGGCGCCGCGGGTTTCGGTGGGGTTGTAGATGAAGCCGCCAGCGTCTTTGGGGTCTTTGCTGACCCAGCTTGATTTGTTGCTCTCGGGGCGGTTCTGGCAGCGCTGGATGAAGTCGATGGCGGCACCGAAATTGAGTTGAGGTTCGTTTTTGGCGGCGTCGCCTTTGTCGGCAAGAAGGGACTGGGCGTAATAGAGGGCTTCAAGGGCGAAGGTGGTGTTGCTGAGGTCGGCGTGGGTGGCTTTTTCTTCGCCGTAGCCGATGCCGCCGTCAGTAGGGTTGTCCTGCTTGCCTTTTTCGTCGAGGTCGAGCTGGCGGGTGACGAGATAGCGACGCGCAGCGAGCATGACTTGCTCGTTTTCAGGTTTGTTGTTCAAAAGCAGCGCGGTGAGGGCGAGCGCGGTATTGTAGGTGGCGCGAGCCTTGATGCAGATACTGCCGTCGGGCTTGGCGTTGGAAATGAGATAGCGTGTGGCGGCTTCGATCTCGGTTGGAACGGGATCACCGGCTTTGCGGTTGGGATCGAGCATGAAGCCGATGATGCC
>Ga0209190_1001533_pt1 | contig 16026 bp, 25 predicted proteins | sample M_140205_XF_Meta_FD_187315 | JGI IMG/M metagenome (GOLD analysis project Ga0209190, IMG submission 187315) | Freshwater microbial communities from Lake Montjoie, Canada to study carbon cycling - M_140205_XF_MetaG (SPAdes) (version 2) | ecosystem: Environmental > Aquatic > Freshwater > Lake... | reverse complement strand
GGTAAGGGTGCGGATATCCTGATTATTGATGACCCGCACTCGGAGCAAGAGGCTGCGATGGCGCAGACTAACCCGGAAATTTACGACAAGACATACGAGTGGTACACATCCGGCCCACGTCAGCGTTTGCAGCCGGGCGGCTCTATTGTTGTAGTGATGACACGCTGGTCTAAGAGAGATTTAACCGGCCAAGTGATAAAAGCGGCAGCGCAAAGGTCGGGTGAAGAGTGGGAAGTCATCGAGTTTCCGGCAATCCTGCCTTCGGGTAAACCCCTATGGCCTGAGTTTTGGTCACTTGGTGAGCTGCAAGCCTTAAAAGAAGAACTGCCTAACGCCAAGTGGCAAGCGCAGTACATGCAGCAGCCGACTTCGGACGTGTCGGCCATCATCAAGCGGGAGTGGTGGCAGATTTGGGATGAAGATAGCCCGCCCTCGTGCGAATTTATCATTCAGTCTTGGGACACGGCGTTTCTTAAAACGGAGCGGGCGGACTACTCGGCATGCACGACATGGGGTGTGTTCTATCGGGACGACGACGGTGGGGTTCCACGGGCTAATATCATTTTGCTGAATGCTTTCAAGAAACGGATGGAGTTTCCTGAATTAAAGGCACGGGCGTACCAAGAATTTAAAGAATGGGACGTTGATTCGCTGATTGTGGAAGCGAAAGCGGCGGGTAGCCCGCTGATTTTTGAACTTCGGGCGATGGGAATCCCCGTGCAAGAGTTCACACCAAGCAAAGGAAATGACAAAATAGCTCGTCTGAACGCCGTGGCGGATATGTTTGCATCCGGCCATGTTTGGGTGCCTAATACACACTGGGCAGAAGAATTGATTGAAGAAGTTGCAAGTTTCCCGTCAGGCGAGCATGACGACATGGTGGACTCGATGAGTCAGGCATTGCTACGTTACAGACGTGGCGGCTTTATTCAACTGGCGTCTGACGAAGAAGATGAACCACGGGCTTTCCGCAGGAAAGAGCCGTATTACTGAGTTATACGGTGTAAACATGGTTAAGAACAAACTTTTTTTGTATGAATCAGTGCTGCCTAATGGCTTTTGTGATTACGTTTTAAACAGCGTAGACTGGAGCCATGCGGAAACTGGGTTGGTGACTCCAAATAAGCTGAAAAACTTTGAGAAAAGAATCACCGATGTGGTGTGGCAGGAGCCAAGCACTCCAATTGGCTGCGTGGCACAAACTTACATTGCGGAGTCTAATGTAAAAGCGGAGTGGAATTTTTCGCTTAGCACGCTAGAACAAGTACAGATAGGTAGGTATGCCGCAGAAGATGGTGGTCATTATGGTTGGCATCTAGATGGCGCAGAACCAGAAAACGGCATGCAGCGCAAGCTGTCTGTTAGTATTTTACTAAACGACCCATCGGAGTTCGAGGGTGGCGAGTTGCAGCTTAAATATGTGGACAGTAATAACATACTGACTAAGCGTGGCAGTATTGTTGTGTTTCCTTCTTTTATGGAGCATAGAGTTACACCTGTCACTAAGGGCGTAAGGTATTCAGCGGTCACTTGGGCACTTGGCCCAGCATTTAGATAGGACACAACATGGCAATCGAGAAGTCACTTTACGCAGCGCCTCAAGGGATTGAGGAGCTAATAGCACAGGATGCAGCGTCCCCTCAGATAGAGATTGAGATTGAAAATCCTGAATCTGTGGATATAAATATAGGTGATCTAAGTATTCATATGGAGCCCGGTGAAGAATCGGATGAAGACTTCAGCGCCAATCTGGCTGAGCACATTAGCGAAGAGGTTTTACAGAATCTTGCTTCTGACTTGATCAGTGACTACGATGAAGATGTAGCCAGCCGTAAGGACTGGATGCAGACTTACGTTGACGGCTTGGAATTGCTGGGCATGAAGCTCGAAGACCGCACCGAACCTTGGGAGGGTGCGTGTGGTGTATATCACCCAATGCTGTCCGAAGCTCTGGTGAAGTTCCAGTCTGAAACCATGATGGCTACGTTTCCAGCCTCTGGCCCTGTGAAGACTCAGATTATTGGCAGAGAAACACCGGCCAAAAAAGAAGCTGCTCAACGTGTCGCAGACGACATGAACTACCAGCTAACAGACGTGATGAAAGAGTACCGTCCCGAGCATGAGCGTATGTTGTGGGGCTTGGGTCTGGCAGGAAATGCGTTCAAGAAAGTGTATTTTGACCCGTCAATTGACAGGCAAGTATCGTACTTTGTCCCTGCGGAAGATATCGTAGTGCCGTATGGCGCGTCCAATTTGGACTCTTCTCCACGGGTGACTCACGTCATGCGCAAAACCGAGAACGAATTGCGTAAGCTGCAAGTTGCTGGGTTCTATAGGGACGTTGATCTAGGCACTCCAGAGAACATGCTTGATGAAGTCGAGAAGAAGATAGCGGAGAAGATGGGCTTTAGAGCCACTGCCGATGATCGTTTCAAAATTTTGGAAATGAACATAGACCTTGATCTTGAGGGCTATGAACACAAAGACGAAGACGGGGAAGAGACTGGGATTGCCCTACCTTACGTGGTGACTATAGAAAAAGGTTCTGGCAGTGTTTTGGCGATTCGCCGCAACTGGGAGCCCGATGACGAGACATACGCCAAGCGTCAGCACTTTGTGCATTACGGCTATGTGCCCGGTTTTGGTTTCTACTGTTTCGGTTTGATTCACCTGATTGGTGCATTTGCCAAGTCGGCCACAAGCACCATGCGTCAGCTTATTGATGCGGGTACGCTGAGCAACTTGCCCGGTGGTTTCAAGACTCGCGGTATGCGCGTCAAGGGTGACGACACGCCGATTGCCCCCGGTGAGTGGCGCGATGCGGACGTTGCCAGCGGTACGCTAAGAGATAATTTGTTACCACTTCCATATAAAGAGCCCTCACAAGTTCTTGCTATATTGATGGACAAAGTTGTTGAGGAAGGCCGTCGCTTTGCCAACACTGCGGATATGCAGATCAGCGACATGAGTGCTAACTCACCCGTGGGCACCACACTGGCAATCCTTGAGCGCACACTGAAGAACATGTCTGCCATACAGGCGCGTGTTCACTACAGCATGAAGCAGGAGCTGGGTCTTCTTAAGAAGATTATTGCGGACTACACCCCTGAAGATTACGACTACCAGCCCGTTGAAGGCAGTCGCAAGGCCAAGAAATCTGACTATGACGACGTGGATGTGATTCCCGTCAGCGATCCTAATGCGTCTACCATGGCGCAAAAGATTGTTCAATATCAGGCGGTCATGCAGTTGGCTCAGGCATCCCCTCAGTTGTACAACTTGCCACTCCTGCACCGCCAGATGCTAGGCGTGTTGGGTATCAAGGATGCCAACAAACTGGTTCCGATGGAAGATGATCAAAAGCCGACCGATCCGGTGACTGAAAACCAGAACGTGCTGATGGGCAAACCTGTCAAAGCCTTCTTGTATCAAGATCATCAGGCACACATCGCGGTTCACACGTCAGCAATGAAAGATCCAAAGATTATTCAGTTGCTCCAGAACAACCCGATGGCGCAGGCTATGCAGCAGGCCATGATGGCGCACATTAACGAGCATTTAGGATTTGAGTACCGTCGTCAGATAGAGCAACAACTTGGCATGCCTTTGCCACCACAGAAGGATGAGGCTGGCGAAGAGATGCACATGAGCCCAGAGATTGAAGCGCGTCTATCTCCATTGTTGGCTCAAGCGGCTCAGCAACTACTGCAAAACAACCAGCAGCAAGTGGCACAGCAGCAAGCTCAGCAACAGGCACAAGATCCATTGATCCAAATGCAGCAACAAGAGCTGCAACTTAAGGCGCAAGAAGTCCAGTTGAAACAACAGAAACAGCAGATTGATGCCTTTGCTAAAGCTGACCAGTTGGAGATTGAGCGTGAGCGGATTGCTAAACAGCAGGAAACCGAATTCAAGCGAATTTCAATTGATGCATTAAAAGTTGCCGCTCAAATGGAAGAAGACCGCGAAAAGCAAATGATGGATCTCAGAGCGGATGCTCTTAAAAATTTAAGGATCAATAATGAACGCACTTGATGTTCTAGTCCAACAAGCGGATGAAAAAGTATCTCAGATAAAGGATTGGCTGGCAGACGGCAAAGCTGATTCTTTTGAAGAGTACAAGAAACTGTGTGGTGAGGTTCGCGGTCTACTCATCATGCGGGGTTACATACTAGACCTGAAACAAACCATGGAGAACTCGGATGACTGAATCCATTTTGTTGGCTACAGACGCCAACAACCCCCAAGTTGTGGGAGCCTACAACTTCACTGCCACCGCAGAGGAAAAAGGCAAACAACTACCCAAACCGTCAGGCTATCGCATTCTTTGCGCCATACCGGAAGTGGAAAAAGAGTACGAAGACAGCGGTTTAATTAAAGCAGATGAAACCATACGCAACGAAGAGACTCTTACAACAGTCTTGTTTGTTGTTGATATGGGCCCCGACTGCTACAAAGACGAGAAACGGTTCCCAACAGGGCCGTGGTGCACGAAGGGTGATTTTGTCCTTGTGCGTCCCCATGCGGGTTCACGTCTAGTTATTCATGGCCGCGAATTCAGAATCATCAATGACGATTCTGTTGAGGCAGTAGTGGATGATCCCCGTGGTATTAAACGTAAATAAAGGAGCACAAAATGCCTTTAGAACAAGACGAATTTAAGTTTCCTGACGAAGTAGAGCAGGAGAGTAAGGGAAAACCCGTAGAGAATGCGGCACCCGAAATTGAAATTGAGATTGAAGACGATACCCCTGCGGAGGATCGTGGCCGTCAGCCGTTGCCAAAACCCTTAGTTGAGGATTTGGAAAGAGATGAGTTAGACCAATACGACGACAATGTTAAGAACAAACTTAAACAGATGCGTAAGGTTTGGCACGATGAACGGCGCGAGAAAGAAGCGGCTTTACGGGAACACCAAGAAGCAATTTCTGTAGCGCAAAGGCTACTCCAAGAAAACCAGCGCATTAAACAGATCCTGACAAATGGTGAAAAAGAATTTGCCACCACGGTGCAGAGTAATGCGTCCATGGAATTGGATATAGCTAAGCGGGCCTATAAAGAAGCCTATGATGCCGGGGATTCAGATAAGTTGGTTGAAGCCCAGCAGGCGATGCAGGAAGCCAATTTAAGACTTATTCAGGCAAAAAACTTTAAATTGACCCCTTTACAGGAGGAACAATATGAAGTACAACCGCAACAACAGCAGTATCAATCCGTTCCTAAACCAGATGCTAAAGCTGAAGCGTGGCAAGAACGTAACAGTTGGTTTGGTAGAAATAAAGGAATGACCGCTTTTGCTTTAGGTTTACACGAAGAACTTAAAGAGAATGGGGTTTCGATTGGTTCTGATGAGTATTACGGCGCACTGGACAAAACGATGCGCAAACGGTTCCCTGATGCCTTTGGCATTGAGGAAGTGGAACAAGGTCGTGAACAGCCACGGGCAAAACCCGCGACTGTTGTGGCTCCGGCAACGCGCAGTACGGCTTCCAACAAAGTCAGACTAAAGCAAAGTCAGATGAATACGATCAAAAAACTTGGAATTACTCCTGAGCAGTATGTGAAGGAATTCCTTAAAGTGGAGGCCCAAAATGGCTGAAAATAGACTCGCAAGAGAACTTGAAACACGTGCGATAGTGGAGCGTCCTAAGCAGTGGATGCAACCTGAATTGTTACCTGAGCCAGACAAGCAGGCTGGGTATAGATATCGCTGGATTCGTGTTTCGACGAATAACATGGCAGATCCCCGTAACCTATCGGCCAAACTCCGCGAAGGTTGGGAGCCCGTTCCCGTCGAAGAACAACCCAAATTCCGACTGTTAGCTGATCCCAATAGTCGTTATAAAGACAACATTGAGATTGGCGGGCTATTACTTTGCAAGACGCCTTCTGATTTTGTAGACCAGCGAAATGAATTTTTTGCTAAACAGACACAAGCTCAGACGGACGCTGTAGATAATAGTTTCATGCGTCAAAGCGATGCGCGGATGCCGCTCTTTAGAGAGCGTAAATCTTCAAGTAGCTTTGGCAAAGGTACTTAATCTTTTTTAAGGAGTCTTAAATGGCTTATCCAACTGTATCGGCACCCTATGGGTTTAAGCCGCTCAACCGTCTGGACGGACTGCCCTATGCTGGCGCCACCCGTAAAGTACCGGTTGAGTACGCTTATGCTCAAAACTTGTTCTATGGTGACGTAGTTCAAATCTCTGGTGGAACTATTGTTCGCTCGTCTATGAGCGCCGCTTCGTCTCCCGGCACCCCCGTTGCTGGTACGCTCGGCATTTTCATGGGTTGTTCGTACACTAGCCCCACAACTGGTCAAAAATTGTTTGCTCAGTACTACCCCGCTAGTACCGCTGCTAACGATATTGAAGCTATTGTTGTTGACGATCCTCGCGCCCTGATGAAGGCCGTGGTTACCGTCCAAGGTACTTCTTTGGCTAATACCAGCACTACCGTTGGCTATCTGAACCCCTACTATGTTGGCTCCAATCTGTACATGATTGGTGGCGCTGGTGGTGTTTCTGGCAGCACAACTACCGGTAATTCCGCTCAGTCGGTTTCCGGTGCTGTCGTTACCTCTGGCACTTCTGGTGCTGGTGATCGTGCTACTACTGCTCTGCCATGGCGCATGGTTGCTGTTGTTCCTGAGACTGCTGTTACCTTGACCGGTACTGGTAGCACCTCTGGTTCCAGCGCAACTGTTACCTTGACAGCAGCCGTAACTGGTTTGGTTCCCGGTATGCAGCTCATTTGCCCTACTGGTACTGGCACTTTGGCTGGTCAATATGCAACCGTTATTAATGTGGCTACCACCACACTGACCTTGGATGCCGCAGTTACTCTGGCTTCCGGTTCAGCTTTATCGTTTGTAGGCTTCCCAGAAGTCTTGGTGGCTTGGAATGGAAACTTCCATAGCTATAACAACACAACCGGCGTATAAGGAGCTAAATCATGGCAATTTCACGCGCACAACTATTGAAAGAGCTGCTCCCCGGCCTGAACGCTTTGTTTGGTCTGGAATACGCTAAGTACGGCGAAGAGCACAAAGAGATCTACGAAACCGAAACTTCGGAGCGTAGTTTTGAAGAGGAAACCAAGCTGTCTGGATTCTCCGCCGCTCCGGTGAAGAACGAGGGCGCTGCCATTGCTTATGACAATGCGCAGGAAGCTTGGACTGCTCGATACAACCACGAAACCATTGCTTTGGGCTTCAGCTTGACTGAAGAGGCTATCGAAGACAACTTGTATGACTCGTTGTCCGCTCGTTACACCAAAGCCTTGGCTCGCGCTATGGCGTACACCAAGCAAGTAAAAGCTGCTTCCGTTTTGAATAACGGTTTCAACAGCGGTTACGTTGGTGGTGACGGCGTACCGTTGTTCTCGTCAGCACATCCTCTGATCTCTGGTGGCACCAACAGCAACATCCCATCTACCCCTGCCGACTTGAATGAAACATCGTTGGAAAACGCTGTGATTCAGATCAGCTTGTGGACTGATGAGCGTGGCTTGTTGATCGCTGCTAAGCCTAACAAGCTGGTGGTTCCTCCCGCTTTACAGTTCACGGCAACTCGTTTGCTGGAAACTGAATTGCGTGTGTCTACTGCTGACAACGACATCAACGCATTGAAGAACAATGGTTCTATCCCCGGCGGATATACCATTAACCACTTCTTGACCGATACAAACGCTTGGTTCCTGACCACAGACGTTCCAAACGGCATGAAGCATTTCGTGCGTACCCCGTTGCAACAGTCAATGGACGGTGATTTTGACACCGGCAACGTCCGTTACAAGTCTCGTGAGCGTTACAGCTTTGGCTGGTCTGACCCTCTCGGCATGTACGGCTCCGCTGGAGCTTGATACTTTGGTATCTATAAAAGGCCCTTCGGGGCCTTTTTTATTGCCCATTTGACTTTTATTTTAGAGCGTGTACATTACCTGTAACTAAGTCGCAGGAGCATTTATGGACACCACAAACTTACCAAAAACCCGAGCAGAAGCTAAAGCAACGGGCGCTAAGTACTACTTTACTGGAGAGCCTTGCAAGCATGGTCACATTGCCCCGCGCAAGACCAAAGGTGCTTGCGTTGAATGCCTTAGAGTTGAGTGGCAGGACGCCGCAGAGACTCGGGTTGATTACTTCCGTCAGTACAACAAGCGTGAAGATGTAAAAGACCGTAAGAATGAGTGGTACGAGAATAATAGAGAAAAGGTTATAGCCGCTGCTTCTACACGTCCTGCGCATGTATTGCGGGAGTACCGTAATACGTGGAAAACCAACAATAAAGTACAGGTGTTGGCAGACAACAAAGTCCGCCGTCGTAAACATCGTGAAGCCACCCCTTTGTGGCTAACACGCAAACAAAAGTCCGAGATTCGACAGCTTTATCAAATTGCCATCACAATGACCCAGACAACTGGAGAGCAATACGTGGTTGACCATATCGTTCCACTACGCTCTGACGAGGTATGTGGTCTGCACGTTCCATGGAACTTACGGGTTATTACTCAAGAAGAAAACTTAGCAAAATCTAACAAACTCGTTGACCCTACTTAAGAACCGTGATACAACTACGTTAATCCGGGCTTTCCGGTGCATCAAACAGCCCCGGCTGACGACATACAGATTGATGCGCCTAACTTGTATGTAAGGAATCATCATGGCAAATACCACATTCAACGGCCCAGTTCGCTCGCAGAACGGCTTTCAAACTGTATCTATTGACGCCAACACCGGCGCAGTCACTACCACGGCTACCCTTGGCGTTACTACTAGCGTAACCAACCTGACTACTACGAATCTGGTTTTTACTGACCAGAATCACCCAAGCACCGCTGCTATCAACGCCACAGCAACTGCTACAGCAGCACAAGTTGCTACAGGCTATATCACTTCTACCTCAGCCGCAGCTACTACCATCACTTTGCCTACCGGCACTTTACTTGGCGCAGCACTTGGTGCAACTGCCGGTACTGTGATGGATTTGTTTATTGATAACACCGCTGGCGCAAGCACCGTGACTATTGCCGTAGCTACAAACGGTATTTTGTCCACTGCCGCCGCTGATTCTGCTACCAGTTTTGGCGATTTGACAGTCGCTGCCGGTGCAACAGGCTTGGCTCGTTTCACGATCATGTTCTCTAGTGCAACGGCCTACGTGTTTACCCGTACAGCATAATTGATCTTAGGGGTTTCGGCCCCTTTTCTAGAGGAGATTGATTATGATGCAAACAGACGTTAAATCCGCGCACGTAGAAGCTATCGGAACAATGGTAGCTTACCGGACTCGGATTCGCGGGTATATTCGTGAACTTGAGACTGAAGCACAGAAGGCCCAAAACTTTCTAATGCAAGCTCAAGGCACGATTTAAGCGTACAAGATGCTCATTAACAGGCTAGACGCACCAGAACCGGAGCAACCAGATGGCACAGATACTCCTTAATTCCGCCACCACAACAGGTGCTGGCGCAGCGTGGAATCCACGCGATACGTCGGCTGTAGCCACGTACGTACAACACAGTTTTCAGGCTGTTGGCAATACTAGCGCAGGTTCCGGCGCTGCTACAGTCTTAATTCAGGTCAGCAATGACGGCACAAACTTTATCACGCTAGGTACAATTACATTGACGCTAGGCACTTCAGCTACGTCGGATGGTTTTGCAGTGGCCAATACTTGGGAATACTACCGCGCTAATTTGTCGGCCGTTTCAGGTACCAATGCGACAGTTACCGTGTACATGAAAGGCTAATCATGTCAGTTGTACTTAACTCTTTAGCCGCAGGTCAGCCTCTGGTTTACTGCAACGCTATCACAACCCCAGCGGTTATGACCAACGGGCTGACAATTTTTAACGTGTCAGGCGACGTACTTGTGTTTGCTATTTTGTCTGTATGCTATACCGCAAACGGAGCCACAGCTTCTACGTTGCAATACACATCGACAAACAACACAACGTCTACCACAGGCAACATGTCGGCCGCTTCAGCTTCTTTGGCAAATGCGGCAATCGGTGTGTCGGTTATTGCGCAACTTGGCGCAGTTTCTAATGCACCGACAGTGACAACTGCTTCGGGTGTTGGCGTGTTTCCTTGGGGCGCAATCCGTATTCCGGACAACAGTTCAATTAAATTGGTGATTGGCACTGGGTCTACAACCGGAACTTGGGCGCACTACATCCATTGGCAGCCGTTACAAGATGGCGCAATTGTTACACCGGCTTTCTAATCATGGCTAAGTCGCCAGCATGGACGCGCAAAGAAGGCAAATCGGAGAAAGGCGGCTTGAACGCCAAGGGACGTGCGTCCTACAATGCAGCGAATCCGGGGAAGCCGGGGCTAAAGCGTCCTCAACCCGAGGGCGGCAGCAGGCGCGACTCTTTCTGTGCAAGGATGACTGGTATGAAGAAAAAGTTGACCAGCGCCAAAACCGCAAACGATCCAAATTCACGGATCAATAAATCTTTAAGAGCTTGGAACTGTTGAGGTAAGTCATGCCCAGCTCAAGTAAAAAGCAGCATCAGTTCATGGAGGCTGTGGCGCATAGTCCAGCTTTTGCGAAGAAGGTGGGAGTCCCACAGTCCGTGGGCAAGGATTTTTCCAACGCGGACAAGGGCCGCAAATTTTCAAAAGGTGGTGATACTATGGCTTCAAAAATGAACCCCGGTTTTATGGCGATGATAGCTAAGAAAAAAGCCGGAGCTAAAGCTGGCGACAAGGCAGAAATGCCGATGAAAAAAGGCGGCGCAGCTAAGAAGATGGCTTCTGGCGGCATGGCAGCTTCGTCTATGGGTAAAGTCAAGACAGCGGCTCCTAGCCGTGATGGCGTTGCAACCAAGGGTAAAACCAAAGGTATGCAAGTCAAAATGGCCGGTTCCGGTGTGCCTAATGGCATCGGTTCACGTGTGATGAAAAAAGGCGGAATGGCCAAGTGCTGATTTAAGGAGAACGACATGGCAATTAACCCACTAAATCGCAAGCTGGATAGAAACGGCAATCCGATTGTTTCAAAGGCAGAGCTTGACAAATCCGGTATGTCTCTGCGTGATTTTCTAAACGCAGAGCGTGGTTTAACTCGCCGTGGCAGTGCGGGAACAAAAGCACCCGTGTCCGTGTCTGAAGAACGTTCTCTCACAATTGATAGCCCTGACACTGCAACCGCAAAAGAAGTTGCTTCCCTCATGCCTTCCCCAGCTAAGCCAGCAGATAGATCACGTGAAGTAACTGCAAAAGAGGTAGCAGATAACTTTAAACCCACACCGTCATCCATGCCAAGAAGTGGTATGTCTTCTTCTAGTGTTGATGATAAAAGTGATTTTATGTTCGGTGGTATGAAAAAAGGTGGTATGACTGCTTCCAAGCGTGGTGATGGCTGCGCCGTTAAGGGCAAAACTCGTGGAACTATGGTCACTATGAAAGGCGGCGGTTACGCCCGTTAAATTATGATGGCATCCCGTGGTATGGGCGCAATCCGCGCCAGCAAAATGCCGAGCGGGGCTAGAAAGCCTCGTCGGGATGACACTGATTTCACCCAATACAAAGAGGGTGGCAAGGTAAATGCTGCTGGAAACTACACCAAGCCCAGTCTGCGCAAGCGGATTGTGTCGCAGGTAAAGGCAGCGGCAACTCACGGCACCGGTGCAGGGCAATGGTCAGCGCGTAAAAGCCAACTAGTCGCTAAAAAATATAAAGCTGCTGGGGGCGGTTACCGTGACTAAGACTTGCACATCCTGTGCTGTTGAAAAACCACTGACTGATTTTTTTAGTCGCGGGGGAAAACTTGCACACTTATACAAGTCGAGATGTAAACTTTGTATGCAGGCACAGCGGCAAGAATGGGCTACTCAAAACAAAGACCACCTTAACGATTGGCGTAGAAAAAATTGGGTAACTGCAAACCGCCGTTTAAAGCGTCGTGGGGCCACTCAACAAATTTATGATGAGTTGTATGAAGCACAACGCGGGTGTTGCGCAATTTGCGCGGAGCCTGAAGAAAAATTTAGTTGGTTGTGCATTGACCATGACCATGCTACTGGCAGGATACGCGGGCTACTTTGCCCAAACTGCAATCGAGGGATTGGGTTGCTACAAGACAGCGAAGCACTGCTGCAAAAAGCCCATGATTATTTAAAATCTGCTAAGGTGGAAGGGGTTGAGCATGTCTCTTAAAGCACCTCAAAAATCCTTAAAGGATTGGGGTGACCAGAAATGGAGAACCAAGAGTGGAAAGCCGTCTAGTAAAACAGGTGAGCGATATCTTCCAGAAGCTGCGATTAAAAGTCTCAGCCCTGCTGAGTACGCTGCAACGACCAAAGCCAAGCGGGCAGGAAAAGCTGCCGGAAAACAATTCGTAGCCCAACCTAAAACGATTGCAAAGAAAACAGCAGGATTTAGATAATGGCATCGACCACCGGAACCACAGTCTTTAACCTCGACATGAACGACCTCATTGAGGAGGCGTTTGAGCGTTGCGGCCAAGAGTTGCGTACAGGCTATAACTTTCGCACGGCCCGCAGATCTTTAAACATCCTGACCATCGAGTGGGCAAATCGGGGTATCAACTTTTGGACGGTTGAGCAGGGGCAGATTCCCATGGTGACTGGGCAAGCTATCTATCCAGTGCCCGTAGATACGATTGATTTGCTAGACACTGTGATCCGTCAGAACAACGGTACAAGCAATCAGATTGATATCAACATCAGCCGGATTGCAGAACCTACCTATATGAGCTTGCCAAACAAACTGGCTCAAGGGCGTCCTATTCAAGTTTGGTTCAATCGCCAATCTGGGCAAGAAAATCTGAGCACAGCCACATTGGCTGCAACCATTACCAGTACTGACACCACAATTACAGTGTCGTCGGTGGCCAATCTGACAACTGCCGGTTTTATCAAAATTGGTAGCGAAACCATCAGCTACCCTAACGTAGACCCTGTAAACAACCAGTTGCTTAATTGCGCTCGCGGGCAAAACAACACAACGGCAGCGGCGCACACTTCTGGTGCGGCTATCACAGTTCAAAACCTTCCGGCAATTAACGTTTGGCCAACGCCGAATGCACCGGGTGACCAGTACATGTTTGTGTACTACCGTATGCGGCGTATTCAGGATGCTGGTTCCGGCGTGACGGTTCAAGACATCCCATTCCGCTTTATTCCTTGTATGGTGGCTGGGCTGGCTTATCAGTTGAGCACCAAGTTGCCCAATGTGGATCAGCAACGGGTTATCGGATTAAAAATGGAATATGAGCAGCAGTGGGATTTGGCCGCTGCGGAAGACCGAGATACATCTCCTTTGCGGTTTGTGCCAAGGAACATGTTCTATGCCTAATCGTTTTGCGTCAGGCAAACATGCAATTGCGGAATGTGATAGGTGTGCTGGGCGTTATATGCTTAAGGAGTTGCGCACTCAGACGGTAAAGACAAGACCTTTCAAAATTAAAGTTTGTCGTGCGTGTTGGGATCCAGATCATCCACAGTTGCAGTTGGGCATGTACCCAGTTAACGATCCGCAAGCTGTGCGTGAGCCACGTCCTGATGTGAGCTATCAAGTTTCGGGCCAGAACGGTTTACAGATTTTGTTGACTAATAGTACGGCCCCAGATGGCTTCGGTTACCCAGAAGCAGGTAGTCGAGTATTTCAGTGGGGATGGAACCCAGTTGGCGGATCTAGAAATTTTGATGCTGCTCTTACGCCAAATAACTTGGTGTTGACTATAGAACTTGGTACAGTAACGGTAAGCGTAACTTAGGAGTCTAATATGGACAAAGCGGATTTGAAACAGGACAAGAAAATGATTGCTGGTGCCGTGCATAAGCACGAGAAAGCAATGCACCCCGGTAAACCCATGACCAAATTGGCCAAAGGTGGCAAGACCAATCTGCAAATGAAGCAGTTGGGTCGTGGTTTGGCTAAGGTTGCCAATCAGAAGAAGTCTTCTTTCACCTACAAAAAAGGCGGTTGATATGGCTAAATTTAGCAAAAAGGTTGGCGGCAAAGAAGTCGGCCAAGCTGAAGTCTATGCTGAACCCCATACCATGGACGGTAAGTCTGGTGTGGACATAAAGAACAGTGGCTACCAAGGTGGTAACCGCATGAAGGCCAACGATGTAAATATGTCTGTTGGAAACATCAGCCGCGATGACTATCCCGCTCCCAAAACCTCTGGCATTAAAATCCGTGGTACTGGCGCAGCCACTAAAGGCGTAATGGCTCGGGGGCCGATGGCGTGAACTACACGGAGCTTGTAACCGCCGTCTCTGATTACACAGAGAACACGTTCCCCACTGTTAATATGAATACGTTCATTAAGCAGGCGGAGCAGCGCATCTACAACTCCGTTCAGTTCCCTTCTATACGTAAAAACGTGACCGGCGTTACATCTACAAGCAACAAATATTTATCTTGCCCAAATGATTTCTTGGCGGTCTACTCGATGGCTGTGATTGATGGCACCGGGATGTACGAGTATTTGTTGAACAAAGACGTAAACTTCATAAGACAGGCGTACCCAAGCCCGACAGATACTGCCATCCCCAAGTACTACGCCTTGTTTGGCCCGACAGTGGTGTCCAGCGTGATTACAAACGAACTCTCGTTTATCCTAGGCCCAACCCCAGATGCGGTCTACAACGTAGAGCTACACTATTACTACTACCCAGAATCAATTGTGACCGCCAGCACTACGTGGCTTGGCGACAATTTCGACAGTGTTTTGTTGTACGGCACTTTGGTAGAGGCCATCACTTACATGAAGGGTGAGGCTGACATGGTTACTTTGTACAACACAAAATACAATGAAGCCCTTGCTCTTGCGAAACGCCTTGGTGATGGTATGGAGCGTCAAGACGCTTATCGTTCTGGTCAGTTTAGACAGGCGGTGACGTAATGGCGTTTACTGGAAATTGGACGTGTAATGTTTTTAAAACAGGTCTTGCGAATGGTCAATACAATTTTACGTCTGACACATTCAAAATAGCTTTGTATACAAACCAAGCCACATTGGATCAGACAACGAATGTTTACACCTCCGTTGGGGAAGTTGTAGCTACTGGGTACACCGCTGGGGGGTACACTCTTACGGTAAGCCAAACCCCTACAACGGGAAGTACCGGGGATGTTGCTTATTTGTCGTTTGCTAATGCAGCATGGTCGGCTGCTTTGACCGCTCGCGGGGCTTTGATTTATAAGAGTGGCGGCGGCAACCCAACGGTTTGTGTTTTGGATTTTGGTAACGACAAAACTTCTACCACCACTTTCACGGTGCAGTTTCCCGCTGTTACCAATACTTCAGCAATTATACGTATCGCATAAGGAGTCCATTATGTTAAACATCAAAGCAACCTCTCAAGACACCATTGGTGCAATGCTGACCCGCGCAGCAAGCGCCGATGGTCACGCCCAAGCTGGCGGTGTATTTTCAATCGAATGCCGTGACTCTGAGGGTAACCTCAAGTGGTCTGAAGCACTGCACAACCTTGTGGTGAACGTAGGTCTGCAAGACATGAACGCCAAGTACTTCTCTGGTAGTTCCTATACTGCCACTTGGTACATTGGCCTGTACGGTGCTGGCGCATCTAATACCCCTGCCGCATCAGACACCATGTCTTCACACCCCGGTTGGACTGAAATTGTTCCTTACAGCAACGCTACACGCCCTGCTTGCACGTTTGGTACAGCTTCCACTGCTGATCCTTCTGTAATCACCAACTCCGCTTCTCCTGCGGCGTTCACTATCAACGCAACTGCTACCGTTGGCGGCGCGTTCTTGACCAGCAACAACACCAAGAGTGGCACAACAGGCACCCTGTTCTCCGCTTCTGACTTTGCCGCCCCCGGTGACCGTGTGGTTGCTTCGGGTGATACATTGAACGTGACCTACACATTCAGCCTCGACGCTGCATAAGGAGATACACATGGCTACTGCTTTCAAAAAAGGTGAAGTTGTAAAGCTTTCCGCCGCTGTGCCGCAAGGCCCAGTCGTTGCTCTGCGCATGGACGAGGACGGTACTGTTCAATATCTGGT
>Ga0209190_1001532_pt1 | contig 16027 bp, 15 predicted proteins | sample M_140205_XF_Meta_FD_187315 | JGI IMG/M metagenome (GOLD analysis project Ga0209190, IMG submission 187315) | Freshwater microbial communities from Lake Montjoie, Canada to study carbon cycling - M_140205_XF_MetaG (SPAdes) (version 2) | ecosystem: Environmental > Aquatic > Freshwater > Lake... | reverse complement strand
TTATGCTTCAGCAGTCTCAAAAGGGATAACTGATACAAACGAACGATTTTCTTTTTTTCTACGGAATTCTACTAATCCATCTGTCAAAGCATATAAAGTATGGTCTTTACCAATACCTACATTTTGACCTGGGTGATGATGCGTTCCTCTTTGACGAATAATGATGTTACCTGCAATTGCAGCTTGACCTCCAAAGATCTTAACACCAAGTCTCTTGCTATGAGATTCACGACCATTTTTCGAACTACCAGCTCCTTTTTTGTGTGCCATTGTTTCTAAATTTTATTCCAAATAGATTGGAAAGTTTTTATTAAGCTTTAATGTTTTTAATGGTAATCGCCGTAAAGCTTTGACGGTGTCCATTTTTCTTTTTATAACCTTTTCTTCTTTTCTTTCTGAAGACGATTACTTTGTCACCTTTCACATGATCAATGACTTCTGCAGTTACCGAAGCACCTGCTATAGCTGGGGCGCCAACTGTGATCTTTCCTCCGTCTTCAACTAAAAGAACACGATCAAAATTTAATTTTGAACCTGCCTCAGCTGCTAAACGGTGTACAAAGATTTTTTGGTCTTTTTGCACTTTAAATTGCTGCCCTGCTATCTCTACGATTGCGTACATATAGCTTGTTTTTATTGTTATTAACCCAAAAATTGGATGGCAAAGATAGAAAAAATACTTTTCAACACAAGTCTGTTGGAGATTATTTTTTAAAATTTAATATTTGTTGCCTCAAATAAGGCCAATAATTGGCAATAAACACACCAATCAACACGATTCCCATAGCTCCAATTTGACTCCAACCAATGTGTTCATGAAAATAAACGCCAATGACGACAGCTACAATTGGGATGAAATATGTAACACTGCTTGCGAACAAAGCGGAAGAGTAGCTTATTACTTGGTTGAAAATAATAACGGCTAAGGCAGTGCCAATTACTGCTAAAATGGATATGTAGCCCAATCCTTCGAACGCATGTTTGTTCGTTTTTAATGTTTCCCATGTTCCAAAATGAACATTTGCAAAAAACGCTGGAATTAATACGATAAAAAATGCGAGAGATGTTATTTCAATTGCTTTAAACATTTGTAATGTATGTTTTATGATATTCAAACTTATTGCATATAAAAGAGTTGCCAAAACAATGGCGAAAATGTGATACCAATTTCCTGTTAATGACAAATCTTTCCCTGCAATCATTAATAATACAATTCCAATTGTGCCAATAACAACTCCTATGATTTGAATAAGTGAAAGACGAATTTTAAAGACAAAGAATCCGATAAGTATTGTAAAGATTGGGGTAAAGCTATTCAGCATCCCTGCAAAACCTGATGAAAGACCAGTTTCTGCATAAGTAAATAAAAACGCCGGAAAAAAGTTGCCTGAAAAACCTACAATTGCAAGTGTGAAAAATTGCTTCCATGTTTTGATTTTCTTCAAACTAAATAGTGCAAAAGGCATTAAAACTAATCCAGCAATTAACATTCTTAACGCGCCTACTTGGCCATCTGAAAAAATCAATTCGCCGTCGGTTGTGTACATTCCTTTTTTCATTAAAATAAATGAACTTCCCCATACACAAGAAAGTAAAATCAATAAGAGCCAACCTTTCATTTCTTTAGTCATGCGGCAAAATTAGCGGAAAGATTAAGATTCGTAATAAAAATCGGAAACAATTTGAAATTGTTCATAAGCTATTGGTAAACTGTTGATAACCTAATCAACTCAAATTTGTTGAAAAATTACCCACAAATACCCACTTTCTCTTTAATGGCTTGATAATTATGCCTTTTTATTCAAAAAAGATTGCTTATTTTGAAACAAAACTATCTTTATTCCGTTAGAATTTATGAACAATTAGAAAACAAGTGGTAAGAAGTGGGAGATTTCCATTATTTTTACCCATTATTAAGTCATGGCAGGATTAGTAGGAGAATTTGAAGTAAAGGTGGACGCAAAAGGGCGTTTTTTATTTCCTTCCGGTTTACGGAAGCAGCTTTCTCCTGCGACTCAAAGAGATTTCATGTTGAATAAAGGATTTGAAGACTGTTTGACCTTGTATCCTCTTCCAGAGTGGGAGAAGATCAGTGAAAAACTAGCTAAAATGAATTTGTTTAAGCCAAAAAATCGTATGTTTTATCGCTTGTTTCATCAAGGGGCAAAATTGATTGCATTGGACAACGCCGGTCGAATCTTGGTTCCAACAGCTCACATGGAGCGTGTAGGTTTAAATCAAGATGTGATGCTTATTGCATACAACGACCGAATTGAAATTTGGGATAAATCTAAGTACTTCGATGTTATCGAAGGCAACATGGCGGACTTCGCTGATTTGGCGGATGAAGTAATGGGTGACTTAGATGATGGAGAATAGTACTACGTATCACATACCAGTAATGTTAGATGAATGCATCGAAGGGTTGAATATCAATCCAGATGGCATTTATGTGGATGTTACATTCGGTGGTGGCGGACATTCAAAAGAGATTTATAAAAGATTAAGTAGCAAGGGAAAATTGATTGTTTTTGATCAAGATCCTGACGCAAAAGCAAATGCTTGGGAAGCTGATAATTTTTATTTTATCGCTGCCAATTTTGCGTATATGTCCAATCATTTGCGAATGATGGGCATCAAAGACGTTGATGGAATTCTTGCCGATTTAGGTGTTTCGTCTCATCAGTTTGATATCGAATCGCGTGGGTTTTCTATTCGTGCTGACGCTCCTTTAGACATGCGAATGAATAAGTCAGGCGAGTTGTCGGCTTTTACAGTTGTTAATGAATACGACGAGCGCGAATTGATTAAGATATTTAGAACTTTCGGAGAATTACCAAATGCGCGAAAAATCACAGATCAAATCATGAAAAATCGTGCTTCTAAAAAGATAAAAACGACAATTCATTTAATGGAAACATTAGGGAATTGTGCACCGAAATTTAAAGAACATAAATTTTTCGCTCAAGTTTTTCAAGCAATTCGAATTGAAGTGAACCAAGAATTGGAGGTGCTAAAATCATTTTTAGAACAAACAGAAGATTGCATCAAACCGAATGGGAGACTTGTAGTGATGTCTTACCATTCTTTGGAAGATAGACTCGTGAAAAACTACCTGAAACGTGGATCTATTCACGGTGAAATAACAAAAGATTTTTTTGGAAATGTATTGAAGCCTTTTAACGAAGTAAATAGACATCCAATTGTTGCAGTAGAAGAAGAAATAGAGAGAAATACTCGAGCAAGAAGTGCCAAACTTAGAATAGCAGAACGGAATGGCTGAAAATGAATTTATAGATAAGGAACAAGCTGAGAAGGAAAGCAAAAAAGTAGAACAAAAGGTAAAGAAATCGAAACCTAAAAGTTCTAAACCAAGCGCTTTTGCTCAGATTTTGAATGGGGATTTTTTGACACGTGAATTTGTGTTGAACAACCTCAACTTTATCTTCTTCATTATTTTATTGCTTTTGCTGATCGTTGGAAAAGGATATTATGGAAAGCAATTGGCAAAAGACGTTGACACTGTGCAAAAGGAATTAGATGAAATGACTGCTGATTACATCGAATCGAAAGCAAAATTGGAAGAAGTTACTAGACGCTTCAAATTAGTTGAGAAACTAGGACCAAGAGGATTAAAAGAATCAGAGAATACGATTAAAGTGATTCAAATGAAAAAAGCAAAAAATTGAAATGAGTGAAAAAAAAGACATATTCTGGAGAGCGTATCTGATTTATTTCGGATTCGTACTGCTTATGTTGATCGTTTTATTTAAAACGGTCTCAATTCAATTTGAAGGTGGTAGAAATGTTTTCTCTTCAACAGAAGAAAAAATGCCAATTCGAACGGTAGAAAGAATACCGCGAAAAGGACAAATATTAGATGTTAATTATACGCCTTTGATTACTTCCGTTTCGTTCTATGACATTCATATGGACGCAACAGTTGTAAAACAAGATATTTTTGAGGCAGAAGTAACGGATTTAGCGAGTGGTTTAGCAAAAATTTACCCTTCAAAAACTGCTAGAGAATATGAAAACTCAATTCGAACAGCTAGAGAAAGAGGTAATAGGTTTTTATCAATTCGTAATAAAGTAACGAATGACGAACGCAAAGCGTTAAGAAAATTGCCGATTTTCAAACTTGGGAAATTGAAAGGTGGGTTGATTGATAATCAAGAAACAATTATTAGAAAACGCCCATTTGGTGATTTGATGAGTAGAACATTAGGATACTATCAAAATAATGGAAAAGACACATTAAAAGTTGGAATTGAAGGGGCTTATATTAATTACTTGAGTGGCGAACCAGGCATTGAGATTGAACAAAGAATTTCTACAGGATGGAAAAAGACTGGTCAAATAGTAAAAGAAGCGGTTGAAGGAGCTGATGTGGTGACATCAATTGACAAAGAAATTCAAGAAGTTGCTCATTCAGAATTAGAACGACAATTGAAATCACAAGGTGCAAAAAGAGGTTGTGTGGTAGTAATGGATGTGAAAACTGGTTTTGTGAAAGCAATTGTCAACTTATCGCAAACCAAAAATGGAGAGTACGCAGAACAATTTAATCAAGCAATTGGTGGAAGGGAAGTTCCAGGCTCAACATTCAAGCTCGCGTCTTTAATGGCTGCATTAGAGGATGAAAAAATTAATATAACTGATACCATTAACGCCTCAGGATATTATAGATTTCCAGGTAAAACTTTTGAAGACGCTCATAAAGGAGGATATGGAAGAATTACCATTAAAAGAGCTTTCGAAAAATCATCCAATGTTATCACGCAAGTTATCTATAGAGCATATAGAGATGAACCTCAAGCTTATATTGACCGATTAGATCAGTTTGGATTAACTGAAAAATTGGGAATCGAATTGGAAGGAGAGGCAGATCCTGTAGTTTATAGACCAGGTTCAACTAGTTGGAATCGATTGACTCTTGCTTCTATGGCAATAGGATATGAAGTATTGCAAACACCTTTACAAACACTAGCGTTTTATAATGCTGTTGCCAACGATGGGAAATTTGTTAGACCACAATTTGTTAAAGAAATACGAAGAGGAGCTGAAACTATAAAAGTTTTTAATCCAGTAGTTATCCGTGAGAAAATTTGTTCGGAAAGTACATTGAACATAATGAAAAGTTGTCTAGAAGGTGTAATGAAAGACGGCGGAACTGGTTCAAAATTAATTTCATCACAATTTTCAATTGCAGGAAAAACTGGAACTGCTCGAATTCTGAATGACCAAGGCAATTATGGTGAGAAAGGTCAAGAAACATATCAAGCATCATTCGTTGGTTATTTCCCAGCGGAAAAGCCAATATATTCTTGTATCGTTGTGATTTCCGCTCCTTCAAAAGATATATATGGAGCTATAGTATCTGGTACTGTTTTCGCTGCTATCGCTAATAAAGTATACGCATCAACTTTAGCATATCACCCAGCTATTAATTCAGGAAAAAGGAAAAACATAGCGCCTACTTCATTAAGCGGAAATCGATATGATTTAGTAAGCGTATTTAAAAGATTAGGAGTTGATTTTACCGTGAAAGAAGATGGTGAATGGTTCTATACGAAAAAGGATTCTACTAGAGTTGAACTTCAAAAGAAACCAATCAATAAAAATACTGTTCCAAATGTGATTGGTTTGAGCGCCAAAGATGCAGTTTTCTTAATTGAATCTAAAGGAATGTCGGCTCACATTAGCGGTTACGGCAAAGTTGTTAAACAATCTATCCCATCAGGAAAACCTTTGTTCAGAGGCGGTGTAATTGAATTGAAATTAGATTAATGGAAAGAAAAGTTGCTGATATAATTAAAGGTCTTACCATTTTAAAACAAAGTGGGTCGCTTGACCTGCAGGTTTCTGAAATCGTTTTTGATTCAAGAAGTGCAAATAAAGGAAGTTTGTTCGTTGCAGTAAAAGGCGTGAGCGCTGATGGACATGATTTTATACCTAAAGTAATCGAGGCTGGATGTTCTGTAATTGTTTCTGAAAATGTTGTTGTAGTACCTGCTAATGTGACACTAATTGTTACCGATAATTCGTCAAAAGCGTTAGCATTGATGGCTAATAATTTCTATGATGAACCATCCAAGAAATTGAAACTTGTTGGAGTAACTGGAACGAATGGTAAAACGACAACAACAACACTGTTATTTAATTTGTACACCAAACTTGGGTATCACTGTGGATTGCTTTCAACGGTTGTAAATAAAATTGGCAACAAAAATATTCCTTCAACTCACACAACCCCTGATCCTGTTTCTCTAAATGCGCTTTTGGCTCAAATGGTCAATGAAGGCTGTTCTCATTGTTTCATGGAAGTAAGTTCACACGCTATTCATCAACATAGAATTACTGGTTTGTCTTTCGTTGGAGTAGTTTTTACGAATATCACTCACGACCATTTAGATTACCATAAAACGTTTGCTGAATATATTGCTGTTAAAAAAGCATTCTTCGATAATCTTGGAAAAGATGCTTTTGCTTTGACAAATGTTGACGATAAAAATGGAATGATAATGCTTCAAAATACTGTAGCATCCAAATATTCGTATTCACTAAAATCACCGGCTGACTTTAAAGTGAAAGTGATTGAAAATCAATTTTCTGGATTGGTATTGAATATCAACGGAATTGAAATCTGGACGCGTTTAATTGGTGATTTTAATGCCTATAATTTACTAGCAGTTTATAGTGTAAGTCAATTACTTGGTGAAGATTCAACCGAAGTTTTAACGGCAATCAGCACCCTTGAATCTGTTGAAGGCCGATTCCAATATTTCCACAGTGATACTGGAATTACGGCAATTGTTGATTATGCACATACGCCTGATGCATTGGAAAATGTATTGAAAACTATTGCAAATATTCGGACTAAAAACGAGACTGTTTATACTGTAATTGGCTGTGGTGGTGATCGCGATAAAACAAAACGTCCGGAAATGGCGGCAATAGCATGTGAAAGAAGCGATAAAGTGATTTTGACATCTGACAATCCTCGTTCAGAAGATCCAAATACGATTTTAGATGAAATGATGCTAGGCGTTGAAGGTCAACATTTCAAAAAAACACTTTCAATTGTAGACAGAGCACAAGCCATAAAAACGGCTGTTTCAATGGCAGAAAAAGGTGATATCATCTTAGTCGCAGGAAAAGGTCACGAGAAATACCAAGAAATAAAAGGAGTGAAACATGACTTCGATGACATGTCCATAACAAAGGATTTATTTAAAAAACTAGAGAAATAATGCTATACTATTTATTCGACTATCTTGATTCATTGAATTTCCCAGGAGCGGGATTATTTCAATTTATTTCCTTCAGAGCTGCAATGGCACTGATGACTTCGTTAATTGTTTCTATCTTCTTTGGAAAGAAAATCATCAATTTATTAAGAAAACAGCAAATCGGTGAAATTGTTCGTGACCTTGGTTTGGCAGGCCAAGTTGAAAAATCAGGAACACCAACAATGGGTGGATTAATAATTTTAGGAGCTATCCTAATTCCAACGATTTTGTTTGCCAAGTTGCACAATATTTATGTCATCACGATGATTGTTGCAACCATTTGGTTAGGTGTCATTGGATTCTTGGATGATTACATCAAAGTTTTCAAAAAGAACAAAGAGGGCCTTGCAGGAAAATCCAAAATTGTTGGTCAAATCGGAGTTGGATTAATCGTAGGTTGCATGCTTTATTTCTCAAAGGATGTTACTGTTCACAAACGCGTTCAAGAAAATTATGTATTACAGGCTGACGAAGAATTTGTAACACATGAACACCAAAATGGCAAAGATGAAAACTTTAAATGGATCAAAACGGATGACATGACAACCACAATTCCTTTTATAAAAGGAAATGAGTTTAATTACAATTGGTTGATGGGAGATTCTGATAAATCCTATGGTTGGTTGTTGTTTATTCCAATAGTTATTTTTATTGTCATTGCAGTTTCGAATGGTGCAAACATGACGGATGGTTTAGACGGATTAGCAACTGGGACATCTGCGATTATTGGGCTTGCTTTAGCAGTTTTAGCTTACGTCAGTTCGAATGCCTTTTTTGCCGATTACCTGAACGTAATGTACATTCCATTGGCCGAAGAATTGGTAATATTTATTGCTGCATTCGTTGGAGCGTGTGTTGGATTTCTTTGGTATAATTCATACCCAGCTCAAGTTTTCATGGGCGATACAGGAAGTTTAGCAATCGGGGGAATTATCGCTGTTTTTGCGATTGCAATCAGAAAAGAATTATTGATTCCAGTTTTATGTGGTGTTTTTCTTATTGAAAACTTATCCGTAATCATGCAGGTGGGTTATTTCAAATTTACTAAAAAACGATTTGGCGTTGGAAAACGAATTTTCTTAATGGCGCCTTTACACCATCATTATCAAAAAACAGGATTGCATGAAGCCAAAATTGTTTCGCGCTTCTGGATTATCAGTGTATTCCTTGCTGTAATTACAATTGTAACACTGAAACTGCGCTAAAAGTGCTAGGGACGAATAAACATATCGCCATTTTAGGTGCCGGAGAAAGCGGTATCGGTGCTGCCATTTTAGCAAAAAAGATGGGGTGGAATGTGTTCGTTTCAGATTTTGGAAAAATCAAGGAAGAGTTCAAAAATCAATTGAATGAAAAAGGATTTGAGTGGGAAGAAGAAAAACATTCTGAAGACAAAATTCTTAACGCTGATTTGATTATTAAATCTCCAGGAATTCCAGAAAAAGCTCCTCTAATCAAGAAATTGAGAGAAAAAGGAGTTCAAATTATTTCTGAGATTGAATTTGCAGGTTATTATTCAAAAGCAAAAACAATTTGTATTTCTGGAAGTAACGGTAAGACAACAACCAGCATGATGACTTTCCATATTTTGAAGAAAGCAGGTATCAATGTTGGATTAGCAGGGAATATTGGAACGAGTTATGCGAAACAAGTAGCTGAAAATGACTTTGACTGGTATGTAATAGAATTGAGTTCTTTTCAATTGGATGATATGTTCAAATTCAAAGCGGATATCGCAATTCTAACCAATATCACTCCAGACCATTTGGATCGATATAATTATCAAATGCAAAACTATGTTGATTCTAAATTCCGAATCATTCAAAATCAAACAAACAGTGATTATTTCATTTTTAACAATGATGATCCAATTATCAAAGTTGAACTTGCAAAATGCAAAATCAACGCAATTCAAGCACCATTTTCTTTGAAAGAAGAGATTAAATATGGTGGCTTCGCAAACGAGCAACAACTAACAATAAATATAAACGAACAACTAATTATGTCAATTCACGATTTAGCACTTAAAGGGAAACACAACACCCAAAATTCTTTGGCGTCAGGTATTGCGTCAAGAATCCTAGAAATTAGGAAAGACGTTGTAAGAGAAAGTCTTGAGGATTTTACGAATGTAGAACACCGTCTAGAATTTGTCGCAAAAGTTAATGGAATAGAATTCATTAATGATTCAAAAGCAACAAACGTAAACTCAACATGGTTTGCCTTGGAAAGCATGGAACATCCAACAGTTTGGATCGTTGGTGGTGTGGATAAAGGAAATGATTATTCTGAGTTAATGCAATTGGTAAAAGACAAAGTGAAGTCCATCATTTGCCTTGGTGTGGATAATCAAAAATTGATTGAAGCATTTACAGGTGTTGTGGAAACGATTGTTGAAGCACGTTCCGCAATGGAAGCTGTAGCTTATGGTTACCGTTTGGCAAAAAAGGACGAAACAGTTTTATTATCTCCAGCGTGTGCTAGTTTCGATTTATTTGAAAACTACGAAGACAGAGGAAATAAATTCAAAGAAGCTGTTCGCTCTTTATAACGAAAAACCATGAACGAGAAATTGAATATTAAAGTAGAAGACCGATTGCTTGAAGCAAGAAAGGAAGGCTTGCGTCAATTTCACGAAACTTCTATGCGTCCACATGGAAAATTATGGGGAATGGATGTCTTCTCATGGAGCAATCCGAATGCTGGTTTAATTTCAAACACCTTGCATTCATTTCCTTTTCCTGTTATTTGGATTGGAAATGGTTCGACAATTATCAATGCAATTAGTGAAGAAGAAGATGTTTTAGCCAACCTTCATTCAATTATTGCTTACGATTTTAACGTTTTCAACTTAAAGAATGAATGGTTGTCAAAAGTTAAAAATTGTGCCAGTACAGAAACGGTTGAACAAACATTCGAATTTCTGAAAATGTTCAAAGCACCACAAACTGTTTTGATGTTTACAGCTGCTGGAGACAATCAAGAAGAAAATACAAAAGTTTTTGAAGATTATTTAAAACTTGTTCAACTTTAATGAGAGAATATTTAAAATATTTGAAAGGGGATGGAGTGATTTGGATTATCACTTTGTTGATGCTTGCTTTTTCTTTGGTAACGGTCTATAGTTTCGTTCCAATTCTTGTCAAAATTGAAGGAGGAACACCTTTTAAATACCTTTTTAAACATTTTATTTATATCGCAATTGGACTGGTTATACTGTATTGGATTCATAAAAAGGATTCAAAATATATCTGGCAATTGTCGAAGTTTAGTTTTTATGTTGCTGTTGGATTGTTGCTGTTCACCTTCTTCTTTGGTAAAGAAATGAATGGTGCTGGTCGGTGGATTCAAGTTCCATTTGTTGGATTAACATTCCAATCTTCCGATTTTGCCAAATTGGCATTATTGATTTATGTTTCAAGATTATTAGTGCAAAAAAAGGACCAGTTGAAGAGTTGGAAAGATGGTTTTTGGCCAGTTATCCTACCTGTTATTGTTATTTGTGGATTGATTGTTAAGGATAATTTCTCTACAGCTGGAATCTTATTTGCCATTAGTCTTTCTTTACTTTTTTTAGGGAAAGTGCCCATATCAAAAATCTTATTGACGATTTCTAGTGGTATTGTTTTAATGGGATTAGTAGTCGGATTGCACCTTGCTGCACCAGCATTGAATTTGTTACCCCGCTATGCAACATGGGAAAATAGAATCATGAATCGGATGGATAACGATGATGACAATGTACTAGCTAATGCACAAGCAATGAATGCCGAACTAGGAATTTATCACGGTTCAATTTTCGGTCAAGGTGTAGGTGATGGAAAACTAAAGGAGTATACTCCTGAAGCATATGCCGATTTTTATTACTCAAGTTTTGTCGAAGAATTTGGATTGATTGCCGCAATTGTTTTAATGTTGCTCTACCTCATTTTATTGTATCGGATTATTAAAATTGGACTGCGTGCCGAAAGCATGTTTGAAACCTATACGTGCTTGAGCATTGGGATTTTGTTGTTAAGTCAAGCCTCAGTTAATATGTTAGTTTGTACAGGAATTTTCCCTGTGACAGGACAAAATATGCCCTTGTTAGCGATGGGTGGGTCGGCTTTAATTATGACTTGTGTAGCTATTGGAATTGTTCAAAGTATCGCCTATAAACAGGACAAAGGAAATAAAGAAGAATCATCAAACGCATTTGTGTCAGCATGAAATTAGAACGTGTTATCATATCAGGAGGAGGAACTGGGGGACATATTTTTCCAGCGATCGCTATTGCGGATGAAATAAAAAAACGGAATCCATCAGTTGAAATTCTATTTGTTGGTGCAGTTGGAAAAATGGAAATGGAAAAAGTACCTGCAGCTGGATACAAAATTGTTGGGTTAACAATTGTTGGATTTCAACGACGAATTACTTTTTCGAATTTTTTACTTCCCTTTAAAATAATAAAGAGTTTATGGATGGCGAGAAGCATCCTTAAAAATTTCAAGCCTCAAGTTGTAATTGGTGTTGGAGGTTATGCTAGCGGACCAACATTAAAGGCAGCCACAATGTTGGGAATTCCAACGTTGATTCAAGAACAAAATTCGTTTCCAGGAAAAACAAATAAACTGTTAGCTAAAAAAGTCAATTCAATTTGTACGGCGTATGATGGTTTAGATCGCTTTTTTCCAGCAGATAAAATCACTTTTACCGGAAATCCCGTTCGTTTTGAAATGGTTCATATTGAAGGAAAAAGACAAGAAGCTTTTGACTATTATAAATTAGATTCGAATAAGAAAACTATCTTAATTATTGGAGGAAGTTTAGGCGCGCGGACATTGAACGAATCCATGATGAATCACTACAAGTTAATTGTAGAAAAGGATGTTCAAGTATTGTGGCAGTGCGGAAAATACTACTTTTCAAGTCTAAGCGAACAATTAGAAGGAAAGCATGATCCTAATATAAAATTAGTTCAATTCATCGATCGAATGGATTTAGCGTATGCACTTGCTGATATCATTATCTCGAGAGCTGGTGCTATTTCTGTATCTGAACTTTGTCTGATTAAAAAACCTACAATTCTTGTTCCTTCGCCTAATGTTGCTGAAGATCATCAAACGAAGAATGCCATGGCTTTGGTTTCTAAATATGCAGCGATGTTGGTAAAAGATAAAGAGTCAATTGAGAATTTGATTCCGGTAGCCATCGAGCTAATATCAAATGAACAAGCAAGTACTTCATTGATAACTGAAATCACAAAACTGGGAAGACCCGATGCAACAGAACATATTGTTGATGAAATAGAAAAAATTGTAAAGCATTAAATGGAGCGACTTAATTCGATACAATTGTTACAATTCAAAAATGTCTATTTTATTGGAATAGGTGGAATTGGAATGTCTGCTTTGGCGAGATACTTTAATGCGATTGGGTTAGAAGTCGCAGGTTATGATAAAACGGCAACAGCATTAACGGAGGAATTAGAAAAAGAAGGGATTAAAGTCCATTTTGATGATTTGGGAACGAATATCCCAACTCAATTCAAGGAAATTGAAACGACACTTGTTGTTTATACGCCAGCCATTCCAAAAAATCACGGAGAATTAGGATTCTTTAAAGATCAACAGGCAAACCTGTTTAAACGCTCTGAGGTTTTAGGATTAATAACGCGACAATCAAAAGGATTAGGTGTTGCCGGAACGCATGGAAAAACAACAACAAGTTCAATGCTTGCGCACATTTTAAATGAATCAACGTTAAAATGCAATGCTTTTTTAGGTGGCATTGCAACGAATTTTAATTCGAATTTGTTGATCAACTCTGAAAGCGAATACACTGTTATTGAAGCAGATGAATTTGATCGGTCATTTTTAAATCTGACGCCTTTTGCTTCAATTGTGACGTCAACTGATCCAGATCATTTAGATATCTACGGGAGCGCTGCAGTTTTTTTAGAAGGATTTCAGAAATACACTGAATTAATCAATGAAAAAGGTTGTTTGGTGAAGAAAGAAGGATTGGATGTTGCGTCAAAATCAAAGACAATCACTTATGCAATTGATTCGGCAACATCAGATTATTCAGGTTTCAACTTGCAATTTTTTGATGGGAAATTTCTTGTTGATGTTAGGACACCAAATGGAAAATTAAGCGAAGTTGAACTTGGAATTCCTGGAATTCACAATGCTGAAAATGCAATTGCGTGTATTGCGTTGACACAATTTTTAGGACTTTCAGAAACAGAAATCAGATACGGATTAAAAACATTTAAAGGCGTTAAAAGGAGATTCGAATATCAAATAAAGACAAATAATTTGGTGTATATTGATGATTATGCGCACCATCCAACTGAAATAGAAGCATTGGTTTCATCCGTCCGACTTTTGTATCCGAATCAAAAAATTACTGGTGTTTTTCAACCGCATTTATTTTCCCGAACAAAGGATTTTTTCGAAGGTTTTGCAAATGAACTATCGAAGTTGGATGAAGTTATTTTATTGCCAATTTATCCGGCTCGAGAAGAACCAATTGATGAAATTAACAGTGATGCTTTGTTGCAAAAAATTACGTGTATAGAGAAAAAGGTCATGAGTCCGAATGCTGTGATTTCACACTTGAGTAAAGTTGAAAACGGCGTAATTCTGACTATCGGAGCTGGAGATATTGATCGTATTGTTGAACCGTTAAAAAAAGCACTTTTATGAGGGTTTGGATCAAAAGAAGTCTTTGGATACTATTTGGAATAGGTGTACTTGTTCTCTTGTTTATGGTTCAAAACTCACAGAGTGAAACCGTATTAAGTAAACCAGAAATTGTCATTCATGTAAAAGGCGAAAGTGCTTTTCTGACTGAAGATGAATTGTATGTGCGTTTAAAAAGAAAAGGATTTATTTTTAATGGACAAGCCCACCAAGATTTAAAAATTGCAGCTATTGAGAAGTATATAAAATCAATGTCTGAAGTAAAAGATGTGCGCGTTTATACAAAAATTGGAAGCTCCTGGAAAATTGATGTGGATGTTCGAAAACCGATAGCGAGAGTTTTCAACAAATACGATGAAAATTTTTATTTAGATGAAGACGGTTTTATCATGAAATCATCTAACCTACATACCGCTCGTGTTGTGGTTGTTACAGGGTATATTAAAGATCGAATAAACTCTATTTCCGTCGATAAAATTATCAACAACGATACCTTGAAAAGTATTCGAAAAATAGATGATGTGTATCGAATTTCCAATTATGTTTGTAACGATCCATTGATGCGGGCTCTCATAGGCCAAATTCATTTAAAAAAGAACGGTGATTTTGTACTGATACCGCTGGTTGGTGGTCAAAAAATTATTTTCGGATCAGCTTTCACTGATGAAGAAGTTAGAGAGAAGTTTAAGAAATTGAAGATATTTTACAAGGAAGCAATTCCTTACGAAGGTTGGGATAAGTACGAAGAAATTAGTTTGAAGTACAAAAAACAAATCGTTTGTAAGACTGTTGAGGGGTATATTGAAGAAAAATAAAAAAGAATATGGCAGAGATTATTGTTGGACTTGATATTGGAACTACGAAGATTGCTTGTTTCGTTGGTAAGAAAAACGAACATGGTAAAATTGAAATTCTATCTATGGGGAAAAGCGAATCCCTTGGTGTGATGCGTGGAATGGTTTCAAATATTGAAAAAACAGTTCAGTCAATAAGACTTGCGGTTGATGAAGCGCAGCAGCGTGTTGAAGGCGAATTAACCATTCGTGTTGTGAATGTTGGAATTGCTGGTCAGCATATTAAAAGTTTACAACACCGCGGAATTCATACACGTGACCAAGTTGATAGCGAAATTTCACAAAAAGATATTAATGCACTTGTTGAGGACATGTACAAGTTGGTAATGCAACCAGGTGAAGCAATCATCACTGTTCTTCCGCAAGAATATATTATTGATAATGAGCAAGGCATCAAAGATCCAATCGGAATGTTGGGACGACGACTTGAAGCGAATTTTCACATTATCACAGGTCAAGTCGGGGCATCGCTAAATATTAGTAAATGCGTTGAAAAAGCTGGATTAGAAGTTAAAGAAATTATTTTGGAACCAATTGCTTCAGCAGATGCTGTTCTTTCTGATGAAGAAAAAGAAGCTGGTGTAGTTTTGGTAGATATAGGTGGTGGAACAACAGATGTTGCTATTTTCCAAGAAGGGATTATTCGCCATACTGCAGTTATTCCTTTTGGTGGAAACGTGGTTACTCAAGATATCAAAGAAGGTTGCACGATAATGCAACGTCAAGCTGAAATGTTGAAAATGAAATTTGGTTCAGCGTTGGCTTCTGAAAGTCAGGAAAATGAAGTTGTTTGTATTCCAGGATTGAGAGGACGTGAACCGAAAGAAATTACGATTCGAAATTTGGCAAGTATCATTCAAGCAAGAATGGAAGAGATAGTTGATTTAGTTCACATGGAAATTTTGAATTCAGGTTACAGTAAAAAATTAATTGGTGGAATTGTTGTAACTGGTGGAGGGTCTCAGTTAAAACACATCACTCAATTGTTTGAGTACATTACTGGAATGGATACAAGAATTGGCTATCCAACTGAACATTTAGCGAGTAACAACCACATCGAAAACTTAACGAGTCCAATGTACTCTACAGGAATAGGTCTTGTTTTAAAAGGATTCGAAGCTATAGAAAAAAAAGGTTTAACAGCCGAAGCTGCTAGTTCAGGAGCGGTTAAAACACATTCTGTTAAAAACAGAGG
>Ga0209190_1001529_pt1 | contig 16044 bp, 13 predicted proteins | sample M_140205_XF_Meta_FD_187315 | JGI IMG/M metagenome (GOLD analysis project Ga0209190, IMG submission 187315) | Freshwater microbial communities from Lake Montjoie, Canada to study carbon cycling - M_140205_XF_MetaG (SPAdes) (version 2) | ecosystem: Environmental > Aquatic > Freshwater > Lake... | reverse complement strand
CTTAGTGTAGAGTTGCTTGATGAATGTCGAAAAAAACTCTACGAAGTTCAGCAGAACATACTTCTTGAAGTTGGTTTAGAAAGGCTTCAGCGTGCGGGGGAGTTGGGTGTATTAAGATTAATGCTAAAGCATTCAGATTTTTTCTTTAAATTACTAGAAATACCTGAAGTGTTAGCTGTTGTTGATGCGACTGTATCGCCTAGCGCAACATTGCACCTTCAAAATGGGTTTATATTACCTTCTTTTTCTGAAGGAAATGTTCCTTCGGTATTTCAAAATAAATTTCACATGGATTTTCCGCGAGTAATGAATGGTTATCTCGCATCAATTAATACATTTTTTGCTATAGATGATTTTACTATTAATAATGGTGGCACGCTAATCGCTTTGGCTACCCATCAGTGCGATACAGTTCCATCAAAAGAATATTTAGAGATGACTTCAAAATCTATTGAATGTCCTGCTGGAAGTATGTTGGTGTTCGATTCTACATTGTGGCATGCAGCAGGCTTTAATGTATCTGGAAAAAATAGGTTAGCAATCAACCAGCAATTTACTAGGTCTTTTTTTAAACAACAAATCGATTATGCTCGTGCATTGGGATCAGAAGTGGTTCAGGCGCAATTACCTAGGACCCAGCAGTTGTTGGGTTGGTACACAAGAGTTGTGACTAGTCTTGATGAGTATTATCAACCTGCTGATAAAAGGTTGTATCGAGCAGGACAAGGGTAATGAAAATCGAAATAAAAGAAAAAATTGTAATTTTCGGTTTGGGTGATTTTGCACGAATTGTTTGTGCTTATTTGAGTCGTTCCGAAAAATATCAAGTCGTGGCATTTTCAGTCCACAACGAATTTATTTCGGAATCTTCCTTAATGGGGTTTCCGGTTGTTCCGTTTGAAGAAATAAATAATCTTCATTCACCAACTGAATACAAAATGTTTGTAGCTATTGGTTTTAAAAATTTAAATAAAGCAAGACAAAATATTTACGAACAATGCAAAAGCAAAGGATATGAATTAATTTCTTACATTAGCCCTGATGCAATAGTTTTTGACCACAATTGTGTTGGAGACAATTGTTTTATTTTTGAAAATAATGTTGTTCAGCCTTTTGTAAAAATAGGAAATGATTCGATCCTTTGGAGTGGCAATCATATTGGCCATGATACGGTCGTTGGCGATCATGTTTTTATTTCAAGCCATGTAGTTGTTTCCGGCCATGTGAAAATTGGAGATCGCAGTTTTATTGGTGTAAACAGTACGATTAAAGATGGTGTAACGATTGGTAATGATTGCTTAATTGGTGCAGGATCTTTGATTTTAAAAGATGCTGCGGATTGTAGTGTTTTTAAAGGTCTTTCTGCCGAGCTATCCCCTGTTCCAAGTAGTCGTTTGAGGGGGATCTAAGTTGTATAATTTTCGAAAAATCGGTCGAGTATTTTGCCCCGGTGGGGAATACCCAAAAATGCGTACACATGCAGCTAATCCCGTAGCTATGCATTTAAATGACGATGTAGTCAGAATTTTTTTTGGGTCCAGAGATGATAACCAGCGAAGCCATATTTGGTATTTAGATATTGAACTTAAGTGCGATAAATTTAATTTAATTGGTTTAGCTAAGGACCCAGTGTTGCATCATGGCACTCTTGGTGCATTTGATGACAGTGGAGTTTCTATTGGATGTATTGTTCAGAATAATTTAATTTCTTATTTGTATTATATGGGTTGGAACCTTGGCGTTACCGTTCCTTGGAGGAATTCAATTGGCTTGGCGGTAGGTGATAACTCTACTGGGCATTATCAGAAATATTCATCTGCTCCTATATTTGATCGCAATCATTATGACCCATTTACGATTTCTTATCCTTGTGTAATACAGGACGAAGGAATTTGGAAAATGTGGTACGGCTCTAACCTTAGTTGGGGAAAACAACAGTCAGACATGGACCATGTAATCAAATATGCCTGGTCAAATGATGGGATTCATTGGAACACTAAAGGGGAGATTTCTTTAAATTTAATTTTGCCTGAAGAATACGCATTATGTCGCCCTTGGGTCATCAAAGAAAATGGAATGTACAAGATGTGGTTTTGTTTTCGTGGGGATTCTTATCGTATTGGATATGCTGAATCAAAAAACGGTGTTGAATTTATTAGAAAACCTGGCAATGTGATTGATGTATCAGAAAGCGGTTGGGATAGCGAAATGGTTTCTTATCCAAGTTTATTAAAGCATAAAAATAAAATGTATATGTTTTATAATGGCAATGGTTATGGCCGCACTGGTTTTGGCGTTGCGATATCAAATGCAGAGGCAGTTTAATTATGACACCTAATACTGATAAACCAGATTTTAAAGCCTTATTTGCAGCAGAAGAAAATCATTTTTGGTTTCGTTACAGAAATAAAATTTTGGGCGATAATGTTTTTAATCTTTTAAAAGATCATAATAATCCGAGGATATTAGAGCTTGGTTGTGGTAATGGGAATGTAATTAGTGAAATTCAAAAGCGGCTTCCAAGTGCAATTTTAATTGGTTCGGAATTGCATGAGGAAGGTTTGGTAAATGCAAGATGCAGACTTAATTGTGAGTTGGTTCAGGCTGATATATATAACTTGCCGAATTGGAAACCATTTGACCTTATTGGGCTTTTTGATGTCCTCGAACATTTGCCAGATGATGTTAAAGCATTAAAGGAAATACGAAAAGCACTTAAACCAGGGGGCAAATTAATTTTAACAGTTCCAGCCTCTATGAAATTATGGAGTTATGTTGATGAAGTTGCAGGGCATTATATTCGATATAGTTCCAAGACTCTTAAAAAGTCATTAGTAAACGCAGGGTTTATTGTTCAAAAAAATGATCCTTTTATGTCTCCTCTTTTTCCAGCAATGTGGTTGGTTAGAAACCTTACGCAAGTCAAAAAGAAATTAGGTTTCACGGGAAACAAAGATCCGCGGACCTTGGCGAACGAAGAATTTAGAGTGTCTTCATTTATGAACTTTACAATGGGCACCATTCTTGGTTTTGAGGGTAAGCTTTTGAACATGGGATTAAGGATGCCCTTTGGAACTTCAATCCTTGCCATTGCGGAAAATCCTGATAACGAATCAATTTCTTTGCCATTAGCGGGTTAAACCTGAAGGTAATTATGATTAAAATTCCTTTTAATAAACCGTATGTTGTTCCTGGAAGTGAAAATTACCTTTGTCAGGCTGTTGCTAATATGCATCTTTCAGGTGATGGACCTTTTACTAAAAAATGTCATGCTTTATTAGAACAGGTTTTGGGTGTCCCAAAAGTATTATTGACCACATCATGTACTCATGCCTTAGAGATGGCAGCGCTTTTACTTGATATTAAGCCTGGTGATGAAGTGATTGTTCCCTCCTTTACTTTTGTTTCAACTATTAATGCCTTTGTTTTGCGAGGAGCTAAGCCGGTATTTATTGATATTCGACCAGATACTTTAAACTTGGATGAGATGCAGTTAGAAAGATTAATTACAAAAAAGACTAAGGCAATTGTTCCAGTTCATTATGGTGGAATATCTTGCGAGATGGATACTATTCTTAAAATTGCTGCAGGATATGGTGTACCTGTGGTTGAGGATAATGCGCATGGATTATTCGGGCTTTATAAAGGTCGCTATCTTGGAACATTAGGGTCCCTTGCAACACAAAGCTTTCATGAAACTAAGAATTTTAGTTGTGGTGAGGGTGGGGCTCTATTGATCAATGAACCTAAGTTTGCTGAAAGAGCAGAAATTATTCGAGAAAAAGGGACAAACCGGAATCGGTTTTTTAGGGGAATGGTCGATAAATATACTTGGGTTGATGTAGGTTCAAGCTTTCTGCCATCTGACATTTTGGCAGCACTGTTATATGCACAAATAGAACAGCACGAACAAATCCAAGAAAAACGAAAATTAATATGGAATTATTATTTCTCGCACCTTGCTGATTGGGCAAAAGAAAATCAAATAGGGTTACCTCATGTGCCTGAAAATTGTACCCCGGCGTACCATTTGTTTTATTTGTTGATGCCTAGTTTAGAAGCAAGAACAAAATTCATTGCAATTTTGAAAGCACAGCAGATTACTTCAGTATTTCATTATCTACCATTGCACCTCTCAGAGATGGGTTCGAAGTTTGGGGGGAAAATTGGTGATTGCCCTATAACTGAGTCGTACAGCGACAGGTTAGTTCGATTGCCATTTTATAATGATCTTTCTAATAATGATCAAATCAAAATAATTAATTGTATTGTAAATACTGTTTTTGATATTAAAAGTGATCAATCACTTAAGCATATTGCTTAATCTAATTTTAAAAAAAAAGAAATTAGTGCCATCATGATTAATAAAGATCTTATCATTAAAAATGAAGCATTCTTGTCTCTGATTTCTTATTCAGTTTTATTTATTTCTTCTTTTTTTTTAGGGTTTTATCTTCTTGGTGGTTTTCAAGTTGGTTATTCTGTTCCACTATCTTATACCGATGATGGTTTATTTGTACTGGTGTATGTTAAATTATTACTGGCGGGTCATTGGAATTTAAGCAGCCAAGATTTAGCTTATCCATTTGGTATGAATCTTTGTGATTTTCCAGGATCTGATTTTGGCAATCGAGCTTTTTTTGTTTTATTTAGTCTTTTTACAAAAGATCCTGTTGTTGCTTTTAATCTATATGCATATTTAAGTTTCCCGATAACAGCTTGTGCCACTTTTTTTGTAAGCAAAAAAATTGGTTTGACAAAATTTAATTCGTTTGCATTAGGTATTTTATTTGCATTTTCGACTTTTTCTTTGCAAAGACTAATACATTTCGGCCATTTGGTTTACATGTGCAATTTTGTCGTACCAATATTTTTCTATCTTGGGTATTTGATTTACAACTATGATGTGGAAGAAAAAAAAGATAATGTCGGTTGGAAAAGAATAATTTTAATTGTTTTGCTATTATTTTTGTTGTCATCATTTGGCGTTTATTATGCATTTTTTGGTTGTTTAGTAATGGCAACTTCTGGGATTTATGGATCTGTACGATTTTATAATTGGCGAAATTTTCTGATTAGCATGGTTGCATGTTGTGCTGTTTTTATTGGGTTTTTAATCAATATGTTACCAACAGTGATTAATTCCGTTCAAAACGGGAAAAACAATGAAATAGCAGTTCGTAATGCTGGTGAAACAGATATATATGGTCTTCGTTTGACCCAAATGTTGGTGCCACATTCAGACCACAGAATTAAATTATTTAGAAACATTAATAAAAAGTACACGGAAACATTTACTTATATAAATGAAAATAAAACATCTGCTCTTGGTTTAATCGGTGGACTTGGATTTTTATTGAGCATATTCGTTATCTTGTTTTTTATTGAGCTAAAAAAAGCAAACAGTTCAATAAAATATTTCGCAATTATTGGAGGAGTTTTATTTTTATATGGTGTCATGGGTGGTTTTGGCTCAATGTTTTCTTTTTCAATAGTACCAATTTTTCGTGGGGTTAATCGGATTAGTGTTTTTATTTCTTTGAGTTCTTTGACTGTTTTTTTCCTATTTTTCCAACAAGCATTAGAAACATTGTTTAAAAATAATACAAAGAAATATCTAATAATGACATTTGTTTTATTGATTGGTATTTTTGATCAAACTTTTAAAATCCCTTTAAGTTATCATGAAAAAAACAAGATAGTTTACCTTAGTGACAAATATTTTGTTGAAAAATTAGAAGATTTAATGATTCCTGGAGGAGCGGTTTTTCAGTTTCCATACATGGCTTTTCCTGAAGTTCCACCAATAAGCGGGGTTGAAACATACGGTTTAGCAAGGGGCCCGATTAATTCAAATACAATTAAATGGAGTTATGGGGCTATCAAAGGAAGGATGGCTGATGATTTTTTTAAAGTATTATCCGAGCAAGATATTACAAAACAATTGGAAATAATTCGAAATATGGATTTTAACGGGATTTATATCGACAGGCGAGGTTTTACTGATCATGGTTTACAGATTGAGCGACAAATAGAACAATTTTTTAATATTAAACCTAGTATTGTTAGTTTAGATAATAATTTAAGCTTTTTTTTAATTACAAATCCTACTCTTATTAAAAATAATCCTTTTGAAGTCATGGATTCGATGGGTATAAAAATTTATCGCGATAAATTAGGAATTAGGATAATAGATGACTTTTCTAAACATGTTGATTTTAAAAAAATAGCAATCCCTAGTTTCATAAAGGAGATAAAGGGGTTGTCTTATAAAGAAGATTGGGGGCAATGGTCAGATGCTACAAAATATAAGAATGTTTACATTGAATTTAATTGTCCCCTTGAAGAAAATATCGAATTAATCATTTCTGCAAAAGCTTTTGGGCCTAATGTTGGGTTGCCATTTAAATTCAAAATTGGAAGTGAAATACATTCCTTAGTCTTAGGGCCAAATATAGAAGAATTTAATTTGTCATTTAAAAACACAGAAAAGTCAAAAATTTTAGAAATATATTCTCCAAATCCTGTAAGTCCGCAGGATCTTGGAATAAGTAATGGAGATTTTAGAAAAGTTGGTATAGGGTTAGGAAAATTAAGTTTTATAAAATCAAAATAATAGCAATATTAAAAGCTAATAAAATAATTAATTGGCAAAAATATTTTTTAATTTTTCTCCTAAAAACTTTGTGTATTCACAACGCCCAGTTTTATTTAAATGGGCAGTATCTACCCACAATGTGTGGTCGTTAATGTTAATGTTTGACATGTCTATTACTGGCGCATTAAGAATAGTTTCTAAATATTTTGTTTTAATACTTGTATGAATTCCAAATGTAGGTAGCAGAACAATAATTGGTTTAATATTTTGTATTTTGGCTTGTTGAATAAATTCTTTAATAAAAAATAAAGTATTTGAATTAATTTTACTGGTATCTAATTCTTTTGTTGGTTTTATTTGTGGATGAGATTCACTTACCATGTATCCATCGTTATTTTCACAATGGAAAACTTTAGTTTCAGAAAATATTTGTGCTAAGTGATCATCGAAAGTTTGATTTTTTGATCTAAATTGGAAGTTGTGCTTTAATGAGTTCTCTAGATAACTGAAATTTAAAAGACTTGAAAATGTATATTTTGAGAACAACATCAATTCTAAAAATGATGTTTCCCCATTTTTGTAAGCTTTGAAGAAAAGTGCTAATGAAGAAAAACTATTATATCTACCATTTAAAATTTCAATTTGGGATTCGTTTTTAAGGCTAATATCGTTGGTAGAATACAAAAAATCTAAATCAATTTGGTAAACAATATATTTTAAATTCCCGGGTTTTAATATATTAGGTAGTAAAGTTGGCCAATAAACATAATGAAATGAAGCCATACCGCTATTATATCCTGTAAGTCCACTAATTTCTTGAATGAGTTTTGAGTCTATATTATATTTTGTCCTTGAATTACCTACTAAAACAAAATCTGTCTTCATGTTTTTGATTTTATTAAAATTATACATGATTAATTGCGTTGATTTTTGTGTAGGACCTACATAATTTGGAATTAAATCAGTGTAATTTATATTTCCATTGTAAATTGCATATTGATTTAAAAAGACAATGAAAAAAAGTGCAGATATATAAATTGCAATAATGACCATCGTTTGATTTTTCATTTAATTTCCTAAAACTGAAAATATATGAAAGGAGTATTTGTATTGGTCCCCATAGCAAATAAAGCAAAAATGACAGTTATAGTAATAAATATTATCGAAATATAGATGTTCGCTTTTTCAAAAAACTTTTGAATTGTATTCGAGTTTGGGAAAATCATTGTCGCGGCAATAATTAATATTATTAAAAATATTGATGTATTAAATTTAGTAATAGTAGGTAAATCGCCCATAGATTTAAGCATGTTAAATGCATTAGTTAAAGACGAAGCTCGAAAAAAAACCCATGTAACATTAATGAAAATAAATGTTAACAAAACACTTGGTATTTTCGTTATTGCATTATCTTTGTAGTTAAAGTCGCATAAAGACCAAATTTTTGTGATCAGATATCCAAAAGAGTGAAGGAATCCCCAGAAAATAAAGGTATAACCGGCGCCATGCCATATTCCTCCTATTATGAACACAATCATTATGTTAAGCTCTGTTCGCCACCAATTTATTCTGTTACCACCCAATGGAATATAGAGATAGTCTTTTAAAAATCTGCTAAGCGTTATATGCCATCTTCGCCAAAAATCTTGTATCGATGTTGCTTTATATGGAGAATTGAAATTTATAGGCATTGTAATGTTAAATAATAACGCACTACCTAGAGCCATGTCCGTGTAACCGCTAAAATCAAAATAAATTTGAATGCTATAAGCTAAAGTTGCTACCCAAGCATCCCAAAAATTTATAGTTTGTGTTTCTGTTAAAATGTAATAACAGTTAATTTCTTCAACAAAATAATCTGCAATTATTGTTTTTTTAAATAGTCCTATGCTGAATAAAATTAATCCATTGTAAAGATTTGTGTAATTAACATGTTTTTTTGTTTCGTTGCTAAATTGTTCCATCATTTCGGAATGGTGAATAATAGGACCAGCTAATAAGTGTGGAAAGAATGTTACAAAAAGAACAAAATATGTAAAATTTGTATTTTTAATTTTAGATTTGTATGCATCAACTAGAAAAGCTATTTGTGTGAATGTAAAAAAACTTATTCCAAGAGGCAAAATTATATTTGGTATATTGAATTTAGTCACTAGGAACTGATTACTAACTTGTAATGTAAATGTAAAATATTTAAAGTAAAAAAGTAATAATAAATTGCTACATATTGAAAAAACTAAAATTTTATATTTATATTTGACGCTATTTAATATCGATAAAAAAAACGAATAATTTAAAATAATCGAGCAAAACAGCAAACATAAAAATCTAGGGTCCCAATACCCATAAAATATAATGCTTGCAACTGTCAGAAATAAAATACCAAAATTACCGTTTAAGTATTTGCATAAGATATAATAAAAAGTTACCACCAAAGGTAAAAATAAAAATAAGTACAGGAATGAGTTGAAAATCATTTTTTTCTATTCTATTAAAAATATTAATATTTCTTATATTTATTTTATTGTTGTTAACCATGTTTGAACTTTAAATCCAAATCTTTCCATTTTATAAGTTTGAGGCATTTGATTTCATCGTATTTTCTTTGAGCAAACTGGTCGTCAAGGATTTCAATAATTGCACTGTATAACGTTTCATGATTAATTTCTTTTAATTTAATAATACCTTGCTCAGACAAATTCTTTACACTTGGGATATGGGATCCGACTATTACAGGTGTTCTTAAACTGAGACTTTCTAAAAGAGGCAATCCTTCATTTTCACTTTTGTAAACAATACAACTACAATGTATTTTACATCCTTTGAGTTTGATCGCTAGAGACTTCGGTCCCTCTTAATTAATTTTAGATATTACCAAACTGTTAAATAATTTTATTTAATAATCAGTTCTAGATTTTTCGGAAACGATCCGACGTTTTTAAACCAAGCTACTTGTTGAGAAACTAAATCAAATTGATAGATGTAATTTCCTGGTGTTTCTGGTGTTGGGATTTCGCATTCGAATTCAATTGTTTTATTGGGAAGAAGTCCTCCAGTTTCTTCAATTGGAAGCGGAAATGTAAAATAACCTGATTTTGTTACAGAAGATTGTTTTTCTTGTAAATCCGCCCCTAGCCAAACAGAACCAAAACTCTGGCTAGCTGGTAACCATTTTTGACTTCCTGAATTTGTGATTTTAAATTTAACGGTGAATTTCTCATTTGTCCTAAGATTTAATACACTGTCAGAGTTTAATTCTATTAGTGCACTCAAACCATCGCTTGAACGGCTATCTTTGATTGCTTCCCCTGTGCCTTTATAAAGGAAAAAAAGTCTTCGAGAGGTCTGCATGTAGTGTTGACTGGATTGTAAATATTGTTGGGTTGTTACACCATTTTGTAAAAAATCATTAAATTCATTCAGGCCAACATAAAAAGGAGATGTATTAAATAAAGCTAATTTTAAATCGGAGAAACCTGCTTTTTTTGCCATTGCCCAAATGTCTTCGATAATTACATCGTTTTCAACAACCTGGTGTTTACGCATTTCATATTGGGCGCCTGGGGACCACGAATGAATTGGCCCTGGTTCCGCAAATGCTGCAATACCCCCGTTCTTTAAGACTCTAAACATTTCGCAAATAATTTCATCAGGATTCGGTATATGGTGGAAAGCATCGATACATATTATTCTGTCAATTGATTCTGATGGCAAATTCAATTTTCGCCCATCAAAATGAAGAAATTTAGGTTTGACAGAGCTTCCAGGAATAGGATTTTTTGAGAATCTCTCTTCGACTATTTTTAGAGCAGATGCTGAAGCATCAGAAACAATCATTTTTGCACCCAGGCTTGATAAAGCATGTGATGCCCAACCTGGGCCTGCTCCAAAGTCAAGGATATCCATGCCACCAATTGGTTTTATTCCATTAATAATTTGGGAAAAAATACCCAAAAGTTCCGGAGTTTCTGAAATAGCTATGTATGGTTTTCTTAGTAACCCAGATAAATCGTCAATATTTTTATAATAGTCTTCGGCTGTTTCACAAAGTTCTTCAACCGAATATAAAGCCATTAATTCTCGTACATCAATCGGATTTGGTGACGAAATTATTTCTTTGCGTTTTGCAATTTTTTGATCGGAATTTAAGTGTTCATAATTAAATGATTTATTCGGTTTTTTATTCGATAGGGGGGTTGAGCCGGAATTATCTTTTTTTGTAAAAAATGACTTAAATATACTCATTGGTTACTTTTCTAAAATGTACATAAAATTTATTAATATATCTTTTTATATTTCAATTAGCCGTAAATTGTCAATGTTAATATTTTTGAAATCAACTTATCGGATTTGAAAATCTATTTACTTTAATAACCATTCCTCGACTTTTTTACCTAAATCTGTCCATTTAGGAATATTTAAGTCCTTAGTTTTAATTTGTTTTTCTTTTGCAAATGAATTATTGGTCATTTGGCTTATTGCTTGCTCTAAAATACTATGATTAATTTCTCTTAATTTAATCATCCCATCTTCTGTTAAATTTTCTATGCTTGGAATATGGTTTCCTACTATTACTGGTGTTCCTAAGCTCAGACTTTCTAAAGGGGGTAATCCAAAGCCTTCATTTTCACTTGCGTAAATGGTACAACGGCTCTTTATTATGGAATCTCTTAGAACTTGATCGCTCGGGGCTTCGATCCAATTAAATAAAGGCTGGTTTTCCTTTAAGGATTCAAGGCGGTTCTTCATTATTAAGTTTGGCCAATTTAAGGGCCCACATAATTGTAATTTTATTTTAATTCCTTTTTTCCAAATATTTTCAAAAACGTCAATTACCTTTTCTGTGTTTTTTCTTGGCCGTATATCACCAACAACCGTGAAAGTAATATTTGTGGAATCAAAAGGGTGCGAGTTCGTTCCAAGTGTATCCCCGCCCAACGGTAAAATCGGTTTACTTAATAAATTGTCGCTCTTTGCAGCTCGAGTAATAAAGTCTCTTTTTGTTTTTTCTGAAATAAAACCACAATTTTTTAGATTAACAATGAGTGTAAGATATGGGGTACAGCCCGTTAATATGTTTCTTGGGAAATACTCTGGATTAATAAAGGGAAGTAAATCATAAATAACAAAATAAAGAAGATCAGCACCTCTAGTTTTAATAAAGTTTTGGTAATAATTTATTCGGTTTTGATTGTAAAAAAGTTCAGGATTAAAAACAAGAAAATCGTTTTCTAATAGTAAATTAATCGGATTTTTTATTTTTGAAAAACTTTTTATTTCTAGTGCTGTTGCTTCAATCGAATTATTTTCTTGCTGGAAATATGACTGTATTAACTTGATAACTTTGTAAGGGAGAATATTGGTTTCAGATTTTTCGTTTATAAAAATAGGAACTAATGGTTCTTTATTTTTCCAGGTATTTAAAACTTCATATAGGACTCTTTGTATTCCAGTTTTGTACGGATGTGAGATAAACTGACTAATATCAAGATATATTGTTTTTTCTTTCATAATTTAAAATCCGAGTAATTTTAAAAGATCTTCTGCATATTTTTTAAAATTGTGTATTTCAAGATATTCTTTTCGTTCTAAGCTTAATCTGTTTCGAAATTTTCCTTCTTTATATTCATCATAAATACTTTCCGCCATAAGTAGTGCGCTTATATGATCATTTGTTCTTAACATAAACTTTGGTGAGTTTGTTGCTTCAGCTAAATCTTCATTTACTACTGTCGGTAGACCAGAACTAATGCAATCTAGGATTGCGCCAGATAACCCACCAAACCCATAGGTTCGGAGTTGGATAGCAAAATCAGAAGCTAATAGAAAATCTTTATAGGTTTCTTCAGATGTCCAAGAATTTAGGGATTTTATTTTCGTTGGTATCCCAAGATTTTCCGCGAGGTTTAGGAGAGGTTCATTTAAATTACCTGTTTCTCCAACAAAATAGAATGTTGCTGGTACCCCCCATTTGTTTAAAAAATAAGTAGCATAAATGCAATCAAATGGAGCTTTTGTTTCAGTAACTAGTCCAAATGTCGAAATAATGATTTCTTGTAACGGCAAATTTAATTTTTTTTTGGTCGCTAATTTATGTTCCTGTGTTAATTCGCTATCAGAAAAATGCCGGTAGGAGCTGAACGGTAGATAATCTGTATCAACTCCGTACATCTGTTTCACAAGTTTTTGTGTGACTTTAGAATGAAAAATTAGCGGTTGTGATTTTTTTATAATATCTTCAAGAAACAGTGTCGGTAATAAGGAGGGGTCTTTTAACCAAGTTTGACATTCTGCAATTTCCACATTCTTTTTTATTAATTGAGAAGCTTTTTTTGCAAATTTTTCATGCCCCATGTTCCATGCATAAAGTTCAGCCATTCGATTGTCATGCTGAATACATGCCCCGCCATACCGTAAGTGGTATTTTAATATTTCAGTGTGATAATGTGAATTTCCAATAATTGAAACGACTTTGTCGTATTCATTTGATTGAAATGGCTTTTCGCTTAACGGAAATATGTTTCTTACCCCTGGGAATGATTTTGGAGGCAGTGCATCAGTAAATACATCAACAATAGCTAATTTGCCAATTTCTTCTAATGATTTAGCTGTATAGTCTGCAACTCCAGATTTATCGGGTGGAAATGGTGTTAAAAATGCTATCTTCGGTTTCGATTTTTCAATACAGGTAATTGACGTGTTTGCTGTTTCACTATTTTTTTTCTTATTTATTAAAAAGTTCCAAAATCGTTCTGCAACAATTGGTTCTTTAAATTTTTCGATTAATTGTGATTGTGCATTTATCATTCTTTTTCTTAAATCTGGATTGTTTAATAAATTTAATATTTTATCAGTAAGTTCTTTTGATGAGTCGATCGAAAAAAGCGCATCATTATCCAACAACTCTTGGTGAGCAGGGATTGATGAAGCTATTGAAGGGCATTTTGAAGCAATTGCTTCGATTACTGGGATTGAAAACCCCTCAGCTTTAGATGGGCTAATTGCAACTAATGCGTTTTTGTAAAGAATTTTTAAATTTTCATCGGATACACCTGAAATAAATTCTAAATTATTTATGTTTCCGCCTAAGCCTTCAAATTTTTGATTAAGGTGATTTTTTAGGTAGTCGTTAATATTTCCAACTAATTTTAAACCTAGATCGTGTCCCATTTTGTTAATTGCAGCAATTGATTCTAGAATTAGTTCCGGGTTTTTTCTTGGATCGGACCCTGATACACATATGCAATAATTTAAAGGTTTTAACGAAATATTATTTGTCCGTGATAAGTTTTTATTGTCATTATCAATAAATTGATTTCTTATTGCGCACCCAGTAATAACTATGTTTTCTTTTTTAAAATCTAATATTGCTTTTGCTCTCGTTGCTGTGCTGTTAGAAATAGACGAATATAAATCAAATTTTTTTAACCAAAGGAGATTAGATGTGTAAGCTCGTTTTTGTGATATTTTAGGAAAATACACCTTATTATTTTCATAATCAAGTGGAATGAAATCATAAAGGATAGCAGCAGAAGTAATATTTGGATTTTCTATCATTGGACCTAACTTCCACTGATGGTGAGTCATGGGGGAAAGGCTTACTAAAAAAATTGATTCGTTCTGATATTTTATTTCTGTTGCTGTGGAATAGGTTTGTATCGTATCAAATAAATTTAAATGTTTTTCTTTTAATGGTGGCAACTCGTCATCTAAAATTGCAATTAATTTACGAACATTATATTTTTTTGCGTATTTTAAAAGCGTATAAGAATGATACCCGACACCTCTGAAAGCAAAGTTTTCATCCTGTAGGCATCTTGCATCTATATACACTATCATGCTTTAAGTCCGGTTGGTTCCAAAATAAACATTTGGAGTTTATGGTTTTTGTTCAGCAATGTAATCTTGTTGCTTGATAGGAGTTTTCAAGAAATTTAAAATCATTCGGTCTGTTTCGAAGGTTAATTCTTTCATATCTCTTTGATGATCTTCGAGTGATTTTAAAAGTAAGGTCATGTGGTGATTTATGGAATCTAACTTTTGATTGTTTGTTTCGTTCAGTCGATTGTAAAGCGGCTGAAGTACTTTCATAAGTATTTTATAAGGGATATACAGAATTATCTTTAAGTATTTTTTTAGCATGTATTAAATAAACCTTTTATAATCATGCAACATTTTGAAGGACGGTTTTGTCTACAATTTCTAATTTTGGTAATGGGAACACGAATTTTCCGCCATTTTTAATATATGGTGTTTCTCTTTTGATTATTCCTGCTTTGAAATGCCAAGGTAAAACGATTAGGTAATCAGGATTCAACGATTTAATTGTTGATTCAGATTCAATAGGAATTAATGTTCCAGGGGTAAAAGCTCCAAATTTATCTTCATTAACTTCTGCAATTCCTTTGACTTCATTTTTAGTGATATTGCAATACTGAAGAATTACATTACCTTTAGTTGATGCGCCATATCCATAAATTTTCTTTCCTTTTGCGGTCTCTGCTTTTATAAAATCGTTTAATTCTTTTTTGTGATTTTCGACCCGACTTAAAAATTCATGGTATGGTGTTAGCGTTGAAAGTTTTAATTCTTCTTCACTTTTAATTAGTTCATCTATTCTGGTTTTGTTTTCTTCATGTTTGGATGATTTTTTCGCAACAGTTATACAAAAACTTCCGCCATTAATGTCGTTTAGTTCAACATCAATAATTTTAAAATCAGCTCGGTCAGCCATCCATTTAATTTGTTTGAATGCATAGTAACTAATATGTTCATGACAGACGGTGTCATATGCATTCATTTCCAGCATTGTTGGTAAGTAACTTTGTTCGAAAACCCATATTCCGTCATCGTGCAGAATTTCATGAATTTCTTTCATGAACTGGATAGGATCTTCTAGATCGTAAAACATTGCTATCGAGGTAACGATCTTGGCTTTTTCATTGTGCAAAGTTTTTCTAAAATTAGCTGCATTAAAAAAATCAGGAATCAGTTTAACATGTTCTGGGTAATACTTGAGGAATTTTGTTCCACTAGGATCCATACCGATTAGTTTTAAATCTGAAGAATAGTTTCGTAAAGAAGTGCAATCATTGCTACCGATATCAAGAATTACATCGCCTTTTTCTGGTTTAGCAATTTCCATTGCCAATTGGGCTCTTTTCTTTAAGTGATTAATCATGGATTGGTTTAATCCTGATCTATATCCATAATTTGACCCATACATTGCATCTGGTGAATAAGATTGTTTTAATTGAACCAAGCCGCAACCACCTTTGGTTTCGGAACATTTAACTAATTCAACGGGCCCAATTGGTACATTTTCTGAAGTGGATTTTGGGAAGACACCTGTTAATGCTTGGTCTCCGAGATTAAAGATGCTTTCGAGATTTGTGCTTTTACAAATTCTGCAGCATTTCGTTGTTGTATATAACATTATAACTCCT
>Ga0209190_1001526_pt1 | contig 16058 bp, 20 predicted proteins | sample M_140205_XF_Meta_FD_187315 | JGI IMG/M metagenome (GOLD analysis project Ga0209190, IMG submission 187315) | Freshwater microbial communities from Lake Montjoie, Canada to study carbon cycling - M_140205_XF_MetaG (SPAdes) (version 2) | ecosystem: Environmental > Aquatic > Freshwater > Lake... | reverse complement strand
ACGATGGTGAAATCGACGGCCAACTCTTCCTGGAGGCCCTTGAGGCGCTTGTTGAGCGCGTGGCGTCCAGGTTCGCCAACCACATCGCCGATAAAAAGTATCCGGATCATTTCGCGAAAACCGTAGTTTGAACTACGGAAGGCGCAGATGTCACCCTTGGAAACCAGCGCGCTCAACATCCCGCTCCCCGACGATTGATTTTGCCGCCAAAGGCGGAGACATTGGGAGCCTCCACCATGATGCTATTCCTCCGCACCGCGCTTCTTCTCGTCCTGGCTGTCTCGGTCGCGCCGGCCCAGCGCCTGACGCCTCTGGCGACGCAACCCGACTGGTCCTCGCTGGAGAAGTTCCAGAGCACGATCACGAAGGAAGAATTCACCAGCCTACTCACGCAGGTGTATGCCCCGCACGGCGCGAGCAACCGCTATTTCACGATCAAGGACGACTGTGTGGAAGTGGTCACATCGCCGGGCAAGCCTCCATTCCGCCTGCAGTTCGCTACCGAGGCGACAGGAGCCAAGCCGGTGCCGCGCTATTGGCACAAAGGAAGCAGCCTGCGCGGACTGCGCATCGCGCTCGACCCCGGGCACCTCGGCGGTCGGTGGGCGCAGATGGAAGAGCGCTGGTATCAGATCGGGAGCAGCAAGCCGGTGACGGAGGGGGACATGACGCTCTACGTCGCGCGCCTGCTGAAGCGCGAGCTCGAGGCACGCGGGGCCAAGGTTTCGCTGACGCGCGACAGCGCAGAACCTGCTTCCTCGCGCCGCCCCGAACAACTCCGCAAGGAGGCGGCCGCGGCGCTCCGCGATCAGAACCGTTCGGTCAATCCGGCCAGCATCACATCCGAGAGCGAAAAACTTTTCTACCGCACGGCCGAAATCCGCGCGCGGGCCAAGAAGGTGAACGGCTCGCTCAAGCCGGACCTCGTGCTGGCGCTGCATTTCAACGCGGAGGAATGGGGCAACCCCGCCGCCCCCAAGCTGGTCGGTCTGAACCATCTTCACTTGCTGGTCAGCGGTTGTTACAGCGCGGAGGAGTTGTCCTATGACGACGAGCGCTACGACCTCATGGTGAAGTTGCTCAACCGTTCCTACGGCGAGGAGGTCGCCGTCTCGAGTGCCGTCGCCCGCTCCATGGCCCGTGTCACGCACCTGCCGCCCTACACTTATACCTCGGACAGCGCGATCAATGTCGGCAGCTCGCCCTACATCTGGGCCCGCAACCTTCTGGCCAACCGTCTTTTCGAGTGCCCCGTGGTTTATCTCGAGCCCTATGTGATGAACAACCGCGAGGTGCACGCCCGCGTGCAGGCCGGAGACTACAAGGGACGGCGCGATATCAACGGCGCGCCTCGTGAAAGCATCTACCGCGAATATGCGCGGGGGGTGGCTGAGGGTCTCGCCTCCTACTACGGACGCTGACGTTTTTCTTTCGGCGTGTCCTCGGATCCCCGGTGGTTTACTTTTTCCAAGTCCCATGAAAATCCTCGCGGTCGCAAACCAAAAAGGCGGTGTCGGCAAAACCACGACCTCGGTCAATCTTGCCGCGGGTCTCGCCGAGCACGGACAGCGTGTCTTGCTCATCGACCTCGACCCGCAGGGCAACGCCACCAGCGCGCTGGGCGCGGAGGCGGAAAATCCGCCCACGCTTTACGGTCCGCTGACCGGAACGGCCGACATCAACTCGTGTCTTACGCCGACGCGATTGCCGAAACTTTCGCTCATCGCCGCAAACATCGACCTGGCCGGCTTGGAAATCGAGGTGGCCCGCATGGACGACCACCTTTTGCAACTTCGCAACGCGCTGCAGCCACTGCGCGAAGGGGCAGCCTTCGACTTCGCCATCCTCGACTGCCCGCCGTCGCTCGGCATCCTCATGACCAACGCCCTCGTCGCGGCCGACCAACTTCTCGTGCCCGTGCAATGCGAATATTACGCGCTTGAAGGGCTCGGCAAACTGATGTTTGTCATGGACCAAATCCGTAGCTCCGGCGCGAATCCTGCGCTCACGCTCTCCGGACTGCTCATGACCATGTTCGACCGCCGCACCAACCTCGCCGAGGCGGTGGTGAAGGATGTGCGCTCACATTTCGAGGAGGTCCTCTATGACACAGTCATTCCGCGCAGCGTGCGCTTGAGCGAGGCACCCAGCTTCGGCCGCACCATCTTCGAACACGATCCGCACGGCGTCGGCGCAAAAGCCTACGCCGCCCTGACCAAAGAATTTCTCCAGCGAGACAAAGCCAACCTCGCCTTCGTCAACGCACCATCATGAGCCAATCCGATATCCTCGATCTTTTCCGTCAAACAGGAGCCCTGCTGCATGGACACTTCGTCCTCCGCTCGGGACTGCACAGCCGGGAATTTTTCCAGTGCGCCCTGCTGCTGCGCGAAACGAAGGTCGCCGAGCGTGTGTGCGAACTCCTTGCGGACCAGCTCCGCGCCACCGGCTTCGACTCGGTCATCTCCCCCGCCCTCGGCGGCATCCTCGTCGGCCAAGAGGTCGCCCGCCAGCTCGGCAAACCTCATATCTTCACCGAGAAAAACGACACGGGCGCACTGGTCCTGCGGCGCGGTTTCACGATCAAGCCCGGCGAACGCTTTGCCGTGATCGAGGATGTCGTCACGCGCGGTGGACGCCTCATGGAGACAGTCGACATCGTCCGCCAGCATGGCGGAGTGGTCGTCGCGGCGGCGTCGCTGGTCAACCGCTCGGGCGGAGAACTCCCAGTGATGGACTTTCCATTCCACGGGCTGGTCGAGCTGAATCCGGAAACCTTCGCGCCTGACGCGCTGCCCGCCGACCTCGCCGGCACACCGGCGATCAAGCCCGGAAGCAAATAAATCCTCAGGCCGGCAGCAGATAGCCCAGCTTGCGGAAGTGTTCGTCGTCGGCCAAAGCCCCCGAGCAACCTCGCGCCGTCATCGCTTCGAATGGCGCGCAATCGGTGAGGCTCAGCCTTCTCTTCCGCGCCTGCGCATGGAATGGGATCGGTTCCGTCGAGAAAAGCGTGGAAGCCGCTCGATGCCGAAGCCCGCGCCACGAGGAAGGGTGGTGGCCGGTTCGTCAATGCCGAGCGTCCGCTATGAAAGGGAGGTTTTTGCGGGACGCCGTTACCCCCTGACACTCACACGGATAATGCTGTCGCCGCCTCGTGCTGGTAAAAAGGGACGCCCACCCTCGCGATATGCTCGGCCACTTCGGAGTCGGTTCGGGTGTCGTGACGGAGCAAGCTGAAGGTGTAGGGCAAAAGCAGATCATCCAGTTCGTCCTCGATCCGGCCGAGCACACGCCAATCAAGGCCTTCGCCGTAAAGCGCAAGGTCGATGTCGGAGCCTGACCTGGCCGTTCCCTTGGCCCGTGAACCGAAAAGGACGGCTCTTGCCACTTTGGGAAAATGGGCCAGCACTCCTTGGATCCGCTCCACGGTCTGCGGCGCCAAGCCGTGCCCGTTCATGATCCCGCCTCCTGCAGCCGGGAAAAGCGCGTGGAGAACTGCGAAAATTGCGCGCAATAACGCGTGAGGATGGCCTCGGTAATCTCGTTCGCCGTCTCTTCATTGTAGGTGTGGCTGGTCTGGTTGCGGCTCTTGATCATATCCATCCAGACTTCACCATCGGCAATGAGGCCGTTCTTGAAAGATTCGCGCGTGGCTCCCTTGGACCCGATCACCCCTTGGATACCTTGGCTTTCGAGGTAATCTTTGAGCACGTTCCAAGCCAGCTCGTGGGTGAACTCGAACGCTTGGATCAGCCCCTGCTTTTCCAGTGGAGAAAGTTCCCGATCGCTGGCCAGCTGCGCGCCGTCCGAAAGACGGACGAATGCCTTGTGAAAACTCTGCAAACGCTGGTGCCAGCGGACATCGGGGTCGTTGGGCATGGAGATCATCGTAGCTGGAGACGCGACTGATGGCAGCCTCAAAATCCGGCAGCCAGTGGGTCAGATCTTGACTTTTGACACTCCCAGGAAGTGCATGCCGGCGCTCAACCCGCGCTCAACCCGCGCTCAACCCGCGCTCAACCCGCGCTCAACCCGCGCTCAACCCGCGCTCCCCGCGCATGCGCAGGAGCAAATGGTGGTGGTCCCGCATCAGCACATAAGCATGCACCTCGAGACCGAACCGCCCTCCAATTCCGCCAGAACCTGGAGGAAATGCTCCCGGTCGCGGTCGCTGCGCAAAATGTCCTTCCGCTCATTGCGCAACGCAATAGCCTCGCCAAGCAAAGGGCACCAACCACCAGGCGGCCAAGTGTCAAATGTCAAGATGTGGCCCCTTTTATTGCGAAGGGAACGAAGTAGGCTGCGCCACCGAGGCGATGTTGATCTCAACCTGCTCCCGTTTCCCTCAGATGCTCGGCGATCCATTGCGGGTGCCGGCGCAAGTCGATGACAGCCCAAACAACGATTTCCTCCGATCCACCCGTGTAGAAAATACCGTAGGGAAAGATGCGACTCAGGCTGCGGTGGTAATCGCGATAAACAACGGGATGTATTCCTGCTGTGATCCGCAGCGCCTCGATATCGGCGCGCAGGCAACTGACAAAGTAGTCTCCGAGTCCGGCAAATTGCGTTTCGTAGAAAAGAAAGCCCTGATTCAGATCGTCAAAGGCATCCTCGGAGATCCGGATCATCCGCGTCCAAGCGCCGACTTGACCTCGTCCCAATCCAAGATGGCTGCTTCGCCTCGCGCGACACGTGCCCGGCGTTCATCAAGCAGATTTTTGACCTCGTCCGGAACCGGCATTGCCTCGAAGTGGTCCTGCAAGTCCTGCCAGAGCGTCTCCATGATGATGAATTTCTGCCCGACAGGCATGGCTTTGACTTCGGCTGCTGTCACAGAGGCAAACTACCACACGAAAAAACGCGCGCAAGCACGCTTGCGGTCGGAAAACCAGCCGAAGAAACGGCGATCAACACGAATCAAAGCGGCTACGTTTGGGTCCAGCCAGTGGGGTCAGATCTTGACTTTTGACACTCCCAGCAAGTGCATGCCGGCGCTCAACCCGCGCTCCCCGCGCATGCGCAGGAGCAAATGGTAGTGGCTCCCCATCAGCACATAGTTGTGCACCTCGAGACCGTACCGCCCCTCCCATTCCGCCAGAACCTGGAGGAAATGCTCGGTTATACCTCGTCTCCGCTGTCCATGGGTTTTTCTCCCAGTGGGAAATCCACCGATTGTGCATCGAGCACAACACGCTCTGTCATCGGGAGGTCGGCGCCATTCTTCGCGGCGAACTGGCCGGCGTTCAGGCAGTCAAACCCGGCAGCAAATAATGGCGCAGGGCAACTGCGACGATCTTGCTGATCGTCACCTCCTGCCTTACTGCTTTCTTATGTCATCAACCACCGACCGCGTCAGATCTAGCTGGCCCAACAACACTCCGTCCCGAAACATGGCGGCCGGCGGCGTCTGAGCTTCTACCGATGAAAGCACGCCGCATCGTCGTCATTGGCCGGTCGGATGTAGGACGGCGGGTGTGTTCCCTGCTCTCGACTTCAGGCATCTCGGTTGTGCATTTGCATGAACCTTCCGATGCCGACGTGCGCGCGGAGCTGGGCAAAGAAATCGACGGCGTGGCCGTCATGTTGCACGACGACATCAAGGCCCTGCGCTACGGACTTATGGTGCATCATATCCGCCCGGATGCGCGCTTGTTCGTCGCGATGTTCGACCGCACGGCCCGCGCCCAACTCCGCAACGCCGTGCCGGGCTGCGTGGTGTTATCGCCCGCGGCGATCTCGGTACCGGCCATGGTCGCCGGGGCCATTCACCCGGATGCCGACGCGGTCCGCCGCGCATCGACACCCGAGGTGCCGGCATGGGTGGCGGTGAAATATCGAGGCAAAGAAGGCGCGAGCATCGAAACCTACCGCACGCCGGAATCCGTGAAAACACGCGGCCTCCTCGGGCGTTTGGCCGGACAATTTCGCCCCTATGATTCCGGCACGCGCGTCCTCCTCGGCGGTGCCGCGGGTTTGATCGCCATCATTTGTGCCGACACGCTGGTCGGTCTGGCGCACGCGAATTTTCTGCGTTCGCTCTATGACGCCACGCGCAGCACGGCCACGATTTCGGCTCCCGCCTTGCCGGACGAGCCTTGGCTTCTGATCTGGGCCACCGCCGCCGCGGTCCTCGGCATGTGTTTCACCGCAATGTTTGCCGCGGGCATCGTCAACTACCTGCTCTCCGGACAGCACGCGGCCATCTTCGGCAGGCGGGTCACTCCGCGCTTCGGCCATGTCATCGTCGTTGGCATGGGTCAGGTAGGACTGCGACTAGCCCAGGAGTTGCGGGCCCTCGGCGTGGCCGTCATCGGCATCGAACAGAACACCAACGCGCGCTCCCTGCCGATCGCGCGCAGTTCCGGCATCCCGGTGCTCATCGGCGACGGCGCTTCGAAGGCCGCGCTTGCTGCCGCCGGGGCGCACCGGGCCATCGCCCTCGTGGCGGCCGGCAGCGAGGAGCGCGACAACATCGCCGTCGCTGTCGCGGCCCTGGCCGCCAACCCGCAGCTTCGCGTGGTTCTGCGCTCCGGGAACGACGCCGCCATCGAGGAAACCCGTTCGCTTTTCCGCATCGGAGCCGTGGTCGACGTCAACGGACTCACCGCTTCATTCGTCGCGGCCTCGCTCGACGACAAATCGCCGTTCGCCATCATTCCTACCCCAGACGGCGACATGGCCATCGACGAATCCGGCGCCGCCACCGAGTCTTGGCCGCCGCACCCTCTGCGTTGTTCCTGCCCCTGAGCCAGCCCCCTACTTCCGCAGCCACAACCCGACGGCGAGACAAACCAGTCCAACGAGCGCAGCCCCGCCGTTGCCGAAGAAGTGCGGCGGGAGTTGGAAAACTTCCGCCGGCAGAAGCCCCGCCAGCGCAATACCTAGGGCCAGCAGGGCGAGACCGATGAGAACATTGCCGATCAGCCGCGCATGTCCGCGCACATCGAATTCATCCATCAGCACATGCCGCCACCGAACCCCGATTTTTTCAAACAAAAACTGTTGCCCTCCGCCTGATGCCTGCCCAAACTAGGATTGTTATGGAATCTCTCCAAATCCTGAGTCCGGGTCAATACAGCTTGGTTTACAACATGCTGAGTTTGACCATCGCCGCCATGGGTGCATCCACCGCGTTCTTCTTTTTGTCGCGCGGTTCGGTGCTGCCCAAATACCGTCCGGCCCTCGTTGTTTCGGGCCTCGTCACCCTCATCGCGTGCTATCATTACTTCCGCATCTTCATTAGTTGGACCGGTGCGTTCGATTTGGGTGAGGCGGGATATGTGGCCTCCGGCGAGCCGTTCAACGACGCCTACCGCTATGTCGACTGGCTACTCACAGTGCCTCTACTCCTCGTCGAGTTGGTCGCCGTGCTTGCGCTGTCGAAAAGCGTGACCCGCTCGCTGCTCAACCGACTGATCATCGCCGCCGTATTGATGATTGGTCTCGGTTACCCCGGCGAAATATCCGCCGATTCCGGCTCACGTTGGCTGTGGTGGACATTGAGCATGATTCCGTTCCTCTACATTCTCTATGTGTTGTGGATCGAACTTTCGAAATCCTTGGACCGTCAGCCCGAGTCGGCCCGCGGCCTGATCAGTGCGGCCCGCAGCCTGATTCTCGTCAGTTGGGCCTTTTATCCGATCGCGTTCATGCTCCCGATGCTCGGCCTCGGCGCACCCGGCTCGATCAACGTCGGACTACAAATCGGCTACAGCATCGCCGACATCGTGGCGAAGTGCGGTCTCGGCATCTATGTCTACTTCATCGCCCGCGCCAAGTCGGCCGAAGAAGACCCGGCGTACGCCTCGGCCTCGCACTAAAAGCTATCCCTTTGACTCATTGCGGCCGGGGCTCCACAGCCCCGGCCGTTTTTTTTCCGTGTCGATCCCTCCTCGTACAGCAGTGCCCCGCCCGGACGACCGACTCGCACTCGTCGAGCAACTTCTCGCCGACGCCACCCGCACGCCTGGTCGGCTCGGCCAAAGCGCCGCCTACCTCATCGAGCACCCCGGTAAACGTGTGCGCGCCCGACTCTGCCTCGACCTCGCGGACAGCCTGCAAATTCCTCCTGAACACGGCATCGCGCTCGCCGCCACCGTTGAACTCCTCCACAACGCCTCGCTCGTCCTCGACGATGTGCAGGACAATGACGAGATGCGCCGCGGTCGCGCCAGCATCTGGCGAACCTTCGGCCGCAGCCAGGCAATCAACCTCGGCACCTTCCTCATCGCGCAATCTGCCGCCCTCGCCGCACCCCTCTCTGGCATCGGTTCACTTTTTGCCACGACTCTTCGCGACGCGACCGCCGGACAATCCGCGGAGATCGACTTCCACACCGCAACACCGACGCTCCCCGCTTACGAAAAAATGGCCGAAGCAAAGACCGGCGCCCTCTTTGCGCTGGCCGCGCAGTCCGCCGCCACCCTTGCCCGCCTGCCGGAAAACCTCTCGGAAAATATCGGTCGGTCCTTCGCACGTCTCGGGGCCGCCTACCAAATCCAAGACGACCTAGCGGACGCCTTCGGTCTCAAAGGCCGCAGCCGTGCGGGACTCGACCTCCGCGAAGGCAAAGCCAACAGCCTTGTCCTCTTCCAGCTTGCTCTGCACCCGGACGATGGTGTCGCTTTGCTTGCCTTCCAGCGCGACTCGCTGGCCCGCGCCGACGATGCGCAACTCGAAGCGTGGCTCCAGCAACTGTTTGCGTCGGGTGCCGTTGCCGCCGCGCAGGAACACCTCCACCTCCTCTGCGACGAAATTACCGACGCATCCGCCCACCTCCCAGCACCCTTCGCCCAGCACCTCGCGGCCCTTGCTGCCGGCATCCGCGAACCCGCCGTCTTCCAACGAACAGCGAATCCGGTTAGTTGTAGCGACGGTCTATGACTGTCGCATCTTCCTCCCGCCATTCTCTCGTCATTGGCTCCGGCTTCGGCGGGCTCGCCGCCGCGCTGCGACTGCGCGCCCTCGGGCATGAAGTCACTTTGCTGGAACGCCAACCCGACCATGGAGGACGCGCCCGCGTTTTCCACCGCGACGGATTTTTCTACGATGCCGGTCCGACCGTCCTGACCGCCCCGTTTCTTTTCGACGAACTTTTCGCCCTCTTCGGAGAAAAGCGCGCCGATAGTATCGAGTTTCTTCCCGTCAAACCGTGGTATCGAATGATCGACCACGAAGGCCGCACGTTCGATTACGGTGGCACGGTCGAGGACACCCTGCGCGAGGTCGCCAAATTCAATCCGCTCGATCAGCGCGGGTATCTCAAGCTCCTCGAAAAATCCCGCCAGCTCTACGAAACGGGCTTCACCAAGCTTGCCGCCGAGCCGTTCAGCTCGCTCACGGACATGATCCGCATACTTCCCGATCTTGTCCGACTCCGCGGCGACCGCACGGTCTACGATCTTGTTTGCCGTCACCTGCGCGATCCGTCGCTGCGCATGTTTTTCAGCATCCAACCACTGCTTGTCGGCGGCAACCCCTTTGACACCTCCTGCCTCTACTCTCTCATCCACTACCTCGAGCGCGAGTGGGGTGTCTGGTTCCCTCGCGGCGGCACCGGAGCGCTCATCGATGCCCTGCTGGCTCTCGGACGCCGCCATGGCGTGCAATTCCAAAACGACGCCACGGTCGATGAAATCCTCATCCGCGATGGACGCGCTGCCGGCGTGCGCCTTGAGAGCGGCCAAACAATCGAAGCCAGCCTCGTCGTGGCCAATGCCGACCCGCCCACGGTTTACCGCGAACTCATTCCTTCGGAGCATCGCCGCGTTTGGACCGATGCCAAACTCGCCCGCCGCAAATATTCGATGGGCCTCTTCGTCCTCTACTTTGCCACCGATCGCCGTTACGAGGACGTCGCCCACCACACGATCCTTTTCGGACCGCGCTACCGCGGACTTCTCGACGACATTTTCCGTCGCGGCAAACTCGCCGACGATTTCAGCCTCTACCTGCACCGCCCCACCGCCACCGATCCATCGATGGCGCCCGATGGACACGACACCTTCTACGTGCTTTCGCCTGTGCCCAATCTGCAGCATGGCATCAACTGGGACAGCGAAGGGCCGCGCTACGCGCAGCGCGTCCTCGCACAACTGCAAAAAACTGTCCTGCCCGACCTCGACCGTCACCTCGTCTCCCAATTTCACATCACGCCGCAATACTTCAAAGATGCGCTTCTCACGACGCACGGCACCGGATTTTCCATCGCCCCCGTCCTCACGCAATCCGCGTGGTTCCGCTTCCATAACCAAAGCGAGGACGTGCCCGGTCTCTATTTCGTCGGAGCCGGCACGCATCCCGGCGCAGGCATGCCCGGCGTCCTGAGTTCGGCCAAGGTCGTGGAGAACCTTCTCCGCCGCGCGGCATGAACGCGTCCGAGGAAATCCTCGCTCGCGCGGGCAAAAGTTTTCACCTCGCCGGAAAATTTCTTCCGTCCGCACGCCGGGCCGCCGCCACGCAACTCTACGCCTTCTGCCGCGGGCTCGATGATCTCGCCGACGAAACCGGCGATGCCGCGCAAATCGAATCCGTCGCCACTGCGCTCGTAGCCAACGATCACTCCCATCCTCTCGCCGATCTCTATCTTACGCTGGAAAACTCTGATCCCGCCCCCGCCATCGCCCTCGCCCGTGCTTTGCGCGACGACACGGGACCGATTGAGATCTCGGACGAACGCGAACTGCTGCGCTACTGCCACGGCGTCGCGGGCACCGTTGGATTGATGATGGCTCGCGTGCTGGGAGCAACCGATCCCGCCGCCGCATGGCACGCCATCGACCTGGGTATCGCTCTTCAGCTCACCAACATTGCCCGCGATACCCGCGAGGACGCCGACCGCGGGCGTCGTTACATCCCCGCCACATGGCTCGCTCTTCCGCCTTCATCGATTCGTGACGCTCCCGATACCGTCCACCAAAGCGCGATGCACTGCCTCGCGCTGGCCGAACCCTATTACGCCAGCGGGATTGCAGGTCTGGCCTATCTGCCGACAGAGTCGCGCCGCGGCATCCTCATCGCCGCGCGGGTTTACCGTGAGATCGGAGCGGAGTTGCGCCGCCGCGGACCGCAACGTGACAACGATCGCTCGGTGGTTCCCTCGTGGCGCAAGGCGGCGGTGGTGGCGGGATCACTAATCACGTCGGCGCCTTGGACTATCCCCGTGCCGCCGCATAAAAAAGCCCTGCACCGCGACCTCGCTGGTTCGGTCGGGTCGCACACATGAAGCCCGAATACGACATCGCTTTCGCCGGCGCCGGACTCGCGGGACTAAGCCTCGCCGTGCGCTTGGCAGCTCTTCCAGGTCCTCCGCGCATGCTGCTCATCGATCCGCAGGCGGACGAATCTCGCGACCGCACTTGGTGTCACTGGCATCTTCACAACGACCCGTTCGAGTCCGCCATCACCCACCGCTGGCATCGTTGGAGTGTTGGCAACAATGGTAAAATGGCCACCGCCGCCACCGAGCACGCTCCGTACGCACGTATTCCTTCGGACCGCTTCCGCCAGCTGGCCAGTGAAAAATTACAGGACTGCCCGCAGGCGGAATTCCTTCGCGGCGTTTCTGTGACCTCCGTTGAAGAGGCCAACGATCGTGCCGTGCTGCACCTCTCCGATGGGCGCCGTGTCGAATCCGCATGGGCCTTTGATAGCCGCCCTCCGCGCCATAATGACGCGCCATGGCGCCAGATTTTCCGCGGGCTTGAACTCCACTCCCCCACCGCCAACCTCGATACCGGCACCGTCACCCTCATGGATTTTCAATCCGCCGGCGCCGAGGGCATCCGCTTCTTCTACGTTCTGCCCCTCGACCCGCACACCGCGCTTGTCGAGGACACCTGGCTTGTTCCATCGGGAAGGACACCGCATTTTTCAGACGACGAAATCATTTCCTACACCACAAAAACGCTTGAGCCGTCCCATTGGCAAATCCGTCACCGCGAAGAAGGAAACCTTCCCATGGGTCTCTCGGTCTCAGCGTCCTCAGCGCTCTCTGGGGTGAGCACCCCCAACCACATCATCTCCTGGGGAACCGCCGGCGGCGCCGTGCGCGCCTCTTCCGGTTATGCTTTTTCCCGCGTGCAGCGCGCATGCGATCGCATGACTGCCGCTTGGGTGCGGAACGGACGCCCCGATCGCGCCGCCGTGCACAGCTCGCGTCTGCTCGAATGGATGGATCGGGTTTTTCTGCGCGCCATGGGCGACCATCCGGAACGCGTTCCGGAGTATTTCGTGCGTCTCTTCGAACGTGTCCAACCCGAAGCCCTCGTCCGCTTCCTTGAGTCGGACCCGCGACCCGCGGATATTCTGCAGGTGATGCGTGCGTTGCCCGCCACTCCTTTTTTGCGCGCCGCCCTCCGATGAGCGATTGGTTACCCTCATTCCAGCGCCGCCACACCCTTGCCGTGGTGGTACTTCTCGCCAGTGCACTGGCTACTTCAACTTTTCTTCCATCGATCCCCCTCGCTGCCAGGTTGACTCTCCTCGCGGCGGCCGTGGGCATTTTTGGTCTGCCCCACGGAGCGCTCGACCTCAACTTGATCCGCGGAGCAAAGCAAGGATCGCGGGCCGCCCTGGCTGCGGCTATCGTCCTCTACCTTGCGGCCGCCGCGACGGTGCTCGCAGTGTGGCTTACCGCCCCGGTGTTCGCGCTTGTGACGTTCTTGGCCATTGCTGTGATTCATTTCGGACTCGGCGACACGGAGGATCTGCAGGGCCCGCAACGCGCGCTTGAAGTCGTCGCGCGCGGCGGATTCGTAGGCATTGCGCCGATGGTTTTTTACCCGGCTACCACGCGCGAACTTTTCGCCATGCTCGTCGGCCCGGAATCCATCCCCGCACTCGACTCGGTTCTTGGCTCCGCCGTGATACCAGCTGCCTGGCTTTGGGCCATTTGCTTCACGGCAGCGTTGCTCTGGCGGTTGCTGGTCCCCAGAACGGGATGGCTCATAAGCTGCGCGGAGTTGTTGCTCACTGCCGCGCTCTTCGCTGCTTTTCACCCCTTGGCTGCATTTCTCCTCTATTTTTGCTTTGTTCACTCTGTCCGCCACATCGCCGACCTCGGCGCAGCGCGCTTTCCCGACCACGGACGCCCCGCCGGCCGCTGGCTGCTGCGCGAAAGTCTGCCGTTTACCGTGGCCAGCATTGCGCTCGCCGCGATTGTCTGGTTTGTTTTCGCCCGTTCCGCCGCTTACGACGAAACCATGATCCGCACCATTTTCTGGGGCCTCAGCGCCCTCACCGTGCCCCACATGATTCTCACGGCGTGGTGGCATGGATGCGGCGAACCTCAACCCGGGGACCTCTTTGCCCGCCATGTCTGAAGCCGTCCACCTCTTCTTCTCCCAGTGGGAAATCTACCGTCTGTGCATCGAGCACAACACGCTCTGCCATCGCGAGGTCGGCGCCATTCTTCGCCAGGAACTGGCCGGACGGACATCACCCTTCTCTTTCCTCGATCTCGCCTGTGGCGATGCGGAGCTGACCGCGGGCGCGCTGCGCGGCTCGCTCGTGGCGCGCTACACCGGGGTCGACTTCGCCCGACCGGCCGTCGAACTGGCGCGGGAAAAAACATCGCACCTTCCCTGCCCGTGCGAATTTCACGAGGTGGACCTCACGGACTTCCTCCGCAGTAATGCGGAAAGTTTCGATGTCCTCTATCTCGGACTTTCCCACCACCACCTCGAATGCGCGATCAAGCGCGAGATGATGGCTCACCTGCGGCGCGCCACCGCACCGGGCGGCGCATTCTACATGTTCGAGCCTTGTCTCCAGCCGGGCGAATCGCTCGACGAATACCTCGAACGGTGGGAGGGATCCATGGACGGCCTTTACGATCCCTTTCCCGCCGACGCTCGCTCCGCCCTGCTCGAGCATGTACGCTCTTGTGAAAGGCCTGAGACGAGGGAGGAATACTTGGCCTCCGCCGCTTCCGCTGGATTCGGTCCGGGGGAAATTCTCTTCACCGACCCGGACAATTTCTTTTCGCTTTTCCGTTTTTGCCCATGAACCCACCGACCACCAAAGAACTCAAAGCCCGCGCACAAAAACTCAAGCCCGTCATCCATGTCGGCCACGACGGCGTCAACGATGCCGTGGTCGCTGCTCTCGACAAGGCCTTGAGCGATCATGGGCTGGTGAAGGTTCGCTTCACGGATCATAAGACGGAGCGCAAACCGCTCGCCGCCTTGATGGAGCAGCGCACCGGCGCGCGGCGGATCCTGCTCGTCGGTCACACCGTGACTCTTTACCGCGCCCCGCTTGACAAGTCCGATCAGTTATAACGTGGCCATGGAAACTAAAGTCCGCCGTATCGGCAACTCGCTCGGCATCATCCTGCCCAAAGAGGCGCTTGAGGCCCTCAAGGTGGAGGAGTCCAAGCCAAAAGAGCCAAAAGGGGTCAGTCCTTACATATTGCCATTTCAATCTTTCGCATAAGACGGCGCACTTCAGCACGACCCTCCGCGTCCGAGCCATAGCGACTCACCCGGGCCGCCGCACCCATCTCCAAGCGACGACTCATCCATTCGTTCTGCATGATAGTTCGTCGCTTGACCACTGCGGCAATGGCGATCTTGCGCGGATCAACTTTGGCTGCCGCCTTCAGATCGCCCGCCGCGGGCCAAAAGATCACCGCAACGCTTCCTGCCCGCGCTCCGCGCCCGCTTGATCAACGCGGACAAGGACTCTCGGCGGTCCCGCTTGGCGCGGACAAGCCCCAGATTGGCCTCCTTATCAACAGAGATAATCTTACGCGGCATACGCGGAGCAATACAGAGAGGCTGCCTATTGCCAACGGTCGAAATCTTTGACACGGTTGAAAATCCATGCATAGATCCATGCATGGCTACCAAGACAATTTCCTTGGAACTTGATGCTTACGAGCGATTACGGAGCGCCAAGACGGGAGAGCGGGAGTCCTTCTCCGCCGTGGTGCGGCGAGCGGTGTTTGTGCCCGCGGCACACACCGGTGCATCGATCTTGCGGGAATTGGAAACTCTCCCCCCAGATATGATCGATATCCCGGAAACCTCGGATTATTGGGAGAACGCGGCAGCGAAGGATGTGGCGCATCCCCGTGTTTCGGCCACGGCATGGGCGGACGACGATGCACCTTGATTCGTGCTTTCTGATCGACCTGCACCGCGAAAAATTCCGGCGGCAGGACGGACCGGCGCACCGGTTCCTCAAATCTCATCCCGCGGAACCCTTCTCCGTATCGGTTGTTGCCGCGATGGAATATTGCGAGGGTTTCGAAGACAAGGACCTCTGGAAAGGGCAGCGCTTCTTGGAACCATTCGAGATCGTTCCTATCGGCCAAAAAGCAGCGCTACGCGCCAACCGCATACACCGCTCGCTGCGAATCAAAGGATTGCTCCTGCCTGACAACGACATCCTCATCGCCGCATGCTCCATGGAAGCAGTCCAACCCTTAGCCACGCGCAACGCGCATCATTTTTGCCGGATCGAAGGTTTGGAAATCGTGAATTACCGGAGCTGAGAGGACAGCCATAGATGTCGCCATCCTTCCGCAAGGAGGCGTTTCCTCCAATCGCTCTTTCTCGCAGCGCACAGTTCGGATTGCGTTGTCTGCAAATTTTCCAGCCCCGCCTGCAAAAGCTCCCGTGCACGTTGCTCCCCGCGATCGCGCACCTCCTCCCCATGGTAGCCGTCGGACTTTTTCCCTGCCCGCTCCCGCAATTTCCCTGATGCCAGTTTCAGCAGCTTCTCGCGGAACTTCTGCGAACCAAAAAACCACCCCCGCCGCATGGCCGAAAGAACGGCCAACTCGAAAGCCCAGAAACTTCGGGAATCCGGGCGCTTCCTTGGCCCCGTGGACTGGTGTCGGAGTCACCAAACAGCGGTCTCGAATCGCTTGACCGGATCGGACAAATGTATATGGTAGCGTATATATGAAAGCGGCGACCATTGATCGTGTTCGGATCTTCACCAGCGGGAACAGTCAGGCCATCCGCTTGCCCAAAAAGTTCCGCATCCCTGGTCAAACCGCCCACATCAAACGCCAAGGCAGGAGCTTGCTCATCACGCCCGAGGAA
>Ga0209190_1001525_pt1 | contig 16061 bp, 11 predicted proteins | sample M_140205_XF_Meta_FD_187315 | JGI IMG/M metagenome (GOLD analysis project Ga0209190, IMG submission 187315) | Freshwater microbial communities from Lake Montjoie, Canada to study carbon cycling - M_140205_XF_MetaG (SPAdes) (version 2) | ecosystem: Environmental > Aquatic > Freshwater > Lake... | reverse complement strand
ATGCGATTTTGCCATTGTATAAAGAAGGTTTTCGTAAATAGTATAAATGGGTAGTCTTTTTTCTCAATCTCTGGATACTCGACGATGTTGTACGGATGCCCGTGTTCCTTCCGATATTGATAGACTCTATGTTGAATCAGTGGCTATGAATTTAGAAACAGAAGCAATACAAAAAGGATATGTGCATGATTGATTTTTATTACTATATATGTAGAGATGAATGTAGCAGCATTAGGTGAAGCAGCAAGAAAAGGAAATATTGAAGAAGTCCATAGATTGTTGGATAAAGGTACAACAACACGGACGCGCGACTCTAACGGTCATAGCATACTTCATATCGCGCTTCTGAACGGACATGCGGATATTGCGAGGTTGCTGATTGAGTATGGCGCGGATATTCATATACCTACATACGATGGCTATGCACCGCTTCATTTTGCTGCTGGTTATTGCGCCGCAGCTATACCTTTACTCCTTGAAAAAGGGGCGGATCCTAGATTAAACCCTTCTTTATTTACTCCTAGTCCCCTAGAGTTTGCTATTCTTATAGGAAATGTTGAAGGTGTTGCTGCACTTATTGAGGGTGGTGCGAATGTAAATATGCCTACTCCTCATAAAAAAACCGCTCTTTATAAAGCTGTGGCAGTAAATAGAGCGTCTATAGTGAAAGTGCTTCTAGACCACGGCGCAGATATTGATTACGCGGATACAGACGGCACTACTGCGCTTCATATTGCTGCTACACGTGATATAGACATTCTAGCCCTTCTAGTTGAACGTGGTGCGAATACTCGCGTGATTGATGTAGGTGGACGAACTCCCCTTCACGTGGCAGCAAGTATGGGTCGTACAGAAGCAGCTGCGCTTCTACTAGCGATTTCCCCGGAACTCGCTGAAATTCCAGATGGTAACGGGTATCTTCCGCAACTTGAAAATTGCCCTGGTATCCAAGAAGCGGTTCTTCGTATGGAGTCTACCACTGTAGCTATACTAGCTGCACGCCGTCGCCTTTTTGCGACAACTGTGTGGCAAAGACGGGCGGCTGAACGACAAGCAAGATATGCTGCTCATATGGCTGCGTCTGGTTCTGCTGCTACAGGTACGGCTGCTGCTACAGGTACGGCTGCTCCTTCTGGTGCGACAGGCAATTCTAATGTTCGTGCGGTCATAACAATAGAAAACACACCGAGCCAAAAAGCAGGAAAGGCTGCTCTTAATCGTCTAGCCAAAAGCAAAACTAAAGCGAATATGTCAGGAGCCCCGAGAAGACGTAAAACACGTTCTGAACGCAAGGTAAAGAGGATGTCTAGAAAGCAAAGAGGAACGCAGTAATGAAAATGTCTGCGAGCGAAAGACGCGTTACATTGAATTATAAACATAAATTAAATTTCTGTTTATAATACTAATTTTATTGTTATTTCATATAGTATAAATTGTAGCTATCAAACCCTAGTCTGAATGACTTTTCATATATATTAGTGGGCGATGTTATAAAGTTTAAAGAGAAACTTTATAACTCGCCCAATAGTAGTAGATATGGATGATAGAACACGATTAATTTTTGAAGTACAACATGGGACGAATAATCTTGAAAAAGTGCGTACGCTGCTTGATAAAGGCTTACTACCAATAAATGAGCTTCTTGGGTATTATGGAGACTCTACACTTCTCCACCTAGCATCTTTTGGGAATAAAACAGAGATTATGAAGTTACTGATTGAGCGCGGTGCTGATTTGAATCTTCGAGGATCACATACTGGTCAAACGGCTCTTCATTTGGCTACTACACAATCAGTTCCAGCTGGAGTAAAGTTACTTCTTGATTTTGGTAGCGATGTAAATGCCGTAAATTTCGATGGATACACTCCTCTTCATAAAGCGGCGCGCGCTAATCGCTCGGAAATAGTTGCTCTTCTTCTAGCACATGGTGCGGATACTCACGCGAAGACCACAGATTATGGAGACACTCCTCTTCACCGGGTATTTAATGGGAATATGTGGGCTAATACGGAAATCGGTGCACTACTTCTGTGTGTTAGCCCCGAAACTGCCAATATTCTAAACGACATTGGAGAACTTCCGCACATTCAGTACAACCCAAGTCTTCAGGCTGCGATTATTGCTGCTGCTCCATCTGCTGTAGCTATATTAGCTGCACGCCGCCGCCTTTTTGCGACAATTGCGTGGCAAAGACGGGCGGCTGAACGACAAGCAAGATATGCTGCTCATATGGCTGCGTCTGCTTCTGCTGCGTCTGGTTCCGCTGCTTCTGGAGGTGCTGGTTCTGCTTCTGCTACAGGACCGGCTGCTTCTGCTTCTGGAGGTGCTGCGTCTGGTTCTGCTGCGTCTGGTTCCGCTGCGTCTGGTTCTGCTGCGTCTGGTTCCGCTGCGTCTGGTTCCGCTGCGTCTGGTTCCGCTGCTTCTGGTTCCGCTGCGTCTGGTTCCGCTGCTTCTGGTTCTGGTTCTATAACAACGAATCAAACATCGAGCCAATCTGCGCCTGAAAGTAAAAATAATGAAACTACATCTGGTTCTTCGAGAAGACGTAAAACACGTTCCGAACGCAAAGGAAAAATGAGAATGTCTAGGAAGCGAAGATGAATATAAAAGTAGGGTTGTTCTAAAGGACTTTTTTCATATATATATATGTAGAGATGGATGCTCGCGCAATACAAGAAGCAGTAATAAATGGAAAACTTGAACGAGTGCGTTTTTTGCTTGATAAAGGTACACCAACAACTACGCGTTATGGGATGGAAGAGTATACATTACTCCACATAGCGGCTATACGACTTCAAACAGAGATTATGAAGTTACTGATTGAGCGCGGAGCAGATTTGAATGCGGTAACATGGAATGGCGAAACAGTTCTTCATTTTGCTGCTAAGCAAATTAATAGACCTGCGACAGAGTTACTTCTTGATTTTGGTATGGATGTAAATAGGGCAGATAATCGTGGATACACTCCCCTTCACAATGCGGCGCGCTACAGTCATTCGGATACAATTGCTCTTCTTCTAGAACATGGTGCGGATACTCACGCGAAGACCACAGATCATGGAGACACTCCTCTTCACCGGGTATGGAATTGGAATTTACCGACTTGTACACAAAAAGCTGCACTTCTTTTGGCAGTTTCCCCGGAAACTGCCAATATTCTAAACAACGATGGAGAAATTCCACAACTTAATAACCATGTAGGTCTTCAGGCTGCGATTATTGATGCTATTCCAAGTGCTGTAGCAATACTAGCTGCGCGTCGTCGCTTACCAGCAATGGCTGCGTGGAAAAGACGGGCGGCTGAACGGCAAGCAAGATATGCTGCTCATATGGCTGCGTCTGCGTCTGCTTCTGCGTCTGGTTCTGGTTCTGGTTCTAACAATTCTTTTGTTCCTGCTATCATAACAATGAACAAAACACCGAGCCAACGTGCGTATGACGCAGCGATAAGACGACGTAACGAAAGTAAAGGTACATCGAATGCTTCTTCTGTATCTGGCTCCCCACGAAGACGTAAAACACGTTCTAGAAAACAAGGCAAAAAGCGGATGTCAAGGAAGCAATGAACTGCGGTGGATAAGTATAATACTCTAATATAAACTAAGTGAGATATCCCGTAGTTTATACTTTTAAAAACAATACAAATCAAACATTTATCGCCGCTTTGATTTTCTGGATTTCTTACATTTCTTTCGTCCGTTTCTTGTTCCTCCGCGTAATTTTGAACCTGCTCCACCTGAAACTGACGCGCCAGGAACAGGAGCTGGAGTAGGAGCAGCAACAGAACCAGGAGCAGGAGCAGGAGCAGGAGCAGGAGCAGGAGCAGCGCCAGAACCAGAACCAGAACCAGGAGAAGGAAACACAATTCCAGACTTCCCTGCCCTATTTATCGCCTCTGTGCGATTGCTTCGAGGCAACTCTCCAATGAGTCCAACACTTCCATTGGGCTCTCTCGGAATCGGTGGTACCAAACTTAATTCTTCGTAAACAGGTTCAAATTGTTTTTTATGATGTTGAAGTTGTTCATGATAATGTAGAGCTTCCTTTATAGCAGGTGGCGCTCCCACATATTCAGCTATTTCCGAAGCTGTTCTTCCCCTACTATCACGAATATCCATATCAAGACCAGGCTTCGCAAGTAATAAATTCAAAGCTCCATAGCTCTTATAAATAACTGCTTTCATCAACGCAGTATCACCATGTATATCTAGTAAATTAGGATTTATATCCTCTCTTGCTAACAGGTACGTTGTCATCAATACCCTTTCCCTGGAAACGGCAAGCATTAATGCGGTTTCGCCCCTATCATTTTGTACATTTACATTTAAATCGGGTCTTTCAAGTAAGAGCGCAACAGAACTATTGTTTCCGTTTTTTACTGCTGTAATCAAAGGAGATTGTCCGCTCTCTGTTTGAATATTTACATCTGTGCTCGGGTGTGCCAAAAGGAGTTCTACAACATCTAAAAGATTAAAGTGAATAGCCATCTGTAACGGTGTCCTGCTCTCAATGGGCGTCACTAGATTTACATTGATACTAGGATGTGCTAATAACAGTCGGATGATTCGGATATCTTTTACGAATCTATATGATAAAATAGCCACATCTAACGGTGTGTATCCGACTGGTTGTGGAACTCGCTTGTTTATCAAGTCACCAATGCCCTCTTTCGCAAGTAAAGCAACCATTTCATTATAGAAACCTCTATCAGCGCAAATATCTAAAGCACTCGATCCGTCATATTGTTTGTAATACTGTGGAAATTCAGAATCAAGCGGTATTTCGCCACGTATGACACGCTGTACAAAATTTTTCAGCAATTCGTCCATTTATTAGGGACTGCTATTTTATGTTATACATTGAGGGGATATCCCCTTACGTTAGTCCAAACGCCGGAACAGTATTGCTTACACTATTGTATTCCGTCCTTCATTTCCAACAATTCTATTCTATCTCTATAGTTGTACACAATCATTAGTCCACTGATTGGTACAACTTGTGCAACAATTACGTAATCCGCTACGAGTTCAGCATTTACTGTGATTGCTGCTGCGACTGCTGCGACTACTTTTCCTGTTTCTGGTACAGGAACGGCTGGTACAGGAACGGCTGGTTCTGTCACTGGTTCCCTAAATACCGCTACAACCTTTGTTATAGTTTCTACAGCAAGATGTATTCGGAACGCAATTTCCCATAATGCGTTTTCTGCATTTTCTGCGTTTTCTGCGACAAGTATTCCACTCATTGTTCCTGCGCTTGTAAAAATTACTTACAATGCGTCACAATATTCATTTTTTTTCATACAAAACAATTGTGTTTGATTACCGTAAAGCAAAAAAAAAACCAATAATAGAGGAATGAGTTCCAATAGTAGTAACAGTCGCACTGGACGTTCAATACCCGGTCCGCCTGGACCAAAACCCACTATAATTGTACGAAATAATATTGCGAGTAATGCTGGTGACAAAGCCCTTTTAAGAGCTGCCAAAGAGAATAATCTTGAGTACGCACGAAAACTGTTGAGAATGTCTGGAGTCAATAAGAACGCCCAAAATGAAGACGGACAAACCGCATTGATAATCGCCGTGAGTAACAACAATAGGGATATGGTACAATTATTATTGGAGAACGACGTTGATGTGAATATAAAACAAACGACTGATGGGGGTACAGCACTTTATGTTGCTTGCGTAAGAGATAATAAGGAGATAGTTCAACTACTTCTTGCAAACCAACATGTAGATGTGAATTTACAAGCAGGTGATGGCAGTTCGCCATTGTATGCTGCGTGTTATCACGGTTATGTTGAGGTGGTTAAACTTCTTCTAGCTGAGAAACGCGTGAATGTGAATCTACGAGACTTCGATGGCTTATCACCATTTCATATAGCGTGCCTTGACGATCAAGTTGAGGTGGTGACATTACTTCTGACTGACCTACGTGTTGTTGTGAATTTACGAGCAGGTGATGGCACTTCACCACTCTATATGGCATGTAATGAAGGTCATGTTGAGGTGGTAACATTACTTCTGGCTGACATACGGGTAGATGTGAATTTACAAGATGCTAATGACGGCATTTCACCATTCTATGCAGCGTGCAGTCAAGGTCATATTGGGGTGGTAACATTACTTCTTGCTGACAAACGGGTGGATGTGAATCTACAAGCAAGGAATACCACTTCACCATTCTATACAGCGTGTATTAAAGGTCATGTTGGGATAGTAACATTACTTCTTGCTGACATACGGATTGATGTGAATCTACAAGCAAATAATGGCACTTCACCATTCTATAAAGCGTGTCTTAACAATCTTGTTGAGATGGTATCATTACTTCTTGCCGACCCACGGGTGGATGTGAATTTACAAGCAAATACTCGTAATTCACCGTTATTTGTTGCTTGTCTTAAAGGTAATGTTGAGGTGGTAAGATTGCTTCTTGCCGAGCCACGGGTGGATGTGAATTTAAAATCAGCGGATGACACTTCGCCATTCTATCTAGCGTGTAATACAGGTCATATTGGTCTGGTAACATTGCTTCTTGCTGACAAACGGGTGGATGTGAATTTACAAGCAAATAATAGCAGTTCACCATTGTATGCTGCGTGTTATCACGGTTATGTTGAGGTGGTAAGATTGCTTCTTGCCGAGCCACGGGTGGATGTGAATTTACAAGCAAATGGTGGTGTTTCAGTGCTCCATACAGCAATTCAACAAAATCACATGGATGTTGTGAAGCTACTTGTTGCTAATAAACGAGTGAATGTGAATCTAAAAAACGCTGATGGGCGTACACCGTTACACTTAACGATTATTGTAGATGGTGATGCTTTCATGAAACTTCTTCTGAAAAGACCCGATATTGATATTACACTTCGCGATAACTTAGATATAAGTGCTATAGATTACGTGAACCGTATACCCGCCGATAAAGCAGAGGCTTGGAAAAAGGCTTCCAAACTAAAATTATTAACAGCAGAACGTCTTTACATTCCTAGAGGTTCGCAAAATTATATCATGGGTAACGAGATTGAAGATTTCAACGAACTCGTGAATTTACCTCGCATAAACGATAAATACAATTCCTATTTCGGAAATTACTTACGAGCAAGTAATAACACCCGTAAGTTACGAAGAAATCCTGTTTCACAAATTGAGTTTCCGGAAGCCCAAATCAGAACCTATATTGCTCGTTTAAGACCTGGTCCACCTGGACCGAAACCTAATATGCTAGTACGTCAGAATATTGATATAAACCGTCGCGATGCGGAAGGTAATACGGCGTTTATGAAAGCGGTAAAGGCTGGAAATACCCAATACGTCAAACAACTTCTGACGATTCCTGCCATTGATGTAAATGTACAAGATAACGCGAGGCATTCGCCATTCCGAGTTGCCTGCGATCGTAACCACCTAGCAATTGTAAAACTGCTGCTTGCTGATGAACGTCTTGATACTTATGGGAAGTTAATTTATTCTGTTCTTGCTCATCAACTTGCCGCCATATCTCTTTTGTTAGAATGTCCGCGTGTGAATGTAAATGAAGCAACACCTAATGGTGATACATCGTTACTGTTGGCGATTAAATATGGTCCAAAAATACCACAAATTCGGCTTTTAATGGGTAGCGCACGTGTTGATAAGACTATGCCAGATAGAAGAGGATACACCCCTTTGTTTTTAGCCATTGCGTTCAAGCACCCAGAAATCCAAGACCTTTTCAAACGTCCTATGGATAACGGCATACTCGATCCGGTTGCTGAAGGGAATCCTGAAGTCCTAGACCCAACCTATGTGGATACAGAAACACTCCAATCGGCGATTGCTAAAGGTTATATAGTTATCAAAACTGGAAGCACCTATTTTACGTTGGATAGAGATGAAACTATAAAAGCCATCCGAGAGGGCTCTTCCGTTCGCTACCAATGTACGAGTATGCGTGATGCTGGTATCGTACGATTTGAAAATGTAGAAAACATACAATATGTATATATTCAAGGAAACGGTAACTATTTAGTGCCCTTGGAGGAGTTCCTAAATGCAATGATTCAGTATCCGATTCTTGAATTCACCAGTACAGGCAGAACACTTCCGTACATAAGTTCCGCCCAAGTTATTCAAAGTTTGGAACGACCATTGGATGCCGAGGGAAGACCGCTGAATCGCTATGGTCAACCAATCAATATTATGAGTGCCGACCATTGTCAAGAAGGAACAGCACAAGTTGTGTTTAAAATAAAAGGATATATTCTTGGAAAACTTGCAGCTGCTTCTGCGACTGGAGGTGCTTCTGCTGCTTCTGGAGGTGCTGGGACTGCTTCTGCTGCTTCTGGAGGTGCTGGGACTGCTTCTGCTACTTCTGCTACTTCTGCTACTTCTGCTTATGGTGGAGCTGCCCCCCGTCGCCGAAAAACACGTTCTAAAGCGCGTGTATTGAGAAAACGATTAGTGACGCGTTCTCGTAAATGATGTAACAGCAAACCTACTAATGGGCAAAATTGTAAAGTTTTGGTTTTTCCCTGTAAACTTTTTCAATATTTTGGATTTTATATCTTTTACAGTATTATTGAACACTGTAAAAGTAATACGTTTTAATGGGAGTAAACGTTTCATTTCAAACGCCGATATTTGCCACCCATAGGGTGGCAAATTTGTGGCGATTTCAAGAAAAACGGCTACCCAACCTTTTGCCATTTTAAATGGCAAAAGGTGTAAATGGCGCTTGGTCTAACAGAAGATATTTTTTTTTCCATAATCTTTCAATCTCCGCCATGCGCTTCAATCCAACCCGCAAGTCGAGCCGGTAAATCTTTACGCAGTGAAACATATTTATCATTATCAAGGCGTTGTAATGGAATTCCATCGCTATCTAAGACAATGTAGTGTGTCGCACCAGCTCCTTCATTTCCTACAATTCTCTCATCCGGTTCGTAATTACGTGTGCGAATAATATCGTAACGGGTATCTTTCGCGAATTGTACCCATTCCGCGCGTGTTCCCGAAAACCGCGGTACAGCGCGACCCGTAATCAGTGAAAGAATCGCTGCGAGTTTCGAGGCTGCGTCGCGTTCTACATCCGCACCTAGAACAGGTTTTCGTAAAATATCTAACCAATCGGCTGGAATATCCGTTCCCATGTCTACATCAATCTCCTCAGGATAGGTGAGTCCGCGACCGAACGCCCCAGGTTTTCGTACAGTATAACCTAGGCGTTCATACATTTGGTCTGAACCGCGACCTTCTGCTGAAAATAAGACCGAACCATCGTCGCGCATCAACGAATCCGCCGTAACCGGTTTCAACCGAGGTACGCGATGATGTAATATTTCCATAGCCGCACCAAATGTCCGCAGTAATTCATCAACGAGACGAACTGTAAGAACACGCAGAGGATTCACGTAGCGCGGTGTTGCGGCTGTATGTATTAAACATTGTCCAGACGACCACGCGCATCCGCCGCCGCAATCCTGCTCCTTCGTAATTTGTCGACAATCGCGACGTAAGACAGAGGACCTGGATTTACCTTCCAGCGTCATCCACGGTTCTTCCGAATTATTGACAATCGGTGTTAATAAGATTTCCATACGTTTTTGTAATTCGTAGAGCGGAAGACGGCGACGGTCCTGACGAAGTTGTTCAATCTGTTTTCGTACCCGTGCACCCGCATCGTTCCGTAATAGCCAATTCGAAAACGAAATACGTAAATACTGATACGCTTCTTCTAACGTTTCTTCATCTGTCTGGGCTAAATCATCCGCGGGAATCGTCGGACCTAGTAGAACTTTATCCGTATCCCACGGCATCACCGTACCAAATGCAGTTTCAACTATGTCTTTCTTCAACTCATCCATAAACCGGTTCACTAATGTACTTCCGAGTGGTTGGGGTTCAATCGGTATTATTGCGCCGCATACAAGTTCAACCGCAATATAATCGGTTGCGGATGCTAGGAGTCGTCGTGGTTTCAAACTCGGAATATTGGATTCGTGTGTGAGTCGTTTTTCGCTACTGACTTCCAATTGTCGTCCCATAAATGTATCGAGCAGGGACAATAGTGAAGGTTTCGGTATGCCGTCTTCACCGAATACAATGGGTTTATCTACAAGAATTGTACCATCGTCCAAAACAGGAACATAAATCCGGGAATCCCGATTATTACGTCCAATAATAATCGCACCGACACAACGATTACTACGGTCGTGTAGGAGCGAATGTATTTCTAATCCGCATTTACGCGCAACCACAACAAATGTTCCCAGTAGCGGAACGCGATCTACATCGCGTACAGGAATCCACGGATGAACCGTTGCTGCTTTTTTACCGCATCCATCTAGGCTATAAAACCGCGTTATAAACGCCTGTAGGGGTTCTTTCACCGCCGGTGATAATTCACGAAATACCAATGCTGTTTCTTCAAGCACACCTGCTACCGTTTTGGCTTCATTCGTTTCTGCGTAGTAGAATACTAACGGATCCATAAATCCAGTAACTTCATCTTGGACAACAAACAGAATCGGTGGTTTTACTATCATTGCGCCAACACTTACACCGAATTCTGGGCATACTATCGCCGTTTTCTCCTTGTCTTTTGCGAAGCGAATACGAACAATGACAAATCCTGTTTCTGTAAGAAGTCCTGGTACAGCAAACAATCCTTCCCATAATCGTATATCTTTCGGCTCTTTCACATCCACTACATAATTCTTGAAATTGGACCACGCAAGGAACGCATTTACGGCATAGGCGCGTTGTTCTGCCCCCGTCGTTAAATTACGGCTCCACCACGTCTGAAACTCAACTTCTTGTTCGGCAGGTAATGTGTGACCTGGTGTACTGAATTCGTGTAAAAGTGTTCCGTAGTTCGCCTGTAAGAACGCACGGCACATTTTGACTTCATTGATTCCAAACATTGAATCTATTGTTTCTGCGTACGATGGAATCGTTAAATCATCACGAAAGAGTTTGTACTGTGCGGTTGCGTATTTTGCGAAGGCAAGTAACGAAACTAAATTACGTCCTGGTTCTCGTGCCGAATTACCAATACTGTAGCGAATAAAGGCAGTTCCTGGGACTTTTAAATGCGAATTTATTGCTGCGCCAATTCGTCGTGTATCGGTTAGAAATGCGCTTGGATTTTGACCGAGTAATGCATTCACTGCGGGCGGAGGAACTGCGACTGTACCTTTTTCCAACTCTATCCAATCTGTTTTATCACGCCCTTTCATATTTTGATTCGGAATATACCATTTATTTTGCGGACCTTTTGTACCCCTCATTTTCCCGATAGGTGAAAAGGGTCTATCACGATTTTCAACATCTACGATGGGTTCTACATCCGCGAAAGCAATCACAGGAATCGCCATACCAGCACCCGCAGTAGCAGCAGCAGGAGGAGCAGGAGCAGCAGTAGCAGCAGTAGCAGCAGTAGCAGTAGCAGTAGCAGTAGCAGTAGCAGTAGCAGTAGCAGCAGCAGCATTAGCAGTAGCAGCAGCAGGAGCCGCAATACCAGCCTGTATTTCCGGTAACGGAACTTTCGGTGGAGGAATCGGCGCAGCATCCGCCGGAATATCTAAGTTATTCGGGCTCGTAAAACAGCAAGGCAACGCAAAATTCGACGGATGATATAAATTCTTTTGAAATCCAACATATTGCGCAATCTGTCCCGATTTATCGGTTGCCTTACGACGTAAAACAGTTTCACCTGTTTTTGGTGTTGTTGGCACCGCAAGTTCCTTACCACCACAAAACGCACACGAATTCGCTACTTTTTCCGTACCGTTTCGCATCGTTGTTCCCGCGAATTCCGTCGGAATCAACGGTAAATCGTCGCGGACACACCATAATTCCGAACATATGTAATAATTCGGGTCATCCATTTGTGTTCCTGTACGTACAACACTCCATAACGGCTTTCTTGCTTGCGCTTCTATTAAATTCGCGATTTCCAGTTTGAGTGCAGGTAATACGTCTTTTTCGATTTCCGTTAAACTATGAATCTGAACACCCTTTGAAGACGTGCTTGTGAGTGGAATACCGAGTGTTAATGCGCGTTTTTCGTATTGAATCACTTCCTCGCGGTTTTTCTTATAGAGTTTTCCTTCTTTGATACGTTCATTCGGTGTTTTGGATGCGAGTTTCAGTGCGAGAGTATCTTCTGCGCTGAGTGGTGCTTCTAACCAGAATACATCGTTGCCATAGAGTGTTCGTGCACGTTGATACGAACGATAATCCATAACGTTCGGTTGTTTTCCACCAGACTTTTGGCACCCAACACTGTAAATCTTGACACGCTTGTTATCCTTGATTTCTTTATATTCAAAGAGTTCTCTATCTGCGCGTCCTAAGCGACGTAAATACCATTCTTTTTCAACAGGTGGTATGATTTCGTCCGCAGCGAGGGCTTTTGGTACCGCAATGGGTTCTGCTGCTGCGACAGCGACAGCGACAGCGACAGCGTCTGCTACTGCGACAGGTGCCGGTGCAAGTTGCTGTCCTGCTTCCAGTAATTCTGCGTTTCCTACAATTCCTTCATTCTCTGCTTCGCCGAATCCGCCGCCGAAACCGCCTCCGCCAAAATTCATAAGGGCTTCCCACGCTTCTGGTACGTATTCTTCGGCGTTATCGGGTGCTGCCACTGCTCCCACTGCTCCCAATGCCGCTGTCGCAGCACCTGCCTGCTCAATAACCTCCGCCGAATGTACAGATGCTGCTTCATCCTCATCTGTTTTTAGTTCCTCCGAACGCTTATTCACTAAAACACCCAGTAACGCAATAATACGATTTAAATCCGTCTGTGATTCAATTGACGAAAGTAAGAATATGTATTTCGGGTGATTATTGTACAATCCTATCGCAGCGCCGAGATTCCGTGCTGCTAACGCGGATTCTTTATCTTCCAATTCATATTCTGCGTGTTGATGGAGCCACGTTTGTAGATAGCGCGAGGCTTCGGTCGGTGGAATACCAAATTGCTTACAAATTGCGGCGATATACATATTTGTTGCCAAAGATTCCAACGATTGTGTTGAATCTCTTAAAAATAGCGTTGTAATATAACTAACGATAGGATCGCGTTCATGTACAAAGTTGCTCACGGCTTTGTAACGTAGATACATATCTGCTACATCACCCGCGATACCCTTTTCTTCCATAAAGACCGGTGAAAATACATCAAGACGTTCTCGTAATTCGGCTTTACTCGGTTTGCCTCCACCTATATCCGATTTTACTTCATAGGCAGCGGTGAGTTCAACGAGTTTAAGATGCTCTAACGATACATCACCGAATGCCGCACGTAAAAAAACCGGAAGCATCTTGACAGCTTCAGCGACAACTAACGCCGATAATGGTGAATCTTTACGGGGTGCACCGATATACAAATCCGCCGACCCATCTTCATAGAAACGCAGCGTCCATGCCGTGCCGACCGGAGCACGCGGATGCATAACGGGTGCTTTTATCAATAGAATCGCACCCATTGCCGTCGCAGGTTGTTCCGCCATGAATAAATCCAATGTCTTCTCATCCGCAATTATCGTCGCACCCGATGGTTTTGTTGCTAGTTTTACAAGAGGTGCGTGTTTATCCTTCGCTGGGAAAAAACGTAAAAACGGCACCTGCTCACTTGGTTCCGTTTCGTAGAATTTTAATTCTAAAAATCCGACTTCACGTTCTTCACGTTTTGGAAGTATATATCGTAAAAAACGCAATTCACGTAGTACGGCGGTTTGGGGAACAAGATTTGCCTCCACAACCTCAAGGCGTGCGTCGACCGCTATAGTATAATCCTGCGCAAATGTAAATATTTCATTTTCTTCGGCAGTCAGCGGTAGCCCACGTAATGTATTCGTTATATCATCCGGTTTTTGTAACGTAGGAAAATACAACTGAAAAAAACCTTCAAGCATATCGTCACGCACGGCTTCCGCCTCACCCATACCCGTCGCTAAGGCGATAGTTTTGAGCGTCCAAACGTGCAGAGTTCGCTCAGCACCACACGCCGTTTCAACAGTAACAGCAGAAAGAAGTGTAGGAAATACAGGCTTTCGTTCGCCGCGTTCATAGATACGGCTATCCGGTGTCGGATTGCGAAGTGGGTCGTCTAATGTTTTTCCAAATTCCCACGTGAATTCAAGTGTTTTATATTGACCCCCAACTGCTGTCGCAATAAATAAATTCTTCGGCAACCATTCTCGTTCACCCATGTGATGAATCGCAATACGCTGTTTCAAAGCGTACAATGTCATAAATGGAAATACATTTGGTATATTGAGTTCGTGGGTTCCTGCTTGACTATGAACGATAATACGAATCGTTTTCGGATCCAGTGACGCGACCCGGGGCGGCGTTATGATTGATGCCATCTGCTATTTTAGTAGAGGTATTTAATAATATAGTTTCTAAACCCATGAAAAGCGGCAATCATGGATGCGTTATTAGATGTGCCTAAGATTGCGAAACGAATCAAGGATATTCAAAAAACCTACAGTGAATCCGCCGAGGTTTTAACAGACCCAGAGAACCCGTTGTATTTACTATTGAAATACTTCCTAAAAGACCTTGCGTTCCAAGTAGCGATAGATGATAAAGAGTACTGGAGGAAAGGTCACATACGATTTGAAGACCCGAGGCGTTTTGCTGAATGTATAACGAGTGATAAATTACTTAGTAAAAGTAAAGTAGTTGGCAAAGGCGTATTTGGTACAATGTGGGATGTTCCTGTTGCGTCATGTATGCGGGATATTCCTCGCGGTGTGAAACATGTAGCCATCAAGGTTGAAAAAGTATTATCCGATCAAGTTCATCAAGCACCCGAACGTTTACAAGAAGTTGCGATGATTGCGAAAAAAGCCGCAACCCTAAAGATTGGTCCGAAATTATACGATGTGTTTGTCACCAAAAATCATGAGAATCAATATATTATTGTTAAAGTCATGGAACTCATTCAAGGAACGTCATGGGCAAACACGGAATGGAAATCACCTGCGGTGAAAAAGAAAGCCTTACAACAATTATCGGATGCGATTGAACTTATGAATAAGCAGGGAATTATTCATCATGATTTACATGATGGTAATGTTATGGTAGCGAAATCAGGAAAAGTGTATATTGTTGATTACGACAGAGCAAATGTAACATCCCGTGAAGAAGTCAGTCAATTGTATCAATTTAATACTTCAGTGCGAAGACCATGGGATTTGAATGACATGATAACGGAAAAAAGATTACTGTTTATATTTGATAGACTTGTAAAAGAAGGGTCTATTGTGACTGAGACTGAGACTGCGACTGCGACTGAGACTCCGACAAATAACAAAACGCGTAAGAATAGACGTTATTGATTTATTTTAATCCATCCTTCACCGATTCCTTATAGGTCGGTGAATCGGTTATATGAACCCCGCAATATTCCACAGGATGCGCTGCGAAATCTGTATATTCATAAATATTCATAGATTCCGCTTGTTTCAAGACCCAGGCAAAATGATTCCAGAATTCCGGCGTATGTCCGATAGACGCCGTGCCTACATGACTCATTTCATGTAGCGCAACGAATAAAATAATATTCTCGCTCACGAGTTCTTCTTTGGTATCCCGTTGACGCAAACACATAAATACTTTCTCGCCTTTATTTACAGAATACGATGTATATTGTGCATCCGGTGTGGATTCCGTAAATCGTGCTGCGCTACAATCAAAATTCTGTATCATCTGTTTCACAAAGGGTTTATCCATATGGGACTGTTCTAGATTCTTACGAAGTCGTAGAATCTTAGCACGAACGCGTGCGAGTCTATCCGCTGCGTCCTGTTTATCGGGAAGGTTCCTTACAAGATAGTATTCTTTATCAACAGTGGATTGTGTAAGCGACATCGGGTAATTACCGGATTTGAAATACATCGCAATGTATGCGACAGCAATAACAGAAAAAATAAAAATCCAGGGTACGCTGGATTCCATCTTATTCTGGTCTATGATAAAAAATGAACTGTTTCTTACATTTTGTATATTTTGTATAAAATGGAGTATGCGGAAGATGCGGGTGCGGGAAAAAGTTCA
>Ga0209190_1001523_pt1 | contig 16075 bp, 13 predicted proteins | sample M_140205_XF_Meta_FD_187315 | JGI IMG/M metagenome (GOLD analysis project Ga0209190, IMG submission 187315) | Freshwater microbial communities from Lake Montjoie, Canada to study carbon cycling - M_140205_XF_MetaG (SPAdes) (version 2) | ecosystem: Environmental > Aquatic > Freshwater > Lake... | reverse complement strand
GCAGCGTTAAAGTAGCGTAAAGAAGCGCAAGACCATTTGTGAGAGGTGCAAAGATCTTTCAGCATCCACTCAACCATCAACTTGGTTTTTCCGTAGGGATTGATGGGTTTTTGAGGCGTTTCTTCAACAATGGGCACTACGGTTGGGTTGCCATAGGTTGCGCAAGTGCTCGAAAAAACCAGCTTGGTAATGTTGCATCGTTTCATAGCTTCGACAAGGGAGATGGTGCCTGCAACATTATTACGGTAGTAGAGTTCGGGGTTTTTGGTGGATTCGCCCACTTGTGCAAAAGCAGCGAAGTGAATAACCGCTTCGATCTGATTTGTGACCATGACATGATCAAGCTTGTTAGAATCGTGGAGATCGCCTTGGGTGAAAATATCGGCAGGAACGGAAGCAGCGTGCCCTCGGGAAAGGTTATCGTAGACGGAAACGGAATGCCCATGTTCTTGTAGATGTCGAACTGTATGCGAACCGATGTAGCCTGCTCCCCCAGTAACCAATATTCGCATGTCTTGACCCTTTCGGGGTTGTAGATCAGTTGGTGATCCCTTTGGTAATGCCCATAAAGACATCTTCCAAATTAACCTCTTCTTCATGCAGAGTTTTAAGTTTGTACCCAGCACGCACCAAGGCTTCAGCAATAAAACTACCATCTTTAAAATCGTGTGCCAGAGTTACCCGGAGATAATCTGTATTATCTCGTTCTTCGATGGAAAAAATGCCGTCCATCGGCTTAAGGAACCCTGCAGCTTCCTTGAGCCTGTTGATTTCAACCCCCACATGGATGACGGTATTTTGGCGCACTTGCTTGATCGCAGTTTCGACATCGCCATCAAAGAGAAGCTGGCCTCGTTCAATAATGCCTATTTTATTGCAGATATCAGCAAGTTCAGGAAGGATATGGCTGGAAACTAGAATAGTTTTACCCATGGATCGGAGTCGTTTTAGCAAGGCTCGCATATCAATTCTGGCTCTGGGATCTAAGCCGCTGGCGGGTTCATCAAGCAGTAGAACCATGGGATCATGCAGCAAAACCCGAGCCAGCCCAAGGCGTTGGGTCATCCCTCTAGAAAGGCTGGTAACGAGCGCATCGCGTTTGTAGCCAAGGTCGACAAGCTCGAGAACTTCATCGCATTTCTTTTTGCGATCGAGGCCCTGAATACGATAAGCAGCAGCAAAGAATTCAAGGTATTCGCTTACTTTCATATCATCGTAAACGCCAAAGAAGTCGGGCATGTAGCCTATCAATTTGCGGATATCCCTGGAACTGTTGTAGATGGAATAACCACAAACCGTGGCTTCGCCCCAGCTAGGGTTTAAGAGGGTTGCGAGGATGCGCATGGTGGTGGTTTTACCTGCACCGTTGGGCCCGATAAAGCCATAGACATCCCCTTGATCAAGCTTGAGGTTTAGTCGGTTTAAAGCGTAGAGTTCGCCATACATTTTGGTCAAGTCGCGGGTTTCAATCATAAAGCACTTCCATATTTAAAAAAGAGCGAACTCAGGGTTTAAGGGGTTGGATGGGAATAACCACCCTTACAAAAGTATCTTGATTGATGCTGGGAATTATGGGTATTGGGTTGCCATTTGCTTTTTTGGAAAGAGAAAGAGTCGTTGGGGCGGCTGAAGTATTTTTAGAATCAACTCTGCCAACGAGGATGATTTCTTCCGGGTGCCTGAGCCTTGCACTTTCGGAAAGGAATGTTTCTGCGACTTGTTTCAAGCGCCAACTGGTGTCGAGTTTTCGGAGGGAGCTATTGTAGAGAAGATCGCCTGCTTCGGGATGGTCATGAAAAACAAGAGCTTTGACGAGTCTATGAATGGGGAAGATATTGTCTGAGGAAGAGTTGGATTTTTGATTGTTCCAATTGCTGGGTGCGAGGATTTTCAAGTCGTTCCATTGCTGGATGGATTGCCCTTTGCCTCCTAGTTGGAGCATGTCGATGCGCCTTTTTTCGCCTGCAAGAAACCTGCCCAGGTTGTACCAAGATTCCTGGTAAAAAAGATTGCATTCATTAAGGTCGAAGGAAAGATTGTTGGAGATAGTGCCTGTTATAAGAACTGTTTCAACCCTGGAATGGGAAAGGTCTGCGCTAAAGGGGGCACTTGCAGGATTTGATTTTTTCTGCCAACTGCCTTCAAGCGTTGCACAAGCCCACGCAGGGATTCCAACTTGATCAAGAGAGGAAGGGAAAGAGTTGTATTCGTAAGGCTTTCGGAAGAGAGATTGAGAAGCTCCCCTGAAAGTGCGATCGGGTGTTTCCAGAATTCCGAGGTCGGGCAGGGTTAAAGATTCACCCGAACTCCAAGCGGGGTTGGCTCGGAAAGTAAAGGAGTAATTCCCGGGTGTGGGGCTGAAAAAAGACATCCAGGAAGTACCCTGCACACATCCAGAAGAAATATCCACATCCATGATATCCAGTTTGTTGAGGCGCGAATCATCACCTTTAAGAGCGTTGGCGCCCGCCCACGCACCCCAGGTTGCAACCACCACTGCGATTAAAAAAGTGAACCATGTCAGCTCGGGCTTTTTTAACCAGTAATGGGTGACAAAATAATCGATTGGCCCGATGATGAACAGGTAAGCAAGCATGAGAAGAGCTACCCAACCAAATGGGAAAGTAGGAACTTCTGCAAAAGTTTCCAATGCCCGTTGGATTTCAGATGCGAGTTCTGGCCTGATCGATGTGGTATCGGGGGGAAACTTTCCCTGGGCAAAGCCCGGGTTCCTTGGCGAGATCTCAACTAAAAACTTATCCCAGAAAGATTGCTGACCATCCCAATTTATAAAAGGTGGCCCTTCCATTCCCAAGGCCAACAGAAAAACTCTTCCTCTGCCAAAAGGTATCTGTACCAAAATGGGTCGCACCGCCGGATCTGAGGGCTCTGACGATTCCCGAATAATGGTTTGTGCGGATGGCGATGGCGTTAACTTTGCAATCTCGTTTATCCTCATGGGCAACAACTGGCTAACCAACGGAGTAACCCAGCGATTCAATCCGTTGAGTGTGCGCAAACCTTTAGGGTTTGAATCCAACCCTTCGATGTTGCAGCCTGTAACGCCTAGTGCAGCGAGCAAACTTTTAGTGCTTTCATAATGCGCTCCAGAATCCACTAAAAGAGTGCCACCTGAAAGAAGCCATGCTGAAAGAGCAGAGCGCTTTTCTGAGTTTGCTTCTTTAATCAAATCGCTCGAAAGTGTGGATGAAGTGGAAATAATCAGCGTATCCAAGGAGGAGTATCCAAGGGCTTGATTTGGAAGATCATGAATAGTGTTCAATACGGAAAATTTGCGAGGCAGCCTTTCAGCAGAAACTTGTTTAATTGAATCCAGCTTGCTTTGATTTGCTGATGCAAGGTGCAGTGCCTCTGGGGGAAATCCTGTAGTTGCGATTAAAAAATCTCTGGCACCTATCATGGTTGCAGAAGATCGGGCGGGGGTTGGCCAAACTTGGATTGTCGTGCCATTGGTTTCTTTAAGCTTGACGATAAGAGGGCTGGTGGCAGAACCAGGGCGAAGGTAACCCATCATTCGGGTTTGCTTAGGAATAACAGGAATTTTTATAAGATAGCTTGCCCCCTCCCCATCGGTGGACTCCATCTCAATGATGAATTTATCAGGTTCGATTTCAGAACCTTTTGCATCAAGTTCAATGTCAACCGGAATCCAAGTTCCGTTACGAATCAAGGCCCCCGCTTCGGAAGGGAAACCAAAGCGAACCTGGGTTAAAGATGGTTGCGCCAAAGCTGGTTGTGTAAGGAAAAAGAAGAGGCAGCAGATGGTCAGAAATCGTGACATGAAGCCTTTCTTATGGTTTATTGTTAGGGTTGCAAACGCAGGGTGCTTTTGCACATCCTGGGCAACCGGTGCCATACTTTAATTTAATTGCATCTTCCAGATCGACCCCTGCAATATTAGCAAGGGTTGCGAGCCATGCAAGCACATCTGCGAATTCTAGTACAAGTGCTTGATGATTTTTTTCCCTAAGGGCAGCAGAAAGCTCGCCTACCTCTTCCATAAACCACATGAAAGTGCCTTCAATGCCTCTTGATGCATCTTTTTTACCATACAAATCTTTGATCAAGGATTGTAATTGTTTGAGGTTTTGGGGCATGAGTTACCTTGAAGGATTAAAAGCTTGTTTGAGTTTTAGAAGTTCATCATTTTTGCCTAATGCTTGCAGATGTTCGAGGAGTAAATCCTGCGCCTCTTTAAAGGACACATCAATTTCCAATACTTCCTTTGCAGCGATGAGAGCTTCGGTTTTTTGGTTGTTTTGCAACAAAAGCTTGAGGAGTCGTTTGCGTTTTTCGAGATCGTCTGGGTCGAGCCGGGAAAGTTTTTGCAAGACTTCGATTTGCATGGGTTTGTTATCGGTTTGGGCGAAAACACGGGCGAGTTGTTCAAGCCAGCGGGGATTATCGGGATCTAAAGCCATGCCCGATTGCAAAGTTTCGGTCGCCTTTGGGAACTCCCCCGCATCATAAAAGATTCTGCCCAGTAGAAAAAGGATGTCTGCATCGGGGTTAATCTTCACAGAATCTTCAAGAAGGGCCTGTTCTTTTTTTGTATCGCCCGCCAGCTTCGCAAGCTTGGCTAAAACTAGGGATGCGCGGGGTTGGCCTGGCTTGTTCGAAAGTGCTGCCTCCGCAAGTTTTCTAGACTCTGCCCGGTCCCGGTTTATCAGCAAAAGAGCCAACTCGCCTTGTGCCTCTGCATCGGTTGCATCCGCTTCGATAGCTTTACGCAACTCTTCAACATTTCGCAGTTTCGGTTTGTCGCTGATCAGTGTCTTTGCGGTAATTTCCTTGATGTAAGCGAGGTAACCTTTTTCAAAGTTTGCGGTGTTTGATTTGGTCACTTGTTCAAGCGCCAAGTCGGTGCCATTTCCCTTTGCAAAAGATTCGAGCATATTTCGTGATGCCTCATCTCCATGGGTTTTTTGCAGGTATTCGACATAAAGTAAACTTTGGCAGTAAGCCATCTGCCAATCGATGGGCGATCTGGGTCGTTGAAATCCGAGGTTGATATTGCTTAAGTTGTAAAGGTTGTTGGATTGAATGCGTTGTTTCAATTCTTTGTTCCAGGAGTCGGATCGGGGATATCCTTCGAGTGATACAGCAAGCCCTTCGGTTAACCAGTGGGGCACCATGAATTGGGATTGTTCAAGGTTGAAGATATGGGTCAGTTCATGGCGCATGACTCGTGCCCAGTTGAAAGGCTTGTTCATGGTTTTACTTTGGGGAGAAACCATGGTGATAACTTTGCCTGTGCAAGCGCCTATGGTATGAAGATCGGGCACGCCAACTGTTCTGCCACTAAACATTTCGTGATTGGAAAAGACTTCAACAAGGATGGGTTCTTTGGGAGAGAAACGAAATCTGGCATTAAGTTGAGCGAAGATTTCTTCCATGAAGAAGGCCATGTAAGTGACAAGGGCTTTATCCTGCGAGGCATCGAATTTAAAGATGAAGTGTTCGGTTTTCAGGGTTTCATATTTATCCAGATGCCTTAAAACTTTGAGGGAGTTTGCGGTTTGAACATGGAACGGATCCGCTTTTAGCCCTTTTTCTAGAAGAGTGCGGGCCTCTGCTTCCCTGCCCATTTGCAGAGAAAGCATGGCAAGGGAAATCAAAGGCTCTGGGAGGTTGGGCCGTAGCGCAATAGCTTGTTTCAAGCGGAGTTCAGCTTCGGGGAATCGCCTGCGTGAGGAAAGAAATTCGCCCATTTCGAGGTAGAAAAGAGCGGGCTTTTTATCAAACGAAAGAGCTTCTTTTTCTAGGTTTTGCAGTTCAGCAGTTTTTCCATCCAGCCAGGCAAGAGCGGCTAGCCTGCCTAGAATTTTTTCATCTCGTGGCCTGGCTTTTCTCGCCAATGCAAGTTGTTCTCGAGCCTTGGTAGAGTTACTTTCCGCCAAGCTTATTTCGGATAGAAGAATCAAAGCATCCGGGTTATTGGGATGAGATTTCAAGGCTCGTTGTGCGAAGGATTCCGCCTCTTGGTATTCCATTTTTTGAATAGCAGCTTCGCCTTTGCCTACTAAAGCTTCCGGGGCTTCAGGATTGATGGCAAGGACTTTGGAAAAGGCAGCGAGGGCTTCGGGTCGGTTGTGCTTTTCGAGCAGGATTTTTCCTGCTAGGGCTTCTGCAGGCCAGAAATCCGGATCAATTTTAAGAGTGTCTTTCAGTAAGTCATTTAGGATGGTTTCGAGTTCATCGCCTAGAGCGTACCAGCGGGCGTTTTCCAAGCTTGCCTGGGCGATAATCAATAAGTCTTCAGGCTTCTTGTAGGCATTGGGTGTTTCAAGCTTATCGGAGTACGATTTTACAAACCACTGAAACTCCGTGAGCGCTTTGGGAATATCGCCACCCGCCCAGAGTATCTGGGCTTTTACCCATCGTGCTTGCAGGTGATCTGGGCTTTGCAACAAAGCGTTTGCAGCGGAAGCTTCTGCATCGTTCCATAGGCCCATTAGGAATTGTATTTCCGCCTTACGGCCAAGAACATCGGCAGAGGGGTTTTTGAGGTCTGAGATAATTTTCAGGGAGGCGTTAAGGTCGCCTTGTGCTTCACTTATTTTGCTAAGTCCGATGGTAGCAGCGTGGGCAGATTTTGGATCTTTGAGGAGTTCCTGATATTCATCTTTTGCTTCCTCTAGTTTACCTGTGAGAAGAAGTTTTCTGGCCTGAACCAAGTCTTTAGCAAAGCAAATGCCTTCATTTATTTGCATGAGAAAAGATACTAGCAAAACTCCCAGAAACACCTTGGGAGAAATGGTTTTGGAAGGCATGTAAGAATAAGCAGTGCGAGATGGTTTCATTTGAAGGTGTGCTCTGGCCCGGGGAACTTTCCTGTGCGAACCTCGTTGCAATAGGAAGTAATTGCAGCCTTAATAATATCTGCGATATCGGCATATTTTTTACTGAAGCGCGGGTGAAAGCCCGTGGTGAGGCCCAATAAATCATGGCCGACAAGCACTTGCCCATCGCAATGCGGGCCAGCACCAATCCCTATGGTTGGTATTTTTAAGGCGCTGCTGATTTTTTGTGCGATGTCGGGTGGAATGCATTCCAGAACAATTGCAAACGCCCCGGCTTCTTCGACTGCAAGGGCATCTTGGAGAATTTCGTTTTCGTTGCGTTGCATTTTAAAGCCACCAATTCTGCGTACAGATTGTGGCGTCAGCCCCACATGCCCCATCACCGGAATATCTGCGTTGGTGATCGCTCTGATGGTTTCGGCAACGCGCCTTCCACCTTCGAGCTTTACCGCATGAGCACCCGTTTTTTTAAGAACTTTCCCTGAGTTCTTCAGGGCTTGTTGTGCAGATTCCTGATAAGTCATGAAGGGCAGATCAACAACAACCAAACTATGGGAGGTTGCGCGGGCCACCATTTCTGCATGATAGATCATTTGTTTTAAGGTGACCGAAAGCGGATCGGGTTTCCCTTGGATCACCATGCCTAGGGAGTCGCCCACAAGAATGCAGTCGATGCCTGCTTCATCCATGATTTTTGCAGTAGGAAAATCGTAGGCAGTTGCTACGGTTAATTTTCTACCTTGAGATTTTGCAATAAGAAAATCAGGTACGGTAATAGGTTTAACATCGGCTTGGGTAATTTGCTTGGTCATTTTAGCCACGCTTTGCCTCATAATTTAATGATTTATTGGCACTATTACTATGTTAGCGTCTCTGGGCAAAAGACCTAGAACAAACCCAAAATCTAAAAATGAATATTTAAGGGCATTCATTTCGTTGACATCTTAATTTTAAAGAGTATGATGTCTCTTATCTCAATTGGCTAGTCTCGGATAGAGACTAGAATACAAGGCTAGAATACATTCCCACATCGGTATTGCCTAACCTGATTTTAATCAGGCAAGGTGCCCAAGAGCAAGGATTCATGGCAGTTACTCAGCAAAATCAGGCGTCGATGAAAGTTATTTCTGATCCTAAAGTTTACCTCATGGGTAAGCAAATGATCAATGATGGCACCCTTAACCAGTTCCTTGAGGATCATGGTGTTTCTTGGCATTCGGATACCGAAGTTGCAGGGGAATACCTGACCGAAGTGGCCGGGCGGGTTTGCTACATGAGTTTTGCCAAGCCCAGACCGGGCGGGAATCATGCATATATCGAGCATATTCTTGAAGTGGGGCATGGCTCGGTATTAGAGCATGCGGTTTGGAGTTTTGTATTTACAGGGGTTAGCCGATCGTTAACGCATGAACTTGTAAGGCATCGGGCAGGCATGGGGTATTCCCAGTTAAGCCAGCGATATGTTGATGAATCAGTAGCAGAATATGTTGAACCTGATTGCATAGCAGCCGACCCCGAGGCTCATAAAATTTGGCTTGAAACGGTCGAAGCCGCGCACAAGGGTTATATCAAGCTGGTCGAGATTTTGGCAGAGAAGTTCAAGGATGAGCCTGATCGTACATTAAGGCGTAAGCTTGCAAGGCAGGCTGCAAGAAGCGTTCTCCCCAATGCCACCGAAACCAAGATTTTTGTTACAGCAAATGCCCGTTCACTCAGGCATTTCATCGAAATGCGCGGTAGTAGGCATGCTGAAGATGAAATTCGCAAGCTTGCAATTGCAGTCCTCAAAATTCTGCAAGTTGAAGCACCTAATTTGTTTGGTGACTACCAACTTGTGCCCCTTCCCGATGGTACTTTTGAAGCGGTAACGCAGTATCGGAAAGTATGAACTCTCATTCCCCCGGACCCGGACGCGGTAGAGGCAACAAAGGCCCCTCCCGCAAACCTAATTATCGTGATGGCAGACCGCAAAATTCTCAGCGGCAAAATAGACCCCACCAAAGCTCACAAGGCTTTCAAGGTGATGGCTTCAGGCCCCCTGTTGAACCCGCAATGGATCTTCCCCTTCCCGAAGATGCTGTCAGCCTTCAAGGTGTTCTCGAGATTCACCCCCGAGGTTATGGCTTTCTTCGTAACCCTGCCAAAGATTATGTTCCACAAGCCTCTGACCCCGTTGTTTCTTCCGGCCTTATCCAAAGGCTGAAACTTCGTGAAGGCCTTTTGTTGGGTGGTATGTGTGAAGCTTTTCGTGGCTCGCAACCTCCTCGACTTCTTAAATTGGAAACAATCGAAGGCAAAAATCCCGATAGCTTTACCCAGCGTAATTTTGATGATCTTACCGCTATCGATCCCCATGAATGGATTAAATTAGAAACCGGTAATGAACCTCTCACCACTAGGGTTATGGATTTGCTTACCCCCATTGGTAAGGGCCAAAGAGGCCTTATTGTTGCACCTCCTAGAACAGGTAAAACGATTCTTCTGCAGCATATAGCCCAAGCTGTTTCCATCAATCATCCTGAAATGCACCTTGTTGTTCTTTTGGTTGATGAACGACCCGAAGAAGTTACGGAAATGCGAAGAACTATCAAAGGCGAAGTAATTGCCAGCAGCTCCGATCGTGATAGTGCAAGCCATGTTCGTACAGCTGAACTTGTGGTTGAGCGAGGCCGTAGGTTGGTAGAGCAGGGTAAGCAGGTATTCATCTTGCTAGATAGCCTTACGAGGCTTGCCCGTGCGTACAATAAAAACACTGCTAATAGCGGCAGAATTATGAGTGGTGGTGTTGATTCCAAGGCTTTGGAAGTTCCTAAAAGGCTTTTTGGAACAGCACGAGCTTTTGAAGAGGGTGGCAGCCTTACCGTAATGGGAACCGCCTTGATTGATACGGGAAGCCGTATGGATGAAGTAATTTTTCAAGAATTCAAAGGCACCGGGAACATGGAATTGGTGCTGGATCGTAAGCTTGCAGACAGGCGAATTTTTCCCGCAATGGATATTTGCCAGTCGGGTACGCGAAAAGAAGAAAAGCTGTTGTCGCCCGAAGTTCTTAAAAAGGTGCATGTGCTTCGACGAATGTTGGTAACCATGGGCCCTGTAGAAGCGATGGATATACTCATCAAGAAGTTATCTAAAATGACGGGCAATCAAGCATTTCTCGACTCCATGCTTTAAAAAAGCTCTAATTCTCTAATCTATAATCTTAACTATACTTTCACAATTTGTTTGTTGATTTAGCTGTGTAAGTCTAACAATAATATTATTCGCTAATTTTATTCTTACTTTTATCTTTTGTAGGGAACCAAACATGTTCAAGACAATCCGTAAAGGTTTTACCTTGATTGAGTTGTTGGTGGTGATTGCCATTATTGCAATTCTTATAGGTCTGCTTTTGCCTGCGGTGCAGAAGGTGAGAGAAGCCGCTGCACGGATGAAATGCGCTAATAATTTAAAGAATCTGGGCCTGGCTTGCCATAATCTCGAAGGTGTACGCGGAGGTTTGCCTCCTTCAAGTGTGCAATCTCCAGCGGTAGCGGACATGTCGGGTTTGAAAGAATTTCAAAAAAGCGGAACGACAGGAACCCTTGCTGCTGATTATGCTAAGCATTGCTTTCTTGCAATTCTTCTACCTTATATTGAACAGGGAAATGTGCTTAATAAATCGGGTGCAGCTTATGATTTCACTCAGGATTGGTATGCTGCTGTAAACCGTTCCGCAGCGGGTACAAGAATTCCAACATTTGAATGCCCTTCCACGCCCTTCGAACATAGTTTTTCAACCTCTTCTTTAGCTGCTGCAGATCAAACGACTTTTGGTGCGGGTTGGACACTACCAACATCGGATTACATGGCGGTAAATCGTTCAAATAATCGGGCCATTATCTGGACAACCATGGGTTTAACAGATCCTGGGGTTAGTTCAGATGCAATTAAAGGTGTATTAGCTTCCAATCAATTTACCAAGCTTCTTTCAGTGACGGATGGATTGAGCAACACCATCATGCTGGCTGAAGCATCTGCAAGACCCCAAGACTGGAAATTTGGGAAATTAGTCAATCCGTTTGCAGGTGGAGCAGCTCCCTACATGAATGGGGCTTGGGCGCATTCTGGTAACGATATTGCAATCGATGGATCAAACGCTGCGGGTGCAACTTTGGCTTTGGCTGCCGATGTGCCCACTGCCTGTAGGGTGAATTGCGCCAACCAAGGCGAAGTGTATAGTTTTCACTCGGGTGGTGCAAACATATGCATGGGTGATGGTTCTGTTCGATTCATGTCGGAATCAGTAAGCCTAAAAGCTTTGTTGACCATGGCCGCTCGCGCGGATGGAAATCCCCCTTCCGAGTAATAACACTAACTGGTAAAACCTCGCTTTTTAGCTTTAATTCCCTAATATTTCATTAGGTATCTTTTTGTCCATTTACTTTTGAAAGTGAAAGAAAACCATGGAACGCACGCTTGTACTTTTAAAACCCGATGCTGTTCAACGCAGGCTCATCGGATCATTAGTCGCACGATTCGAACTCAAAGGTTTGCAAATCGTTGGAATGAAACTTGTTCATGCAAGCAAAGATCTTGCTGAAAAACATTACGATGCACATCGTGCAAGGCCTTTCTTCCCATCCTTGATTCAATTCCTTACCGGTGGCCCTACCGTTGCCTTGGCTCTTCAAGGGCCCAATGCAGTTGCTGTAGTTCGTAACTTAATGGGCCTTACCGATGGGGCGAAATCACCTCCTGGAACCATTCGTGGCGATTATTCCATCAGCGTGCAAAACAACTTGGTTCATGGCAGCGACAGTGTCGACAATGCCAACCAAGAACTTGCGTTGTGGTTTAAGGCTGATGAATTAATTTCGTATCAGGGTTGCGATCATCATTGGGTGATTGGTTAATTCGAGAACGATATAAATAAAAGAAGAGAGGTGTGTGCTAATTGCATGCACCTCTCTTTTTTCATTTCATCCGATAGGAATTGCTAGCTGACCAATTTTTTTAATTCTTCGAGAGCTTTGGGGACGCCTGTTTTGGGTTCTTCATTTGCTTCATATTCCAAAGCCATGTAACCTCTGTAATTCACGCCTTTAAGAATCTCCACAAGTTTCTTGAGATCTGCATCTTCTTTCTTCTGGCCCGCTTTTTGTATTTCCGTTTTAACTTGAACCGTTACTGCATAAGGAGCAAGCTTGGCCAAGTCGCCATATGGATCTGCAGTGTGGAAATTTCCCGTATCTAAATTGACTCCGAAGTAAGGATGATTGATGGATTTCACAATCGAAAGAATTTGTTCGACGCTTGCAGTGATGCCGCCATGATTTTCAAGCGCTAGAATAACGCCAAACTTGGCTGCATAATCACAAGCCTGCCCGATGGCATTGATGCAACGCTCTTTTGCTTTCTCTTCGGTATCGCCCTTGGCGATGGTGCCTGCGAAAATCCGGATAGTTTTGCAACCTAAAATGCTGCATCGCTCAACCCATTCGTTGACCGAAGTCATCTGCTCTTTTAACTTGGCAGCATCTGGAATGCAGAAATTATTGCCTACAGCGCTACCACTGATATCAAGCCCAAGCTTCGTACAAAAAGCTTTGTATTTGGGGAAAAATTCTTTGGAGGTATCGGGGAAATAGTAGGAGGTGGGTTCAATTGCGCCTAATCCTTGTTCCGATGCGTACTCTGCAAATTGATCCAAGGTCATGGTGGGCTTGTTCGTGCCCTTAAACTCAAGGTATTTTCTGAAGCTATAGGCCGCTAGGCTTAGCTTGATCAGTGATTTTCCAGTTCGTTTGACTGGTTCAATGGCAAAGGAAGAATTGTTGGCAATAAGGGCTGTAGAAGTAGAGGCAAATGCAATTTTGCCAAAGGTTCGTCTATTAATCATGGTGAAACCTCCTGAAGTTTTTGGAAGAAATGCACTATAACCGCGATTGAGAGAGCAATCAATTGTTTATGATCTGAATCAAAGAAGTCGTTGTTTAACTGTAAAAAGAGGCTGATTTAAGCAAAAGGTAATCTTTTGGCGCTTTATCAAGCCGAATAATCGTAACTATTAAAGAACCTGCGAATGAAATCTGACAAAGATGCCCCTTTTTGTCTGGCAGATAAATGCTAAACTAATGGGATATTTTGATACTCGAGTATGCCATGACACAAGAAAACATTTTCGCAAGTATTCCCAACGACAAAACTTCCCAAACGGATGATGAGCGCATTCGTAATGTAATTCCGTTGCCTTCGCCCGAGAATTTGATCCGGTTTTTTCCTGTACAAGGAACGCCTGTTGAAAAATTGATAGCGGAGACTCGTAAAGCAGTGAAGGAAATCCTCAGAAGAAAATCAGATAAACTTTTAGTGGTGATAGGGCCTTGTTCAATCCATGATCCAAATGCTGCGACTGAGTACGCTTCCAAATTGGCACTTGCTCGAAAAAAGCACGCCAACGATCTTGAAATTGTCATGCGGGTCTATTTTGAAAAGCCCCGCACCACGGTGGGTTGGAAGGGTTTGATAAACGATCCTTATTTAGATGGAACCTTCCGCATCAACGAAGGTTTAAGGATGGCTCGCGATCTCCTCCTTCGAATCTATAACGCAGGGGTGCCTGCGGGTTCAGAATTTCTCGATACGATTTCTCCGCAGTACATAGGCGATCTAATAACTTGGGGTGCCATTGGTGCACGCACTACTGAATCGCAGGTTCATCGCGAGCTGGCCTCTGGGTTATCTGCACCCATTGGTTTTAAAAATGGAACAGATGGGAATTTGAAAATAGCAATCGATGCGTTGATGGCTTCCGCCCAGCCTCATTACTTTCTTTCCGTTCATAAAAATGGTCAGGTCGCAATTGTTGAAACCGGGGGCAATGAAGATTGTCATGTGATTCTCAGGGGCGGGAAAGTGCCTAATTATGATGCTGAAAGCGTGAACGCTGCTTGCTCCTCTCTTAAAGCTGCAGGCCTTATGGAAAGGCTGATGATCGATTTATCGCACTCCAATAGTTCGAAACAGTACAAAAAGCAGATTGAAGTTGCGGGCGATGTTGGCGCCCAAATTGCCAAGGGCGATCGCAGGATCATAGGAATTATGGTTGAATCGCACCTTATCGAGGGGAAGCAAGATCTCATCGAAGGTAAGCCTTTGGTGTATGGTCAGAGTATTACGGATGCATGCATTGGTTGGGAAGATTCTGAAAAGGTGTTGAGCCTACTTGCAGAAAGTGTAAGGGCCAGGCGTGCTACGAAGGCATAGGTTAATCGCTCCTGAAAAACCCATCCTTGGCCAACTTCCCCCAATCAAGCCAAGGCAATTAAGGAATCCAAATGATTTCTGCGTGTCGGTAGTTGCAAAACTTCTCCGCAGTAAAGATTCTTAGAAGAATAAAAGCATTCTCACCGCGAAGACACAAAGAGCGCAAAGGAAGACAAAAAAGCCGGACTTGTCTGGTGCTTCTTAGTGTGCTTTGCGTCTTCGCGGTAAAGATTCTTGGTTTTTCAGGGACGACTAGGTTAGCGTGAAGCTGTTTCAGCAACCAAGATTTTCATCATTTCTTCAGCGGCTCCAGAGGGAAGCTTACTTCATGGGGAGTTGCAACTTGGGGTTAATATCCTCTTTTAAATTGGTCAATGGAAGTTTGTGTCTTTTGTCATCGGAGGCGGAAGCAGGTGCAGATTTGAAGTTGATATTATTAGCGGTCTGATTGTTTTTGGGCCACATAACTCCGAGGCCAAAAAGAATGAGCATACTTGCAGCGAGGGCAAACTTTGCGGAGAGGCCGGAAAAATTGCGGGCCTTCAATCCGCCTTGAACCATCGGGGCTTTGGGAAAGGGGTTGGGCAATTGTGCCCGGAAATATCCTCGCAGTGTTTGATCAAATTGTTGTTCGTTGTGTTGCATCTTAAACCATTCATTATTGCATGAGTTAAATCGAGAATCGCTTACTGGGGTGCTTCAACACCCATGGACTTTAAAATTTCTGCAAGTCTGATGCGAGCCCTGCTTAAGCGCATATGCACCGCAGAGGGTTGTAATTCCAAGGCCTTTGCAATATCAGGCACCTCGTAATCAAGGGCATACCGCATGGTCAGAATCTCGCGGTCTTGGGGTGCAATTTCTTGTAACCCTTCCCGAAGTTGCTGGTGTAGCTCCTGCGTTTCCATACGCAGATCGGGAGACTCAGTTTTTGAACCTATCGTTTCAAACATTTCAGGGCCAAATGTCCCATTGCGCTGAAACGAACCCCTTGCAACATCTTCTGAAAGATTTCTTGCAACTCGGATCAACCAAGCCCTCATCTGTCTAACCACAAGCCCTTTAAGCATTTCACGCCAAAGGCGTAGAAACGATTCTTGGAGGATATCGTTAGCAGTTTCAGCATTCATGCTTCTAGCATAAGCAACTGCCCAAACCGCTCTGCCATGAGCGGCATATAGTTTTTGGAATTCTTCCTGCACTCTTTCCTCCGTACGAGACTGCTTTATTATACGCGCCCGAAGGGGCAATAAGGCAGGTGCAGCAAATAGTTTGTGCGAAAAAACTCCAACAATAGAAAGACGGCCCACAAAGGTGATTCTAACCGGTTTCTCATGGATTTGTCATTTTCTTAATAATGATTGCAAGTTCTTTTGTAATAACGACTTGCAGGGTAAGCCAATTGTCTCTGCTGGCACTTTTAATACCACTTAGTGCTAAAAAGGGCACGCTCTCCAAACGCTTTTCCAACTTTTTGATGGATTCGGGGGAGGGGCCCATGATTTCGCAGCGCAGCACAGGTTCGACTCCTGGTTCAAGCCAAACTGCAATTGCATCTATCTCGTCCATGAAGTCTTGTTTGGTGATTTCGGGCAATGCAGGGAGAAACAATTTTAAAGAGCTGAAATCCCACTTGCCCGCCTGCGCTGCAATCCAGATGGGTGCATTGATGGGAATCCTTTCTGCAATCAACGGTCGTAGTTTGCCACTTAAGTGATTCAGGCCTGCCCGCTCAAAACCAGAAATCGCTTCAAACCTTTCGGGAAGTATGGTGTACGCCATCGTGTTGTCATCAATTTTCGAATAGTTAGGTTGCATCGGGAAAAGATCAATCTGATATCGCAGAGTTTCTCTACCAATTCTGTAACCCGAAGGGGTGGCTTGAAGTCTGCTATTCACTTTTTCCATGTTGATGGGCTTGAGTGTTTGAAGAAACAAAGCAGAAGCCAGTGGCCTATCTGCAGGCATGGTCAGCGCAAGGAGTTTAATTTCCCCTGCTTCAT
>Ga0209190_1001522_pt1 | contig 16080 bp, 17 predicted proteins | sample M_140205_XF_Meta_FD_187315 | JGI IMG/M metagenome (GOLD analysis project Ga0209190, IMG submission 187315) | Freshwater microbial communities from Lake Montjoie, Canada to study carbon cycling - M_140205_XF_MetaG (SPAdes) (version 2) | ecosystem: Environmental > Aquatic > Freshwater > Lake... | reverse complement strand
CAAGCCCGCCAAGCCCGTCAAGCCCGTCAAGCCCGTCAAGCCCGCTAAGCCCGTCAAGGCCTTTAAGGCCGAGGAAGTCACCGAAACAGTTGCCCCAGTCAAGGTGGTAAATTTAGCGAAGCCATTGCCAGTTGCTAAAAAAGTCGCTGCGGTGAAACCGCGCTCTTCAGTGGTCGATTTTCCCGCTCCACCTGCTCCGGTCCGCCCGCCTTTTGTCCCGCCCAAGGCCACCGCTAAGCCCACAGACGGCCCAGTGACCCCGGGCAGCAATGGCACCCACTCTGCTTCATTCGTCCAGAAACAACGCCAACGCCTGCTCGATCTTCGCGACGATCTCGTCGACGCGGTGTCTGGAATGGCGCGTGATACCATCCGGAATGCACCCGAGGGCTCCGAAGCTTCCGGCAGTGGCCAGCACCAAGGCGACGCTGGCAGTGATGCCTACGACCGTGATTTTGCATTGTCCGTTCTCGCGAAGGAACAAGATGCACTTTATGAAATCGAGCAAGCGCTGTACCGCATCAAAACCGGTTCGTACGGGATTTGTGAAATTTCATCGCGAAAAATCCCTCAATTGCGTCTCGAGGCGATTCCATTCGCCCGTCTTACCGTTGAATGTCAGGGTCAATGGGAGAAGGAATACGGTAACCGTCGCTTCCGTCCGTCCAACGAAGTTGGCTTCAGCGGGGGAAAATATGTCGATGATGAAGATTCTGAAACAGTTTCTCTTGACGAAGACGATGATTAAAGCAAAGTCCGCCCCCCAAAGTCATGCCACGCGAGATTATTATCCTAGAATGCACCGAAGCGAAAGCTGAGGGCAAACCGACTTCACGTTACGTCACCACGCGTAATAAAAAGAGCCTCCGCACACCAGGTCGTCTTGAGAAAGTGAAATTCAATCACTTCCTTAAACGCCGTACCCTTCACCGCGAACTCCGCTAACAGCGAACAACGCATCCATTTCCCATGTCCGAGCCAAAAACAATTCAGCGCCGTATTAACTTCCGCAAGGCGAACCGTAGAATGACGCGTCGTCGTCATGATATCCCGGCCGATCAAGTCGTCGCAACCAATCCTGAGCTTCTCACCAAGTTCACCACCGAGACTGGCAAGATTCTTCCTCGTCGTGTCACCGGTGTCTCCGCCAAGTTGCATCGCAAGATCAACAACGCGATCAAACAGTCCCGCGCGATCAACCTCCTTCCTTAACTCTCCGCAAGGAGCGTTCATTCAACGAGCCAACCTGAGGAATTCGGGTTGGCTCGTTGCGTTTGATGAATTTGACTCGTTGGCGTGAGTTATGAAATTTTTGCCTTGGTGAGCCCACTTTGAGTTTCTACGTTCTGCTCAGCGTAAGCTATTATCCATGGCCAAACAAGAATTCACCATCCTCAACAAGCTCGGTATCCACGCTCGTCCAGCTGCACAATTCGTCAAAACCGCGAATCGTTTTCAAGCTGATATTTTTGTAGAGAAAGACGGGGAAGAAGTCGACGGCAAGTCAATCATGGGACTGATGATGTTGGCGGCAGGAAATGGATCGATGATCATCATCACCGCCGAGGGAGTTGATGCCGATGTCGCGCTTGAAGCGCTTGGCGATCTCATCGCCCGCAAGTTTGAGGAAGATTGAGCTCTTCTCTCGCCGATAAGGTTAGAGCACTCACAGCGCGTAGAGTTCGATAGGCAAACCGTCGGGGTCTGCGAAAAATGTGTATCTCTTTCCTGTGATTTCGTCCGTGCGGATTTCTTCCACGCTTACCCCCTTGGCAACCAAGTCAGACACTTGCAGATCAAGGTCGCTCACGAGAAACGCAAGGTGCCTCAGACCACGCGCCTCCGGGTAGGTGAGACGGTTGGGTGAGGCTGGAAATGAAAATAACTCAATCTGCGTCCCACCCGGAATCTCTAAATCGAGTTTGTAGGAATCTCGCTCTGCTCGGTAGACTTCCGAGAGGATATTTAAACCTAACACTTCGGTGTAAAATTGCTTGGAAACCGCGTAATCTGAGCAGATCACCGCAACATGATGGATTCCTAACAAATTCATGGTAGTTTTTTTGGATTTACGTTTGAGTAGATTTGAAGATCAAATCACTTCACTCAGCCCAGAGGAATTTATAAGGAGTGACAAGCAAAAGCCACTGATGCACCTATCGAACTTGTTAACGCCCAACCGACTTTAACTCTCAGAGCAAGCGATGGTTGCAAATTTACGGATTCTTTCGCACGTTTTTAATTATGGCTTTGGATTGGGCTGCACAAAACACCTCGCAAAGATATTTCATGAAATATAAGCTGAAAATTGTTGGCAAAATTCTTGTGCTAAACGCGCTGGTTCTGTCGACGCTCACTCTTGAGGCACCCGCCCAAGAAGTCACTGGTATCCTTGGCACCCCTACGGCAACTCAGGTGTTAGACGGCAAACAATTACCTCCGCCGCCACTGCCTTACGGCGGCGTGATCAAGGAGAGCGCCAAGGATTCTACCCCGTGGTGGGCGCCACATGTCGTGCCACCAAAGGGTGCGCCGAATGTGCTGCTTATCATGACCGATGATCAAGGTTACGGCGTATCTAGTACTTTTGGTGGAGTGATCCCCACACCCGCTCTGGACCGGGTGGCTCGTGCTGGAATTCGCTACACTCGATTTCACTCAACCTCGCTATGCTCGCCGACGAGGGCGGCTTTGATCACGGGGCGCAACCATCACTCGGTGGGCTCTGGCGTCGTCAGCGAGTTATCCACGGGATATCCAGGCTACAACTCGATCATCGGAATACAAAATGCAACCGCAGGCCACATCTTCAAAGCGAACGGATATGCAACCTCATGGTTTGGGAAAAATCACAACACGCCGCCATATCAATACGGCCTCGCGGGGCCGTTTGACCAGTGGCCATCGGGTCTTGGATTTGACTATTTTTACGGATTCATGGGCGGTGAAACCGATCAGTGGACCCCTTATCTTTTTCGGGACCACACCCAAGTTTTTCCTTTTATCGGCAAAAAAGACTACAACCTAACAACAGATTTGGCGGACGAAGCGATCAAGTACCTCCGCGACCTCAATGCAGTCGCCCCGGACAAACCGTTTTTTTGTTATTACGTGCCCGGTGGAACTCACTCGCCACACCAGCCCAAGCCGGAGTGGATCGAGAAGTTCAAAGGAAAGTTCAGCATGGGGTATGAAAAGTTGCGCGACGTGATCTTTGCAAATCAAAAGTCAATCGGCGTGATTCCGCCAGATGCCCAGTTGACCCCATGGCCATCAGAGATTCCAAAGTGGGACTCTTTGTCTTTCTTGGATAAAAAATTGTTTGAACGCCAAGCAGAAGTTTTTGCAGCTTATGCTGCTTACACAGATGATGAGATCGGTCGTGTGATTCAAACAGTCGAGAATTTAGGCAAGCTGGACAACACGATCGTGATCTATATCTGCGGTGATAATGGCACCAGCCCCGAGGGCACTCTAACTGGAGCATTCAATCAACTCACCGCCTACAACGGAATTTTAAAAGCCCCGAAAGCGCTGCAACTCCTGCATTTGGAAGATTGGGGCTCGGATAAAACCTACCCCCACATGGCAGTTGGATGGACTTGGGCATTCAACACCCCTTTCAAATGGACCAAGCAGGTGGCTTCACACTTTGGCGGAACCCGACAAGGACTCGCAATTTCCTGGCCTAATCACATCAAGGACGTCGGTGGTACCCGTGACCAATTCCACCATGTCATTGACATCATGCCGACCCTCCTTGACGTCGCTGGGATTAAAGCGCCCGAAACATTCAACGGCATCCCTCAACAACCGATCGATGGGGTGAGCATGGCTTACACATTCGATCGTGCGAACTCGAAGGCACCATCGACTCGCACCACCCAGTATTTCGAAATTGGAGCAAACCGCGGTATCTATCACGATGGATGGTTTGCCAATACGACGCCTTTTGCGCCACCTTGGGATTTGGCAACGGGTACTCTGCCAAGCGTCATCGACGGCTACAAGTGGGAACTCTATCACCTCACGGAAGACTTCACACAGAACAATGATCTCAGCGTGAAGATGCCCGACAAGCTCAAGGAAATGCAGACGCTTTTTCTAACAGAAGCTAAAAAATACCAGGTTTTGCCTCTGGATAATTCTGGTTTTTCTCGCTTGCTCCTTCCGCGACCCAGCGTCACCTCTGGAAAGACGGAGTTCACATACACGGGTGCGAATGCGGGCATTTGCATCGGTAACGCCCCGAATATTCTGAATAAGGATTTCACGATCACGGCTGAGATTACCGTTTTAGAAGGCGGCGCAGAGGGGATGATCGCGACGCTGGGTGGACGATTTGGCGGGTATGGGTTGTTCTTGCAAAAAGGCAAGCCGGTCTTTGTTTATAATTTGTTAGATTTAGAACGATTCCGCTGGGAGGGTGGTATCGGTGGAGTCGTAGGTGCGGATTTATTTGCAAAGGCACTCAAGCCCGGCAGGCACACTTTGGTGTTTGATTTCAAGTACGCCGGTCCTGGTCCTGGAAAAGGTGGAACCGGCGTGCTCACCGTAGATGGTAAGGAGTTAGATAAAAAGCAACTTGAGCATACAGTACCGCTATTGATGACCTCGGACGAGACCTTCGACATCGGAAGTGATACCCGCACAGGGGTCGACGAAAGCTACAAATTACCATTCAAATTTACGGGGATTATCAATCGATTGACGTACAAGTTAGGACCATCACAAATCTCGGCAGTGGAACAAAAAGCAGCCTCTGATACCCTCGATAAAATTGCTGACTGAGCTTTGAGTCTTTAATGATGTTAGAATTTATTGTTTTTTAAAATGAAAAATCTATTTATCGTTACCGCAGTAATTGAAAGTACCGCAGCTTTTGGCTTGATGATAAATCCCTCAGCGATGGTCATGCATCTCACACGGTTTTCACTGCAAGGAACCTCGGAGACTGCTGCAGTTCGTAGCAGCGGCATGCTTTTACTCGTTTTAGCGGTCGGCTGCTGGTTGATGAGACCTCATACTCACAGCGCCAAGGCAATGCATCTTGTTATGGTGCTGTTAGCCTACAATGGGTTTGCCACGTTGTTTCTCTCGATTGCTTATGACTCAACTCGCCCTTGGGTTGGTGGGGGTGCAATTCTTCTCCACGCTGCCATGACTATTTGGTCCTTGTTCTGTGTCTTTCGTTGCATTCGCAGGAAAAACTACCCTAGGAAAACGATTGCGTGAGATTCTGATTGCGCCTTTCCAAGCCGCTCCCTTTAATCAAATTATAGTTTGAATCAATTTAAAACCAATCGCACCCTAAGTTCTCAATATGAAAAAATGTCGTTTATTTCTTGGCTCACTGCCACTTGTTTTTGCCTGTGTCACGGTGGCAGGATCGGGTCTCCAAGCTGCTCCCGCGAATCCCGAGCAAGTCGCGATTAATAAGAATGCAGCTGATTTTGTCGATGCCTTCCACAAGGGAGACGCTAAAGCGCTCGCTGCTTTTTATACACCGGATGCGGATTACATCGATGAGACAGGTCGCACGTTCAAAGGCCGTGCAACCATTGAAAAAAACTACGCGGAATTTTTTGCAAATAACAAGGGATACAAACTGCGTATCAACATCGATTCCCGCAAGTTTCCAACTCCAGATCTTGCGATTGAAGACGGAACCTCTGTAGTCATCGCGCCGGATGGATCCGCGCCAACTCATGCTCGTTACGCCAATGTTTTTGTGAAAACCAATGGTAAGTGGCTGATTTCGAGCGTTCGTGAGAGTGCGGACCCGGGTCCTAGCAACTTTGAGACGCTGCGTGGCTTGGACTGGGCAATCGGTGAGTGGTTAGATGTCGAGCCGTCTGGTCAAGTCGGGCATATAAGCTTCGAATGGGCACCAGGAAAAAATTTCATCATCTCGACACGCACCGAGGATTTTAAAAACGCGAGCCTTCTTCGCACCACGCAGTGGATCGGTTGGGACGCGGCCGCCAAACAAATTCGTTCTTGGAGTTTCCAAGCAGACGGGGGAACCGATCTAAGCACATGGACTCAGAGCGGTAAGAACTGGGAAATTAAGACGGAATCGGTTTTGGCTAATGGTCACAAAGTTAGTTCGACAAGCGTGATCACCGTCGTCGACGAGGACACTATCGCTTGGCAAATGAAGGGCCAAACGGTGAACGGGAAAAAAATTGCGGATTCCAAAGAAGTGAAAATGAAGCGGATGAAATGACGCGCGTTGGCAAATTGGGCTGAAATGATCCACAACCGAATTCAAATGACTACCATGATTGTTAGAAATTTTCTACATGCCGCCACGGTTTGCGTGGTCGTTGCCATCGCTCCATCCAATGTTTTTGCTTGGGGCAGCTCCCGCAGTGTCAGTAGATCTGGCAGTGGGGGAGGGAGCTACAGCCATACAAGTTCGAGCTCGGGCGGATATGGAAATTTCAGTCACAGCGGAAGCACCACGGTCACTGGTGCCGGTGGAAACACCTACTCGGCCTCCCACTCAGGCTCGGGATCCTACGGCTACGGCGGCGCAACGTATCACGGCACCACATCGGGTGGCGCTGCATACGGTGGAGCCGTCTATCACACGGGTGGTTATGGATGCTACCCAAGTGGCGCTTGCTATGGTGCTGGTTACGGTGCGGCCGTCGCAACAGGAGCAGTCGTCGGCGCAGCGGTGGCAACCTCTGCCGTGGCTCCATACCCGCCCTACACGCCTTATCCAGTTTATCCGCCGTACAATCCTTACGCTCCTGGTGTCTACTATCATCCGGCACTCTAACGAATAAATTTCAGAGTCATCAATTTTTTTAAAATGAGAACTCATTACCCAAAACTTCTTTGCTTAGTCTGAAAGGTTTTTAATCTATTAGTCCTTAAAAGTTAATTTCTAAAATCGTTATCGTGAAATACCGTTCACTACTAGTTTTTCCAGACGATACCGCGCAACCCATTGTTGACGCGATTCATGGAGCGAAGACCTCCATTCGGATCAAGATGTTCATTTTTTCCGATCCCGGGTTGATCGAGGCGGTTCTGGGTGCCCACACGCGTGGAGTCAAAGTGCAAATTATGCTCAATCCCGCACGCCGTAGTGGCGAGCAAGAGAACGAGGCAACTCGGGTTCTTCTCGATGCCGCGGGCATCGTTGTTAGGGACAGTAATCCTTCATTTGGTATCACTCACGAAAAATCAATGGTGATTGACGACGAAATTGCTTTCATCCAATCCCTCAACTGGGAAACGAAAGATCTAACTCTCACAAGAGATTTTGCTATCGTCACCCGTCTCCAGCAGGAGGTCGAGGAAGTCGTCGCTGGTTTTGAAGCGGACTGGAATCGCCAGACCTTCAACCTCGGAGATAATGCACATCTCATTTGGTGTGATGGCAACGGTCGTGACCGCATGTCCAAGTTAATTGATGGCGCAAAGAAGACACTTTTCGTTCAAAACGAGCGCTACCAGGACACCGTGATCATTGAACATCTCCTGCGTGCCGCCATGCGCGGCGTCAAGGTCCACATTCTTGCCAAGCCACCCCACACTTTGAAACAAGGCAAGCTCGGCGAAGGGGTCGGGAGTCTTAGAATGATGCACGACGTCGGCATCAAAATCCACAAACTCAAGGGGTTGAAACTCCATGGAAAATTGCTTCTTGCCGATGGTAAGCGTGCGATTGTCGGGTCGATTAATCTCGCTCCGGGTAGTTTTGATGACCGTCGCGAGTTAGCAATCGAGGTAGATGATGCAGAAATCGTCAAACGCCTGGAACAGATTGCCAAGCACGATTGGGAAAATTCTCACAAGTTAGACCTATCCGACGAAGGAATTTTTATCGATTTGGAAAAACACAAAGTGGGCAGCTCCGAAGAGTTGGCCCTTGATGTCGATAAGGAAAAAATGAAGCAGAAAATGAAATAGCGAAAGTCATACGATTATAGTCACACACACACTCAATCATGTATTCAAAATCAATTACCTCAATTACGTTCTCCGTGCTTTGCTCGGGAATCATCTTCGCGGCGGAACAAGCTCCAGACGCGGACCAACTGCTCCGACAAATGTCGGCAAAGCTTGCGGCGGCTCAAATTTTTAGTTTCGAGGCGGAACGCGAGATTGATGCCACCCTCATTGAGGGTGCTCCAGCAGCAGTCAAAGCTCATGTCTCGGCGGTGGTGCAACGACCTAACAAGCTGGCCGTCATTGCCAAAAGCGAGTCAGATGTACGCCGTTTTATTGCCGATGGAAGCACACTAACGTTGTTCGATGGTAAATCGAATTTCTACTCGGTCATTCCGATGCAGACTTCGATCGATGGTCTTGTTGAAAAAGTCGATAAGGTTTACGGTTTCACCGCACCACTTGCTGAGTTTGCTTTAAGCGATCCTTACAAAGATTTCCACCAGCATGCAAAATCTGTTAGCTATCTTGGTCGTGGAAGAACGAGTCACGGTCTACTCGGGCTTTTTGGAATAGAATGTCACCGGCTTTGGCTCGCGGGTAAAGATGCCGATGCGGAATTGTGGATTGGTGTTGATGACCAACTTCCTTATCGATTGGACGCAACATTTCACCGTGAGGGGCAGCCCAAGGTGCACATTGATTTTTTGAAATGGAATCTTACTGCGAAAGTCACCGCTGGGGAGTTCACATTCACTCCACCTAATGGATCGCAGAAAATCGACATGGTGAGCAGTGAAAAAATGCAATCTGCTGGGAAAAAATAAATTCTAACAACAAATTATCAGATGAAAATTACACTTAATTTTTCAGGCATTCTCCTCGCTGGGTTTGCGCTTCTCATCTCGGCTTCGTATGCCCAAGCGCGTGCGTACGGAGTTAGCAGTTCATCGGCAGGTCGGGGCACGGTTTATCACACTGACCGAGGGGGAGCGGCTTATGTGGGTCCTAATGGAGCTGCTGCTCGCGGTGCGAATGGACGCGCGGGTGTTGTGACACGCAATGGCGCGGCTTATGTGGGTCCTAATGGTGCGGCAGTATCCGGTCGCTATGGCGCGGCTGCGGTTGGCGTCAACGGCGCTGTCGTGGTGAATCGTCCACCTGTGAATTATATCCGTACCGTGCCCTATGGCTATAGGCCGATCTATTATGGTGGCTACAATTGCTATTATTATGGGGGTATTTATTACCGTCCGGTGATGTATCAAGGCACCACGGTTTACATCGTGGTCAACTGATATGAAGGGGTTGTTTGGCTTCTCCATGGCTAGAAGCCGTCATCAATCTTTGTCAAGTTTGCGAATATTGGGTCTAACTTGGCAAAGATTTTTATTGGTTAGATTTAATCATTCCAAGAATGACAAGTGAATGAAGGATTTGAGAAAAATAAAAAAATTACATCTTCCTGTAGGGTTTTTTCGCTACTCAACTTTTGAGCTTCTTTGTTCGCTCATTTTGCTCATCGCTACGATGCCGTTTGTGGATGGTCTCTCCCAAGGGGATGTGATCGAGCCGATTCTTGTAACAATCGTACTGATCTGCGCTTTAATGGCGGTAGGCGGACGGAAAAAAGTTCTCATGATGGGCTTTTTACTTTTATTGCCGGCGATTGCCACTCGTTGGTTGCATCATTTTTTTCCAAGTCTCATTCCACACATGCTTTATTTTTCAAGTGGATTGATTTTTATCGTTTTTGTTGTGGTCAATATTTTTAAATATGTGCTGCGGGCTCAGCGCGTAAATACTGAGGTGATTTGTGCGGGTATCTCGATTTACTTGCTGATGGGAATGATCTGGTCGATTTTTTATAGGACGTTAGGTCAGATAAACCCAAATGCCTTCATGTTCACTCAAGCCCCGAACGCCGACATGACGATGACCAGTTTCAATGCGTTTTATTTTAGTTTTTCCACTCTGAGTTCTGTAGGTTACGGAGACATCACACCGATATCGAAAGGGGCACGAATGATGGCGGTCATGGAGACGATTACAGGGATATTTTATGTTGCCGTGATGATTTCTAGGCTGGTTACCTTGTATACGCCTAAATTCGCCGTGCGCGATGAGGATCCTGATACGGAGACTTGAAAACCTATTGACTGATGCATAGCGGAGGGGGGGGCACCCGACCATGCGGATTCAAGGGTGACGATCATCGACAGATAATTTTTCCTCTTCGGATATTAATTTCTTGTCGCAATGATGTTGTTTATTTCATGATTTAGCACTATGAAATATCAGTCTATCATTCTTGCAATGGTCTCCACTGCCACGCTCGCTTTTCTGCCAAGCTGTGGAAACGGTCCGATCACTAATGCCAATGCCGCTACTTCCAGTGCTTCGGACATTTCGCTTCGTTCTCGTGCTGCTCTGCGTTCGTTATATGCGCAAAACCCAGGTGCTAAAGCTTTGGGTGCCCGTGCAAAGGGCGTTCTGGTGTTTCCATCAATTTTGAAAGCCGGCTTTATAGTGGGAGCCGAGGGTGGAAATGGCGCGATGATTCGCGACACCGGAGTGATCAGTGGTTTCTATCAAACTGCCGCAGCTTCTTATGGTTTGCAGGCCGGTGTTCAGGAATTCGGTTATGCTCTTTTTCTAATGGATGACGCGGCTTTCAAAAGTCTCAACCGCAGTGGAGGATGGGAGGTAGGGTCGGCTCCGGAAATTGTGATAGTTGATCGTGGAATTGCGCGTTCGCTCTCGACGACCACGATCAACAAGGGAACCTACGCGTTCTTTTTCAATCAGAAAGGCCTGATGGCTGGGCTGAGCTTGCAAGGGTCTAAGGTCACTCGGATTCATCCGAAAAACTAATAGCCTAACCTACTTATAGTGGCGCGTAGTTATTTGCGCTCTAATGTAGCGAGGATACCTTTACAACCGTCTTCAAGGAGGCGGATGACATGGTCGAATCCGAGTTGGCCACCATAATATGGATCAGGCACTCGGAGGTCGGTGTGGACTTGACAGTAACTCACGAAAGGGCGGATTTTTGAATGCAGTTTGCCAGTTGCATCGAGGCGCTTCACATCGGCGAGGTTGGTCTCATCCATAGTAATGATTAGATCGAAAGTGATCAGGTCATTCGGCTGGATCGGTCTCGCGCTGCCTTCGACTTTGAATCCTTTTTCCTCGAGAGCTTTTGCCATACGAGGGTCTGGTGGCGAGCCATGGTGGTGTCCGCTCGTGCCGGAGGAATCGACTTCGAATTCCTCAGTGCGTCCAGCATCAGCGACTTGTTTTTTGAAGACAATTTCTGCCGCTGGAGATCGGCAGATGTTGCCAAGGCAGACGAAAAGGATGCGGTAGCGGTGCGATATGGATTTCATAAAAAATTAAGAACTTCAATTCAGATAAAATCAAACGTCTGACAACCCAAATCCTCGTGCAATTACCATCGCCTAGAAGGGAAAACTAAATTATCTCGCAACCTTGGTGGGGCTGTGTTGTTCATTGCTCACGATCATGAATAAATCCAATTGGTTTCTCTCGGTTCTGGTGTTGGTGATTGGTGCGGTGGGGGGCTATATTTCCGGTAAGAGTTCAACGGTTGGTGATGCACCGACCGAGGTCTCAGCACAACGCACTCGGTCTTCTACACGAGCATTGACTTCTGCTGAGACGTCCGCGGCCAAAAAAACACGAGTCAGTGGTGGGATCGAGCAAATCGCTCACATGCCGGGTATTTCCTCTCGCGTGCAAGCGCTTCTCGACTTTTATGGCGACCTCACCCCAGAGCAACTCCGCGAGGAGGCCAGCAAACTCGAGTCGCTCCCGCTTGGCGAGCGCATGATGGCTTCGTTTCTTTTGTTCGGTCGCTGGGCGGAGGTGGACGCAACCGCGGCGATGGCATTTTCGAATTCCATGGGCATGGCAGGCGGTTTCGTCCGTCCGACGATTCTTCAAAGTTGGGCGAGTGTGGATCCGGCTAACGCTGCGAAATACTACACTGCCAATCCCCGTGAATTTGCCGTGATGGACATGATGGGAGGTGGTCGCGGAGGAATGAATGGAAAGAACGGTGCATCGTCGATCATTGCTACCGAATGGGCACGCCAAGATCCAAGCGCAGCATTGGCATGGGCCGACTCGTTGACGTCAGGTAAGGCGGACGCAGTGAGCGCGGTCATCGGTGAGGTAGCTAAGACGGATCCGCGCAAAGCAGCGGCAATGCTTGGAACGATGGACCCTACTGAGCGTGCCGGGGCCTATCGTGCGGTCGCAGCAGAGTATGGCGCACTTGACTTCGCTGAAGCCGAAAAGTGGATTCAGACTGTGCCGTCCAGCGAGCGGGATCAAGTGCTGGCATCTGCCATTGGTGGTCTATCTAACAAAGACCCGTTTTCTGCTGCCAAGCAAGTCAGTACCATGCAAGCAGGCGACGCCAAAGACGGCCTAATCGTCGATGTTGTGGGCGATCTCGCCCGCAAGGATCCTCAAGCCGCTGCAGATTTTCTTAAGGAACAGACGAGTGCAAAAGCACAACAAGATGCGATGCGCCAACTAATGCCGTCCATGACCAGCAAGAATCCGATCGCTGCGCTTGCATTTGTAAATTCCTATCAACCTGGAGCAGTTAGAGATAGTGCTGCACAGGCATACGTTTGGAGTAATAACTCGGGCTCGCCTGCTGACCTCGTACAAGTGGCTGAGACCATCACCGATGAGGGTGACCGAAGTCGCACGGTGGGGATCGCGGCGATGCGTTGGATGCGCGAAGACGCCACGGCTGCTAAGGCCTACATCGAAACATCCTCTGCACTCTCGGATGAAGCGAAACAACGCATTACAGAAGGGCGGGGGATGTGGGGTGGTGGAGGAAATCGTGGAGGAAATTAATCTATCCGAATTTGCTTACGGATTTTTGACGAATGATTTTGAGACAAACTTGAAATCAATTTTGTTTGGCATCTGAGCGTACCATGTGGAATAAAAGTTAGGCTCGTTCTTAATGGTTAGAGGAATGATCCGGGCAGGGATGTGGACGGGGAGCGGATCGAGATCGAATGGGTATGGATCCAGCATCATTTGGCCAACGCCAAGCGGTATAGCTTGGATGATGATGCGATCGCTCCATCCTTTTCGTGGCACGTCATGCAACTCGAAAGCGTCTTGGCCAAGGCCGATACCTTGGCCTGAACGAGCGGGAATCAAGGCCGAGGTTAGCGCGAGCGAGAGTCCATCACAGAGTTGGAGGAGACGGACGTGCGGGAGAAGATTTTCGGAACGAATCCAGTCACGAGTCGAGGGATTTGCCTCAAGCGTTGTGGTCCAGGTTAGTTGGAGTTGCTCCAACTCGGCGATGAATTTTAGAGGGCCAGCTTGATCGCCCGGATAGAGTTTTTCTGGTGAGCCCTTCCAGAAAAGTGGATGGGTGAATGCTGGATCTGGATGAGCAAGAACGCGTGCGGCGTAGAGCCAGAAGGCGTGGTGGCTGATGAGTAGATTGGCGTAGGGGGACTCATGAAATCGGTTCAATCCGAGGCGCCAGCGATTTATTCCTGCTTGCGGATCTTTTAGGACCTCTGCCAGCCCCATGGGAAATCCGTCGCTTGCAGACAAGTCAGGATTTGCTTCCCATTCCCACCAACCATTGTCGTGTTCTGCCACCGCGAAAATTGTCTCGGCTCTCAACCTTGCGGGGTCTGGCGATGGGCCATAATTGCCGGGTTGGACGAATTGAGCATTACCCCAATGCGCGGCAAAATAGCCAGCGATCCGACCATGGTCAGGCTGGCTGACAAGCCAAAGATTTCCAGCGTGGATGGTTTTAAGCACTGTGAAATTTTAGCGGTTCTAATCCTGAGATCCAGCACTTTTAAGGATTGAGAATGGCAACGGAACCATTGGCGTTTGAACATCGAGGGATAATCCATTCAAACCTTGATTTGTAAGCCACGGCTCGCTAAGAAATTAAAAGTAATTATCGAGTATTAAGTGATACAGTTTTACCACACTTGGACTTTTGCATTCACCACCACTGCCCATATGATACGTTTTTTTGTCCCACTCCTCATGATTATCACTGGTCATCTCATCGCAGCTCCGATTCCGGAGGAAGCTTACGATAAAGGCATCGCTATCGGCTGCCAGGCGTACTCGTTCAAGGAGTTCAGTGCCTTCGAAGCCATCGCCAAGACCAAGGAGGCGGGTGGGAAAATCATCGAATTTTATCCCGGCCAGAAACTCCGTCCGGATTCTAACGATGACGCAGTCGTCTCGCACAATGCAAGCGACGCCGTCACCGCTGCATTGCTTGCCGAGTGCCAACGCCAGGGCATCTACCCCGTTAATTACGGTGTGGTGCAAGCCAATGATCCGGCAGAAGTCCGAAAAATCATGACCTTCGCCAAAAAAATGGGTCTCTACGCAGTCTGCACCGAGTCCACTGAGCAAGTCACCGCGTGGGAAGCCGCCGCGAAAGAATTCGACATCAAGGTCGCTTTCCACGAGCACGGTGGGTCGATGTCGAAGCCTGAATATAAAGTCTGGCAGCCACTTTACATTTTAGGGGTCGTCGAGAGCCGCGATGCGCGGTTGGGTGCTTGTGCCGATCTCGGTCACTGGTGCACCTCGAATCTAAAGCCCATCGAGTGCCTCCGTATCCTCAAGGGCCGCGTCATCAGTGTGCACTTGAAAGATAAATCTGAAATGGGCGCGAGGGGCGTAGTCGTTCCTGCTGGCCAAGGTGTCGTCGACGTGGCCGCCTGCATCCACGAACTCAAACAGCAGAATTTTAAAGGTCATTTCTCCATCGAGCACGAGAACGATTGGAAAGAAAGCGTGCCGAAAATTAAGCAATCCATCGAGTTCACCAAAGCCGAGTGGGCGAAGTAGGACTTGAAAGATTCTGATAAGATTGGTGTGTAGGATGATGTTAAATTTATCCCAGTTTTAGGTTTGGCCGTTACAAATTATTGATGCGGCCGCATCAATAATTTGTATGCCGTTTGCCAACGGGGGGCAGGGGGAGACGTGTTCGGACTTGCTGGGCATCGACAGTTGAACCTATTTTTTTGATCGATCCTATTTCATAGAAAGCCATCAAGCGCTCCGTGCTCTTTTGAAAAAAGTGGTGTCAGTTTAGGAATGTGACGAGGCCGCAGTGAGGGGACTTGGTGCTTGACTTTTTGAGGCTGCATTGTTGGTCTCCTCTGTCGGGCGACTGGTAGTATGGCATTTGTCGGAATATTGGGTCTTTGCTCATTATTTGAGAATGATGGGCTTCCGACATACGCGTTAATTTTCGATTACTCATCCTTTATGGACTGGACTTCACCCCTTTGGTACATCTCCTACATTGTTGTTCTCATTGGCCTTGCTGGCTATGGATCGCACCGCCTCACGATCGTTTTTCTGTATTTGAAGCATTCGCGGAAGCACCCGAAGCCCAAGGAGATTTTCAAGGAATTGCCGTTGGTGACGATCCAGCTTCCAGTTTTTAATGAAATGTACGTCGTGGATCGATTGCTTGCGGCGGTATCGGCGCTCGATTACCCGCAGGACAAGATGCAGATCCAGTTATTGGACGACTCGACGGACGAGACGGTGGACATCTGCCGTGCGGGGATCGAGGGGTTGAAAGCACGCGGTTTCGATGCGGAACACATTCACCGGACAGATCGGACGGGGTACAAGGCGGGTGCACTTGAAAATGGCACCGAATTTGCCAAGGGCGAGTATCTGTTAATTCTGGACGCGGATTTCGTGCCAAATCCAGATCTGCTAGAAAAGACGATTCATTATTTCACCGACGACAACATCGGCATGATCCAGACGCGTTGGGGGCACCTTAACCGGACATTTAACGTGCTGACTCGGATCCAAGCAATGTTCTTGGACGGGCACCTCGAGTTGGAACAAACCGCTCGCAATCGTTCGGGTCGCTTTTTCACCTTCAACGGCACAGGTGGGATTTGGCGGAAATCATGTATCGCTGATGCCGGGGGCTGGGAGCACGACACGCTAACAGAAGATATGGATCTGAGTTACCGTGCCCAGCTTAAGGGTTGGAGGTTTATTTTTCTAAACGACGTGGAAACTCCAGCGGAATTGCCGGTGGACATGGATGGTTTTAAGAGCCAACAACATCGCTGGACTAAGGGCTCGATC
>Ga0209190_1001521_pt1 | contig 16092 bp, 24 predicted proteins | sample M_140205_XF_Meta_FD_187315 | JGI IMG/M metagenome (GOLD analysis project Ga0209190, IMG submission 187315) | Freshwater microbial communities from Lake Montjoie, Canada to study carbon cycling - M_140205_XF_MetaG (SPAdes) (version 2) | ecosystem: Environmental > Aquatic > Freshwater > Lake... | reverse complement strand
GTTTCCGTCTTTAGGAACGTATAAGTTATCCTGAAGCTCTTTTAGAGTTGCATCTTTTTGCGTGATTGTTTTATAAAGATCACGGGAAGTCTCAATTGTAGGTTGAATGGTTGAATAAAGATCTTTAGCTTTAGTGCCTAGCTCTGTTATTTTGCCTTCCAATGCTTTTGCTTGCTCGTATAGCAGCTCAGGCTCTGGCTCGTTATATACAGCATCAAAACGCTCAGACTCAATTTTTCTTGCGTTGTAATAATCAAATTCTTGAGAAATTCTGCTGTGTTCATCTATAGCTTGATTTCGCTCATCAACAATAGACTGATAAGTTTTATTAAAATCAGAGATCTGTGTTTGAATATCTTTGTAAGATTTTAAATCATTGTTTAAATCTTCTGCCTTAGTGCTGTATTCGGTAACACCCTGCCGATACTCATTTTGCGCATCTATGTATTCTTGAGAACCAACAACACGATCTTCTACAGGCGCAGGAGGTTGAGTTGCCTTTAAATCATCTTTTATAGAATCCCATGACCCTTTAGCAAACTGACCGACAGCTTGAACAGCTAATTTATTTGGATCTATTTCACCAGTAAATAAAGCTTGGTTAACCGCACCTAAAGCTGTTGGGATTAATTGTGTTGGAACACCAGCGCCTTTAAGGATCTCAGCAACTTCTTTGTTCATCATGCTTGTTCCGGCACTAATCAACAAAGATTCTGGGCTAATCTTCCCGTTTCGCAATGCTTGAACAGTGGCTTGAGATGCAACATTTGCTATGGTTGCATTAACACCCGCATTGATTAAACTGTTAGCTATAGTGCCACCGGCAAGGGCAAATACACCACCTGTTAGGGCAGACTTAAATACGTCTTGACCAGTAAGAGCCGCTTGGATTCCACTGATAATTGAACTTGTCCCCGCAGCACTTGCCGCTGCAGGAAGAGCTGAAGCAAGCTCCCAAGGAACACCCATATCTACTAAACCTTGAAGAGTGGCTTGCCAGAAAGCGGTAGAAGCACTAGCTCCACCAGCAGCACCTGCCGCACCTGCTGCAGCACCAGCTTCAGCCGCACCTGCCGCAATACCAGCTTCAGTTGCTCCAGCTGCGCCAGTTGCAGTGGTCATTTCAGTCCAAACTTCTGGAGGAACACCGTAGTACGCCGCCACAACTATAACTGGGAGCAACCATCCGCCGGGAAGATTCTCGTTTACTGCATCGTCTAAACCTGCAAGCTCATGACTAACTGAAGTAGTAAAGCTTTTTAATTCATCGCCTACGTTATGTATGGTGTCTTCAAGCAGTCCACCAATAGAGCCAATGGGGTCTTTAGCAAACTTTTTAATAGACTTGCCCGGATTGCCCCAGAACCCACCCTTATATAGGCGAATCTTTCTGTCACCGCAGTGCTTGAACCCATCCGGGTCTAATGTGTCAAACCATGCGTCTCTCATAATACTGCCATCCAAGCATATTTAGGTCTGTCTGATTCCATTACATTTAACCCTAACTTAGAAAGTGCATTTATAATATTGGGATCGTCTGGAGTGGGGCCATACAGTCTTTTTATTTCCGAAGCCTTAACTTTTTTAATGAACTTCTTGATAGAATCTATGGCCTTAATTGGAGAATCGGCCGTAAATAAATGTATCTCTACGTTTCCGTCCCCTAATTGAATGATGAGAAGAATAGAGTTGTTTTCTTGCAACATTAAAGCAAGCTTTTTATCAATTAATTTTTTAATAGCAAACAGCCACCGATTAGCATCGTGGCCATTCTTTTCAGCTTCAGATCTAATAATCTCGGTAGGCTTCATATTAAATCACCGTTCCCACGTTGCCAGATGCAGATGTACTTGTTAATGCTGCGGAAATTTGAGTTGTTCCATCAGCATCTTTCCAAAAAGTTCCGTTCCACCAAATAGGTTTATTTAAAGTTGTATCATAGTAAAACTGCCCTACTACTAAGTCTGTGATAGGGCGTGACGCTGAATTTCCAGAACTTGGAGTGGCTAGGTTTTGATTAAAATTATTTAACTGATTGAAGTATAAACGCAAGACGTTAGAAAACTGATCCTGATACTTCCGGCTGTATTCTTCAGTGCCAAATGGTAAGCTTGGTGGCGTTGGAACGATTTGCATGGTCACCGCCTCCCGTCTTGGCGAATATCAATACGTGGACTACCTAGCTGCCAAGTAGAGCCTAGCTGCTCGTTGTCTATCTGTAGAATCATCTGCCGCCCGCGAACCCTAACAAATACCTGCCCAGTAAACTGTTCAATAGGTACAGTGGCTGTTCTAACAATAGTAGCGTCTTCGTTCCCGCCAAGTGATATAGGATCGTTATATCCTGACCCTGAGTTCTGCATTGGGATCAATGTCATAGTGACCTGCGGGGAATTTGCAGTAGAACCCCTAAATGTGATATCCGGCAGTATCCGGTATACAAACCCAAAATGATCACCATCATCTATGTCAAACTCAGCAGAACCAATAGAAGAGGCAATAGCTACAGGGGTTCCAGTGGAGTTATCGTCAACACCGTATTCATGGTAAACGACATTTCCTGTGTTGTTCCCTTGATATGTTGCAGCCATAGGGTAATTACGCAAGCCAGAGTCTAACCAAGCCGTTCTAGCCATAGTGCCGTAGTACCACACACCTTCGCCGTTGTTCTCGAAGTAGTTGTAGATAACATAGCGATCTATAGTAGAAGATCCAGCCGAGCAGTAGAAGAACCACACTTCATTAAAGCCTTCGTTGGTGCTTGCAAAGATTTGATCCGCTTGATCTAAGTTAATGTCTTCAAAGATATACTGACGTAGATCACATCTTAATGTCTGCACACGCCCGTCGTATTTGTAGAACTTATCTACACCCATCCAGTAGGTAACACCGGAACCCAATGCCACTGCGTTAGGCCCAGCAATAGATACATTATCGCCAAGTAACTGAGAAGACCAAATCACGGGAGGCCCTGCATATTGCAATGAATACAAAGTAGAATCTGTATACACCAGAATCTCTTGTCTAGTTTGTAAGGCAGTGACAATCTTAGAGCCGTGGGATAACTGTAAGCTACCTGCTTGGTTAGTAGCCGCCGGAGTCCAGTTAACTACCGATTCTTGATCCGACCACCGAATAAGCATTGGGCTTTGTGTTCCGCTACCATAATCATTACATCCAAACGCAAATACAAAACGAGACGCATCAGATACAAGAAGGTAGTTTTGCATTAAAGGAACATCAGAAGCACCAGTAAGACTTGATACTAAAACACCTCTTGTTGTTAATCCAGAAGCATTACTCCAATAGTATAAAGCCCCCTGTCTAGGCCCAAATATAAGATCATCCCCAAAGTTATTCTGATTCCAAATACGTATTGGGAATGCTGCCGGTGTTCCTACACCCCATCCACCAGAACCCCAAGGCCCTGCACCCCAACCAACAATAGGAACAGCCGCTGCGGGGCCTACATTAACTTGATAAGCCGCCGTAACCGTAGCTCCGCCGTTACCAACATCAGACGCATTAGCGGTAGCAGAAGCTGTAAATGTATATGAGTTTGCCGTAACAACAGTGATTTGATACTCTGCGTTTAAGACAGTTGCAGTGATATTTCCGCCTAAACTTGCAGCTCCACTAAAGGTTACAAAGTCACCCGTGACACCACCATGAGCCGTGTCAGTAACAGTAATGACAGCAGATCCACTAGTTGCTGCAAAAGGCCCGTTTAATACCGCAGTATCTCGTATAGGTGTTATGTCATTATACGCACCGCCGCTCTCAATATAGAACTTAAGATTAGTCCCAACACCTAGATAATTAGCACTTGCTATGGTAATCCAGTTCCACAACGATCTGCATGTGCCTAAAAATGTGCTAGATGATATACGAGTCCAACCACCAATCTTCTCAGGCGTTCCTTGGCGAAATCTTATTTTCTCAGAGACATACCAGCCATTCTCGTTGGTATAACGAGTGTTCTCTTTGTTTACACCAGCTTTTAGCGTGAGTTTCTTAAGTGGCATGTTTAAACAACCATAGTAACTGCTTTAGCTTCAACCTCTGCAACGCGCTTTAACCAGCCCTTACCATACGTAACAAACGTAGATAACGATCTATAGAAGTCTTCCTTGGCTCTACTAAACTTAGGCAGTAACTCTATCGGTGGCACGGAGTTAATTGCTCTCATCGTAGCTGGCCCCATAGCACCATCGGCTACTGCACCTACAGCCTTTTGGAGTAACTTTACAGATGCTCGTGGCCCAGCATTGATAGCAAAGTCAAATGCAGCGTAGTCAGTTCCCGCAGGTAGTTGATCCCCACACACTGCATCCCAGTAGTTCTTCTTATACAAAGGTTTTACATCAGCTTTAGTTAACGCCTTCATATCATCCTGCGTAACCTTCTTGCCAATATGTGTTTCCCAGTTAGCTTGAGTGCAGCCCCACATCGTGCAACCCTTACGCCCATCGGGTAACTTATTGCCCGGATCACGCTCGTCATTAGTGAAGCCACCTTCATGAGCAATCACTAACTCAAATGATTTATCCCAATTCTCTTTCATTGCTTGCCCTTCATATCAATGATCTTTTCTAGTGTGCGCCCGCCAAAGTAGAACGACATAATGAGCATACCCCACTGCCCTAGCAATTCTACGTAGCGTTCATTGGTATCTAGATCAAACGCACTCATCATAGCGAATATAAAATACCCTGTAATGATGGCTATCAACGTCATCGGGCGTATGTTTTTACTCAGCCAAGAGTCTGAACCCATGTCGGCTTTGAGGCGGTCTGTGAGGTTTGTCTGCTCAAGTTCGTATAGCTTGGTGTCGTTAGCCATCTTCTGTAAGTCACCATTCTGCGCCATCTGAGCAAGCTCCAACTGTGCCTTAGCCTTAGCTTCTGGATCGGGAATGAGCTTGTCTATTAGTTTGCCACCAATATTTAGTATTGCGTCTAATCCAAACATATTATTTACCCTCTAAAAATTCATCCAGTAAAGCGCGAAACTCATAACTGTCCGCAGTACCTAAAACTGCCGCTTCATTTTCTTTAATCAACATTAACTGAGACTTGTTACATCCCGCACCGTTCTTTTTAAGCCAATCTAAAGTAAGTCTATATCTTTGCTCTGGGTTGTGCGTAGCTAATGCTAGGTATTTAAAGGTCGCAAGACTGCATTTATTGTCCGCCCAAGCAATGAACAGACAACAAGTTGTTATGGGTATGATTAAAAGCCACTTCATTTCGCCAATTCAGTTGATGCTAGATTAATCCGTGTTTTGACTGCAGTTAAATCTTGCGGTTCTTTCTTGAACCCTACTGCCAGGTATCCTGCAAACTCACCCACTGGAGGCGGTATTGAACCACGGCACACAAAAGTTACACCTTGTTTTGATTCCCATTCGCTAGACTTTCCTGTGATTATCAATTTATTGCAAGAAACTTCGCCAGCAAGCATTTGAATTACAGCATTATTACGATCAGGATCACCGCCAAACAAACTAGATACCAGCCCATCTAAACTCCTATCTATACCTTTTTCAGACAACGCAAACATCGTTACCCTACTGTTAGTCACCAAGTTCACTTTGTGAACCACCACTGTTGTTGATTCCAAATCTTTTTGCATGAATTCTGCTATAGGAATCATGCTGTCTCGTTCCTTTAACTGCGGGAGCTTTTCATGGCTCGTTATAGCATTAAGAATGACCTGTCTAGAATCCCAAGCAAAATAACCAAAGCCAAAGAGGATGGTTAAGACTACAACCCCGAACAGTTTAAACGGCGTATCAACCCACTTAACTAAGTCAATTGCCTTGTCTAAATAGCCAGATTCAGTCTTGACAACTGACTTCTTGCGCGGTGTGCGGGGCTGCCTTGCTCTATTGGCTTTGGTAACCATATTAGTCCGTGCCGCCAGCCTTGTCGGTCTGTTCTGCGGCTGCAACCTGTGGAGCTGCTTGGCTTTGAATGTTCATAATCACGCCTTGCACCTGCACGAACGGTTGTTGACCTAGTAGGTTAAGAATGCCGTTAACTTCTTCGATGCTGAGTTCTAGCTTTATCATAAATCCTCTTTATATTAAGTAAGATAAAATGACCACCACTCCACCGCCGATAGTGGCTACGGCATCCATTAACTCGACACCGTGTGGAGGTGGCAATCCCTGCTTCTGAGCCTTGTAATTGGCAAGCCAATCGCTAAACTCTTTAAGAAACGCTACAGCGGCACACACGCCTAATGAAAGCCAGACGATATGTGTCATGCACATTATAATAGATGTGATGATAGAGCCATAGAAGAAATGCCCTAATTTATCTGCGGGGATGGTAGGAAGGTTAGGTAGGTTCATGATGCCCAAGGAAGCGGTGTGTTTTCAGGACTAACAGGCGGGGTAATCATGCTATCAATTTGACCTTGAACACAGGCTTGAGCATTTGAAATATCCTGCTCAGGTATCCAGCCAATTACGGTAGCCTCTGTAAGCTGTGCGTAAGGAATAAATGTGTCTGATTGCTGCGAACTAAACTGAGTGTTGCCGCCAATAGATGCAGTGTTATCGCCATCCACGCCAGTAACTTCCCAGATTGCATTTACAACATAGTCAGGGTCTGGTTGTTGAACGGTATACATTGATACTATCGTGGTTGTAAAGGTTGTTGCCATCTTTATGCTCCTTTTATGCTACTTTTACAATGATTGTTGGCTTGCCATCCGTTACCGAGATGACTTTACCAACGGCTAATTGATACTGCTCAAACGTAGGATTGCTAACTGCTTCACCTTTAATTGCGCCGTTATCGTTTACAGGAATAATGTATTGACCTGCTGTTGCGCCAGTTACATTAACAGGCACTTGACCTGCAAAAGCAATACGGTCAACCATTGCCCTTAATGCCTCAAAATTGGCTTCATCTTCAGAACTTTTTTGAGGGTCAATTCCTTGATGCCAATTATCACCACCAACATAAGATGGGTCTGTTGATTTAACTACAAAAGATATTGCATCAGAAAATACATTGGTTAATTTACCGTTAGAATCTATGCCACAAACATCACCTTTAGCCAAAGCAAAGTCACCACACTTAGTCATATATTCAGCGTAATCAGCACCAGAAGCATTAATAGTTCCAGCGCTATTGATAGAGCGACCAGTGCTACCTGCCTTTAAAGTTCGTATAGCAGAAGCGGCATTGCTTTGACCAGTGCTATCAGTTTGGAAAATCAAAACACTATTACCAACGGAAGATTGACAGCCAAAAACAGCAAGAACAGAATTAGCGGTAATTGTTCCGTTTACTGCTACGTTTAAAACTCCAGCGGCAAGAAGTTGTCCCGGGGTTCCGCCAACACTAGAGCCTACTAACCAAGCATCGCCAGCGGCGTTCCAATACTCTCTAGGATTCCCATCCCCATCACTCAATACAATGTGGTTATTTGCTGTGCGGATGTCTAAGCCGCCTGTATTTCCATCAAAACGACCGAGGATTGTATTGTTATATCCTGATGTTACGTAAACGCCAGAATTTGCACCAACAAAAGTATTTTTAGCGCCTGTGGTGTTATACCCTGATTGAAAACCCATGTATAAAACACTAGCGCCAGTGGTATTTGAATATCCTGCTTGCCTACCAAAATAATCCGCAGGTGCGGCAGTAGTTGTTGAATATCCCGCTTGATGACCTACGGCTGTAATACTAGAGCCAGTGGTGCTACTGTAAGAAGCCTGATACCCGACTGCCGTGTTGTTAGATGCGGTGGTGTTTGAGTAAAGCGAACCGCCACCCAAGGCAACATTATAACTTCCAGTAGTGGAATATCCTGAATAAGCACCAATAAACGTATTATCAATACCTGTTACGTTTGTATATCCTGCACTTTTACCAACATATACTTGACCGAAATTAGAGCCTACTGAAGTGTGAGAATAACCTGCTTGATGACCAATAACGGTCATGGAGTCTGCTGTAGTGTTGCTGTAAAGAGCCTGATAGCCAATTGCCACGCTGTTAGATGCGGTTGTATTGGAGTTAAGTGCGGCGTATCCGATAGCAGTATTACTTGCGCCTGTGCTGTTTCCGTAAAGTGCTTGCAAACCAACCGCTGTATTGTTAGCCCCAGTGGTATTGGTTTGTAAAGAGTTTGCGCCAACTGAAACATTAGAGCCACCAGTTGTATTGTTGGTTAATGATGCGTATCCAACGGCAGTGTTGCTATTGGCAGTGGTATTGGCGTAAAGAGCGTTTGAGCCAAGAGCGGTGTTAGAATTTCCAGAAGTATTAGAGTAAGAAGCAACATTCCCAATTCCTACGTTACCCCAACCGCTAGTATTAGAATAACCTGCACGACCGCCTACAAATACGCTACTGTATCCAGTGCTTGTTGAATACCCCGCTTGGAAACCAAGATAAACATCACCGTATTGACTGTTTACGTTATTAAATAAACTTCCTGCTTGATAACCTACAAATACGTTATAGGTTCCAGTAGTATTTTGAGAACCCGCTTCTTGACCAATATAAATATTAGCCCCACCTGTGGTTGTCTCTACACCAGCAAATCTACCTATACCGATATTTGATCCAGCAGTCGAACTTTTTAGCAAGGCTTGCAATCCCAGCGCTACGTTATACGATCCAGTAGTGTTACTTGTAAGCGAAGATGCGCCAATGGCAACATTACCATTGCCAGTAGTATTTGCGCTAGCCGATCCATCGCCAACTGCCGTGTTGCTATCTCCAGTGGTTGTATATCTAAGCGATGTATTACCTACAGCGGTATTGGAAGGGCCAGTAGTAACTGTATTTAATGCTTGATAACCAACAGCGGTTTGCCTAGAGCCTGTGGTGTTTGCATAAATGGCGCCACCGCCTACTCCAACATTATATAAACCTGTTGTATTACTGTAAGCCGCTTGATAACCCACAGCCGTGTTCCCAGACGCGGTGGTGTTGGATTGAAGTGCAGAAGTTCCTAATGCAACATTACTAGCGCCAGTATTATTGTAAAGTGCATAATATCCAACAGAAGTATTGTTAGAAGCAGTGGTATTTTCATAAAGGGCACCAACACCAACAGCAGTGCTATTTGAGCCAGTTGTATTTTTTCCTAAAGCGCCTGTTGCAAAAGCAGAGTTATTATCGCCAGTGGTATTTTGTTTTAATGCGGCTAGTAATCCTATTTGTCCACCAACTGCGGTATTAGCAGAACCGGTAGTATTATAATACAATGCAGCACCACCGACCGCCGTGTTAGTTCCTGTAGTATTTGAAAATAAAGCCTGTTGACCAATAGCAGTGCTAGTACCTGATGTTGCGTTTTTTAATGCTTGGTAACCTAAAGCAGTTTGTTGTCCACCCGTATCTGCATATCCTGCTTGATAACCGATAAGAGTGTTATAGCCTACAGTTTGATGACTGTATCCTGCTTGATAGCCGATATTTGTAGTGTAGTTAGCAGTGGTGTTGCTATACCCTGCTTGATATCCAACTGCCGTGTTGTTAGATGCGGTGGTGTTGTTAGCAAGTGCAAATCTACCCAGTGCCGAATTGTATGAACCAGTGCTATTATTAACTAGCGCAGATGCACCGACAGAAATATTTTCAATTCCAGTTGTATTGAGATAAAGGGATGATTGACCAATCGCAACATTGTTAGCGCCACTTGTATTAGTTGCTAACGCACTAGCACCGAAGGCTACGTTAGTAGACACAGCACCCGCACCACGCCCGACTGTTAGACCGTATACAGTTAAGTCAGTGCCAGAGTAGAGTAGGTTAGCGGAGTCAGTTAAAAGCCCTGCTGTAGAGGCGTATGGAACACGCCCAGATGTTAAAGCGCCTACAGATAGAGACGCAATGTAGTTCTCAGCATTAACAATATCAGTGCCGTTGCTGACTAAGATAACTTTCTTGCCGTTTGGCACAGATACACCGGTCTGACCTGAAACCTTAACCGTAACAGCGTAGCCGCCGGTAGTGTTGTTGTAGATAAAGTAGAGCTTCTTATTAGCGGGAACAATCAAGTTACGAGCCGCAGTCAATGCACCCGTCATCTCAATGAACATATTACGGGCTACACCGGTAGCGCCGTTAGGGATTGTAATCGTGGTGTCTGCGCCGTCTGTAATTGCTTGGGTTACATAACCGCTGATGGCTTGTTCTAGCAACGTGCCAAGGTTAGTGTTGGTGGTTACACCCCATGTTCCAGACTGTTCGCCGGTTCCGATGAGTTCGATTGCCAAATTTGTTGAGTAGGTAGATGCCATGCTATTTTCCTTTTAAACTGTTTCAACTTCTTGCCAGTTTGCTGGCGCATTTGTTCCTAAATTACTCCAAGTAGTGCTAGGTTCGCCAGTGATATTCTGCCAGTTTGCATTGGTATTGTCAGGTATTGGTTTCCAATAAACTGCGACTATATCCCCAACGCTTCCTGTTGCTGCTACCCCTGTCAAACCAAATATTCTTGGTGCTAAACTAACCGATCCTACTGCACCTGTGCTACCAACTCCTGTTAACCCTATCGTCAAACCATATGTAACGCTACCTACTGCGCCATTAGCCTGATTTGATGGTAACGGAACAATAACTTGAGCGGCTATACCTGTTGCATCAACACCGGTTAAGTCTACGGTCTGACTATTTACAACCGTTCCAACAGCACCAGATGCCGCAACTCCTGTTAAAGCCTTAGCCCAGTCTATTGTTACTGACCCTACCAAACCGCTTGCTACATTACCTGTTAATGCAAAACTTCTAGTGCCTAACGCAACACTGCCTACCGCTCCTGTTGCTGCATCGCCTGTTAAAGCTACAGTCTTACTATGTATTACCGTTCCTACAGCGCCAGACCCTGCAACTCCCGTTAAAGCCAATGTTAATGTTGGTGCTACTGTTCCTACTGTTCCCGTTGCTACATCACCATCTTCTGCTTCTGAAGTGCTAGGTATTACTGTTCCTAAAACTCCGCTACTTACTACACCCGTCAAAGCAATAGTGCGATCGCCTACCGCCGTTCCTACGTTACCGGCTCCTGCTACGCCGGTTAGACTAAGAGTGCCGCCCCAACCATTGTCGCCCCACGCGTTGTCACCCCAGCCTAGAGCCATGATTCACTCTTAGGTAGTAGATAGACGTAATAATGCAGTCGACGTAGTATTGGAAGGCATAGTTAATGTAAACGTACCTGCGGTTACAGTCTGTGAACCAAACGTGTGAACAGAGATTGCTTTATTAGACTGAGTTGAGTTGTAAAGCAAAACTGTATCAAACGCGGTTGTCAGCGTTACCGTTGTGTAAGTAATCGAAGCCGATGGAGTCCAGTAAGCCACGCCCGCAGTTGAAGAACTGTTGGTTGACGTAGGAGCCGTAGCATTCGTTACCGTTACACCGCCCGCAGAATAGTTTGTTCCGGAAACTTCACCCGTAACTGTATAAGCTGTAGTGGCTGCATTAATGGTAGCCGAAGCTAAATATAGAGCCGCCTTAACCGTATCGGTTGTTGGAGCCGTTAAACTGCCTCTGGATACAATCGTAGACGTGCCAAGCTGATGCTGACCAAGCATTAACTCAGACATAAACGACGTACATAAACTTTGTGTGTTTGCCATAATATTTCCTTTTACCCAATAGAAGCGAGTTCAGCACCCGCAAAAGATGGCACTTTTTTAAGAGTGACATGTACCGAACGGTGAACTAGCTCACCATCTAACCAATATTCAACCCAAGTTGTAAGTTCATTATCATTATCAATAGACCCCTCGCGCTTCTCCAGCAAGGATTCATCCATATCACCTTTAGTTGTCGTAATCAATTTGAACTCCTAATGAGGGCTGTAGTTGATGTATTAGAAGGCATTGTGATTGTGAACGCAGAAGATGTCTTATCTGATCCAAAATCCAATACCGCAATAGATTTGTTACTCTGGCTTGCGTTGTAAATTAACGCGCATCTAGCCGTAATTGTGGCTGCCCATGACACATTAGCAAAGTTTACATACGCAACGCTGCCCGATGATTCGATTGTTACACCTGTTAATACTGACCCGCCAGCCGTATACCCTGTAGCAGAAACCTCACCGGTAATTGTGTACACAGTTGTATCCGCGTTTAAATCAGCACTTGCGGTGTATAAAGCAATCTTTAACGTATCGGTGCTTAAGTCATGCACACCCTGATACAGTTCTTTTTTAAAGCTAGTTGTCTGCGTCTGGACTATGCTCATGATACAGCAACCCTAGTTTGACCATTACGGTAAGCATCCTGACGCTGTTTACCATCACCCAAGTTCTTCAGCAACGCAACAGCCTGAACATACCGTTCTTGATACAGAGCAACCATATCAGCCTCGCCCTTCATATAGGTGATAGCCTCACACATGGTTCCATACAGCAATGCGGAATCAAAATTATCGCCAAGCCAAGTTGTTCCCGCAGTAACGATAGATTCTGGGTAGTAGTAATAATGCAGCTCTACGCTATATGTGCCATTTGGTGTTGGGCCAAGAATAAACGATAACTCGTTCACATCACTAGAATTAGGCCCAAAGATAGCGTAATACTTTGGCTCACCAAGGTAATTAGGGTTGGGGTATGCCTCCCGCAGATAGTTTACATCTTTGGTTAAGAGATACAGATAATCCCCTTGGAAAGTCACCGCACCGGCTACAGCACCGCTATTAGCTACAGACAGGGTAATGGTAGTCCCACTAATTGCTGTGACCATAGCGCTTGTTCCAATGCCTGATCCTGATACATACTGACCAACTTCTATGTTAGTAGCACTTGCTACAACAATCGTAAAAGCACCCGAAGTACCTGTGGCGGTAGTAGATGCTGTCAGAAAAGCCGCTAAAGAATATACTGATAAGAAATCGGTTGGAGCAGATAGATACTTGTTGTTAGACGTAACCGTACCCGTTACGTTTTTACGTAAATTAGCAATCTGAACAGTATTGTAGATCCTCTGCTCTGCTTGCTTGATAAACGTGTTCATATCTACCGTAGGAAATGTATTCTCACAGTAGTCTTGAACTAACGAAACAAGTTCGGTGTACGTCATGCCATTGGGCCTCTACTCATTACGCCTTTGGTTGCTGCACCAGTACCTCGCATTTTGATACCGTCAGTCTTAACAGGCTCATTACCAGCTGATTTGCTGATGTTACCAAGGCTAATATCGTATGTGTCTAACTTACTACGATTAGGTTCCTTGCCGGGGTTCTCTGCAACAGTTACAGACTTACCTGACATAGTATGTGGTTTGGCATAAGCTGAAGCCGGTAAATTGTTCTTAGCCATTATTTACCCCTTTGGTTCATCGCACGAGCTAGGTTACGACCATACTTTTTAGCATCCATTGAAGTAATGCCACCCTTCTTTAACTTCAAAGAAGTACCTTTGCCGCCTTTGTGTTCTTGGGCATCATGCTGTTTAAAAGCTTTTTTGATCATAGCTTTGTCTTGCGCTTTGTCCGTCTTCATATCTTCTTTCTTATCCATGATTTACCCCTATGAAATTGTTACTGTTCCAACACTTGTAGTAGCTACTAAATAATTAGGTGTTAATGGTGCATCAAATGAACTTGCCCCACCAACCGGTCTCCAACCCCACTGTATATCCCTAGAACCACCAGACGGATTACCATTTACATTCACCCCAGATGTTACATACGTCGTATCTCTACGTGGATTCCTTAGTGCCTGTGGATCATCTACTGGAAACGTACCTAACATTAACTGAGGATGATCTGGATCCCAACACTCAGGGCAAACTAATAACTCATACTTACGCTGCTTGATAATCTCCGTCTTCAGTTTCTTAAGCTTAAACTGTTGACCACAACGATCACATTCGGCAATCGCTATCTTACCAGATGCAAACCTATTACCCATTACGAACCGCCAATAAACATTTGCCGAGGAACAAAACGAACCGCTGCCTTCTCACGATCTTCAGAGCTAGCTAAATCCCATGCTTCATCATACTGCTGTTTAAGCACTTGTAGGCGATCCATACCACCCGGTACTTTCATAGCGACATAATAAGCTAATCCTGCAACCATGCAAGGTATAAATCTAAATGGAACATCCATTGTATTAGGGCCACCACCAGCATCATCAATACGACGTAATCTCCAGTAAACGAAAGTGTACGTAGTCGTGTTATCTGGTACAGGCCAAACAGTAATTCTTGGTGTTTCTTGCCGACGTTCAATCCACACTTGGATTGGTCTAGCTTGTGTTAACTTGTTAGGTATTGTGGCATAGGTAGACACGCTAATACGTGTTATGGTGAGATCGGCTTGCGTTGATGCACTGCCAGCACCCGTACGAATCACATGCTCTAACAAATCTACGGTATCTGACGGCAAGTCATAGGTCGCAGTTCCTGCAACTAATGTGATACTACCTTGCTCAAAAGTCCACATATTTAACCCACGATTTGCCCAGTCAGCAAACAATAGATTTAGTGAACGTCTTGCAGTTTTAAGCTCGTAACCTGAACGAACCTCGGAACCAGCACGTTCAAATGCTTCCTCTACCAACTCAGTGAGGTCTAGATTAAACGCTGTAGTTCCTGAAAGTGCCATTATCTATATCTCGCAGTTTTCTTTGCAATACTTTTGGGTTGAGCTACAAACTGTTTACCCGCTGCCTTACCTGCTCGTTTTGCCTTAGTTGTTGCCGCATATTCAGCAGAACTAAGACTTTTAATTGCCGCTTCCGGAAGATACCGTTCTCCCGTTTTACTTGATGGTTTACCAGACTTAGTGCGCCACTTCTGATCTCCCCAAGCCTTTAGGGACTGTTGCGGTGCTTTCAATCTTTGTACCCCCCACCTGCCTCTTTGTACTTCTTGGCTACCAACTGTGCTTTACGGGCTGACCATTTTCCAGCGCCTGTGCCATGTGTTGCTGCTGACTTCACCTGAGACACGATCTTTTTACGAAGACCGGGTTTAGTATAGTTTCCAGCAGCATTTACTTCGCCACCTTCAGCATACTGCGTAAAGTCAGTATCATCCCGACGAACTTTCTTTTTCCCGCCGGGCATCTTTGATGGGCTAATAGCACCCATACCACGTGAAGCCATCATATTAGCAAGCTTTGCCGCCACGACTCATTTTAATCTGAGTAGCTTGAGTTTTACCACGCTTTGCTACACCATCAGCAGCTTTGGTATACCCGCCGGTAGCCATCTTCTTAACCTTGCCGCCCTTTTTCATCATAGAGGGTGTACCGGGTTCAGCCATGCCGGGACGAACGCCAGCTGCTTTTTTCTTAGCCATCATCATAGCCATCATTTTTGGATCCATCGCCATATCGCCACCTCTTGAGAAAGTTTTGCCTTTATCGGCCTTAGAAAAGTCTTTACCTACAGACTGAGGAACACCTACTTTTTTCGCGAAAGCCGGATTATGCGAAACGGCTTCCATGAAGTTATGTTGCTTTTTAGACGTAGAAGGCACTAGCACACTTTCCCGCGAGTCTTACCGCGTTGAGCAATACCATCTGCACGACTAGAAGCTGAAGATACAGAACCACCTGACTTATAAGAAACCATTTTACCGCTTGCATTTCTATAAGTACCGCTCCGATCTTTCTGTTTTCCTAGACCAGAAAAATAATCCCCAACACTTTTAGCTGCGGATGTAAGACCCTTGCCAATGGCTCTACGACGATCAGCACCGGGGCCTTCGGTTTCAATAATTGGTTTTCTAGTTGGCCCAGCGGCTTTAACCGGGGCATCTTTAACTTCAACAGGTTTAACCGGGGCATCTTTAACTTCAACAGGTTTAACCGGGGCGGTTTTAACTTCAGCCTTCTTTACCGTCGCAGCAGCCTTAACTGGTTCAACTGGCGCTTCCATTGGTACAGATGGCCTTCTACCTACTGGTTCTACATCAACATCGTCATCAGCAGATTCTCTAGCCTGAGCTAACATATCTTCATATTCTTTACTTGGCATTTTACTTTCTCCTAAATAGTTTTCTAATGGTTTCGGTTTCCCAAAGTCTAACAGACATATAAAGCAGTATCACAATGCTACTTGCAAGGGTCACAATGGGAGGTAACCACTGCAAAATGTT
>Ga0209190_1001519_pt1 | contig 16112 bp, 14 predicted proteins | sample M_140205_XF_Meta_FD_187315 | JGI IMG/M metagenome (GOLD analysis project Ga0209190, IMG submission 187315) | Freshwater microbial communities from Lake Montjoie, Canada to study carbon cycling - M_140205_XF_MetaG (SPAdes) (version 2) | ecosystem: Environmental > Aquatic > Freshwater > Lake... | reverse complement strand
TTGCTTTTTCAATTAATTCCAATCTTTTATCCAATTTCTTCATTAATTGTATTAATATCATTAACTCATAAGTTGAATCTGATTTATATTCTTCATCAAAAGGTATTTCAAGATTTCTACCAAGTCTTTTTCCTTTCCTATTTCTTATAAGTCGTTCTGATATAATCTCTTTTTTTAAATAAAATTTATTATCAATAAGTTCTTTTATTTCTATTAAATCTTTATTTTTGTTAAGATTATTAACATCAATATTTGTTCTAATTTCAACGATATTATATGAAAATTTTAGTAATGTGTTTAAACTATTTTTCCTTATTTTAAATTCGTATTTGGTAATTATATCTACGGGAATTTCTCCATTTTTATTTAATAGTAATATTTTGTTGTATTCATTTGAATTAAATGTTCCTTCAGTTAATTCTCCATCAAATTCTGTTTCATCAGAATTGATTACTTTCCAATTCATTTTTTTTAAAATTTCTGATAATTCACTGTAAGTATTCTCGGTATAATGAATTTTAATATTTTTCATAAAAAATTATTTATAAGGTTATCTTATTAACGGCATCCATTTTGTCTTTATCTATGACTTTAGCATAAACCGCAGTTGTTTTGATGTTCTTGTGTAATAATAATTTTGAAATCACATAAATACTGACTCCTTCAGATAGAAGTATTGTCGCAAAAGTATGACGAAAACAATGAAATGTAATTTCCTTTTCAATCCCCGCAGATTTTACCCAACTTTTGATTTGTTTATTTTTGTGTGCAGAGTATGTTAAGCCAGGAAACACTTTGTCTTTCGGGTTTTTCCTATCCCCTAATAGATTAAACGCATCATTGGAAATCGGTAAATAATCATCTTCTTTAGTTTTTTTTGAAGTATATTTTATCTTGTAACCTGCACTTTCTTCGTGGAAAATTTCAAACCAAACTAATTTTTGTACATCTGAATAACGCAATCCTGTAAGAGCAGAAAAAAGTGATGCTCTTTTTAATACATCATCAGCAAAAGGGGTATTATTTAATATTCTTAACTCTTCTTTAGTCAAGTAATTTCTATTACCATCTTTCGAGGGTATAGATTTAACTAATCTGTTAATATCTGTTTTCAGTTTGCCGTCTCTGAATGCGTCTCTTAAAGATGACTTTATTTTATTGAAATATGAAGATGAGGAGTTCTGAGTTAAAGGTTTATTGTTATCATGTCTTAGGTTATTTGTAGATAACAAATAATCTTTGAGGTCATTTAGGAATGTTTCATTTATTTCAGAGAATTTTATAGAACCTTTAGTGAATGCGTTTAAATAATTATAAGTTGAAATCCAACTATTATAATTTGACCCTTTTTTCTTTTGTGTTTTTTTGTAAAAATATTTTACATAATCTTCTTCTCCGATAGATTTTAATCTTAATATTTCCTTTTCAAACTCTCCATATATCTCAGGCTTGTTAAGTTCATTTTCCCGTCTATGTCTAATCTGTTCGGCAATCAATAATGTTTCAGAATTTTTAGATTTTTCATTATTGTTAGATGGTTTTTCTATAATGTATCTTCCTAAAAACTCTCTTCTTGAAGGTTTTCCCGTTGAAGAATTTATTATATGAGGATAGAAATCTAAATATAGACTTAGACGACCTTTTGAAATTTTCTTTTTTCTCAAACTTACTTTAATTCCCATATCTAAATGTTATTATCAATAAACATATTTCTAATATCAATATTTCTAATAATAGTTCTATTACCTATTTTATGAGATTTTATTTTTTGTTTTTGAATGATTCGATATAATGTACTACGGCTTATCCCAATTAATTTACATGTTTCCGACATACTTAAATAAGGTTTAGAATTTAGTATCTCAAAAGGGATTACTAATTTAGTTACAGTCTCACTGTTTGATATCTTAATTTTTAAATCTTTTACACTTTGTTTGTAATTACGACTATTACAAGTATGAGAGCAATACCTTGTAGTTGTGGTTCGAGCTTCAAACTCATTTTTACAGTATTCACATACCCGAACTACTATTATATTACTACTCATGTTTATTGTCTATTTGCTTCATATGATATCGTTGCGTTTCATGATGTGTCATAGTGTGTCAAAAAATGGAGAGTTTATTGAAATTTACACAAAATTATCTATTTTAAACTATGAGGTACAAATGAGGTACAAAAATATACAAAAAATACTATATCACAAACAAAGTATCACAAAACATGTATGTTAGTAATAAGTGTTGTAAATCAATGTTTTAACTTGGTTTGTTTGTGGAAGAGTGGGTTTGTTTTGTGAGTGTTACTTTCCAATACAAAAAGTAATATTAATTGATAATCAGTATTTTATAATTTATAAGGTACAAATAGGGTACAAAAATTATTCTCTTATATTTTTCTAACATTTGGATTTTTTAAAATGAAATCTTCAAATCTCACAATGGACTGAGCTGCATAAACTCCCGAAAGTTCAATTCCAATATAATCACACTGATTTGCATATGCAATTAATCCTGTTGATGCCAATCCACTGAAGATATCCAAAACAGTGTCCCCTTTTTCAGTCGTAGATAATATACAAATGGATGGAATCTCCAATGAATAAAGGGCATTATGTTGGAGTGAGTATCCTCTTGACTGTAATAGGTTCCTCAAATAGGAGTTGTTAATTACATTAGTTTCAATCAAGCTGTTCACCGAACCTATACCATCATTATTATTTCTTTCTTCTTTGTTAGACGGGTAAATAAAAACATTTCTAAACTTCCTTTTTTTGTTGTTGTCACCGTAAGTTATTTTTCCTAAAAATTCATCAGCTTCATCAAACCAATTATCATTCCATTTATACTTTTTAGAATCGATTACGAAATGGTAGATATACTCCATGGATGGTTGGAATACATTATTGTTATCATACGGTGGATTCGTTTTAAACCAAATACATTTTTGAGCAGTGATTAATCCTTCATTCTCAAGAGCGAGTAATAGTTTCTCAGGTACATTAAGATAGTTACCGTTTTCTCTAACATCCATGATATTAATCCAAATACTTCCTGTATCTTTCAATGTTCTGACACATTCCTTGACATACTTAACCATCTTTTCCACATATTCATCAATTGATTTCTCTTGACCAAGTTGGATAAGATTATTTTTATTTGCTCCTTTTTTTACATTCTTACCATCTTCAGAATATCTCCTAATATTATTTGGATAAGGTGGTGATGTGCAAACACAATCTATTGTATTGTCTTCAATTATGTCTGATAAATCCTCGCAACTTCTTGAATATATTTTAAAAGATTCATAGTTGTTTAAAGTAACTTCCTTAGATTTAATTTCATTTTTGTTTTCTCCGAGAATATTTTCCAATTTGGAGAGAACTGAATTTATTGATTTTGCTTTAGACAATTTTTCTAATTTATCCCATGCGTCATCATCATTCAATTTGTTATCTAATTCTTTAATAATCTTGTGCGATTTTAAAACACGCTTAATTGTACTTTCAGAAAAAATTGTATTAGACATTAATTCATCTCTTTTCTTCCTGCCTTCTTTATTTTGTTCTATATTCCCTTTACCTCGTTTTATTGAGTAATGGCCGCCAATTATTTGATATTCTTTTGCAATTTGTATTTCTGTTTTAATGCGTTGGAGTTGCAGAGATACTATCATATATTCGGTTACCTCATCATCTTCAATGTCCTCAACAATTACAGGGATAGTCTCAATTTTATTGGAAAATTTAGCACAATAATACCGTCTGTTCCCTGATATTATAAGTCCTGATTTAGTAACTATTAATGGGGATTTAATTCCATTTTCTACAATGTTCTCGTAAAATTGAACATCATTATATGATTGTAATGAAAACCCTCCATAAAATTCATTTATAAATGGATTTGGACGAACTTGAGATATTTGTTTTAACTCGTATCTCATAAACTACTCAAAATATGATGGGAATCTTGAAGATAAATGTTCTCGGGCTTCCCTCTTTGCATCTTCTATTAATTTTTCATCGTTAATACCTTTATATTTTTCTACATAGTCAATTCCAAAAGATATTTCTTTGTTAATGTCAGTATCAGGTATAACGACAATAGTTTTCCCCATGTATAATTCTTTACCTTTAGATTGAACAATTGTAATATCAATTTTAGGTTCGTAAAATGGTTGTAGTGTATTATAAGCGGGGTCAAGGTGGCTAAGAACCAATTCAAGTTCCTTAATTTTATTCTTAATTATTTCTCGGTCTTGTTTTAAGGTTTGGTAACCCTCTTCATTTAATGTCACTAAAAGTCCCATGATTAATATTTTTTAAGTAGCAATTTAGCGTTTTTTTTTTAAAGTCCAATTGAACTTTTATAAGTCGTTGTTTTTAAGTGATTTAATAATTAAATAAATAAGAATTTGCTATTTACTTTTTTTTAGGTTTAAATATTTTTATAAAAATTCCTTCTAGCATTAGTAATGCGTTCTATTATTCAATCATAATTAAATTTATTCTATAAATCAAATTCTATTTTAAATTTTAACACTATTTCTAGCGCCAGGACTAGTGCTAGAACTAGTAGGAAAATTGAATAGAAAAGTATTGATTACCTATCCATCCCGTTGATAAAGGTCTCAATAAAATCCATTATCTTTTTTAAGATGCTTTCGCCAACCTTTTTTCTTTGAAGAAGAGTTGGTTTCTCCCCTTCAATAAGGTCTAAAACTTCCTCTCTAAGAGGTTCTCTCTCCGCAAATAAGTAATTCTCAATTAACAGTTCTGTTTTCTCAGGAGATAGGTTCTCAGACCTTACCAACTCATTAAATGCGTTTCGTTGTTCATCCATCCAAAATTTATCAAACTCTTGAGGTATAGAATCGGTGTCTTCAATTTCAGGTATGTTCTGTGAGATGAACTTTTCAATCAATTCTCTCTTACTTCTTAATTGAGTATGGGTATTGATGATATTTGCGATTTCTCTTTCTGTATCTCCACCTTTACCTTCTTGGTCGACCTTTAATTTCAATTTAATCAATAACTGAATTATGTAGGTGACATTGATTTCATCACGGTGGATTAATTCTAATTCAAAATCAACATCTTCTAAAATCGACACTTTTTCAACTTGATGTTCTGACTTTACTTTATCGTGAAGGTCAAGGTATTTGCTCTTATAATCTTCAAATTGTTGTTCGTCGATTCCGATGTCGTCCCAACTAAAATCTGAGAAGGAGTTTAAAATATTTTGTAGCCGCATTAAGTCACGGAAGGCTTGGACAAACTCTAATTCATCCTCTTCTGTATTTAACTCATTTACGCTATCTATTGTTGGGGTGATTTCTTTTAATCGTTTCAAGGCTTCATTAAACTTATCCGTGTAATCTTCATACGGTTTCATAATGATAACATCAACAGCATCTTTATTACTGAATAATGTTATCGCTTCATCTGTTGCGTTTTTCAAGTTACGGAACACTACAATATTTCCTTGTGACTTCTGTTCGTTTAAATACGATTCGTTCTTGAATAGGCTTGAATTAACCCATGGTATTTTAAGTTTTTATCTACATACATCGTATTCAAGGAAGGAGAATCAAAGCCAGTTAAAAACATATTCACCACCAACAAAATATCTATTTGTCTTTCTTTAACTTTCTTTGAAATATCATTATAATAGTTGTAGAAGGTCTCACTATCTTTTGTTGAAAATTTGGTGTCATACATCACATTATAAAATCCTATGAACTCTTCTAATTTATCTCTACTGTGTTTGTTTAACCCATACAACGCTTTTGGTTCTTCAACCACAGAAACTTCCTCAGGAATAAACCCATTGGCATCCGCATCATCTTCATTGGAAGCATAACTAAAAATGGTTGCAATTCTTAGGTTATGTTCCCCGTTTTCCTTTTTCTTTTGGAAGAGGTCAAAATACTTGATTAAGGTGTCCACACTACTCACACAGAACATCCCTGTGAACTCTTTGTTGTGTGTTTTTCGACTATGGTTATTGATAATATAATCCGTAATTTTTTCTAATCTTAACGGAGATTCCATTAATTCTTTGGTGTCAATTTCTTCTACCTCAATATCAACATTTGAACCCCCTACTTTTTGTTTGTAACGACCAACATATTCAACAGAGAACTTCAATACATTCTCGTCATTGATGGCATCTGTAATTACATATTTGTGTAAACAATCTCCAAATAGTTCTGAAGTTGTTCTTCGTCCCAATTCATTTTTCACAGAGTTGTCAGCGAAGATGGGGGTACCTGTAAAACCAAACATCTGAATATTGTTGAAGAACGACTTGATTCTATTGTGAGTCTCCCCAAATTGAGAACGGTGACATTCATCAAAAACAAAAACAATCTTCTCGTCTTTGAGTTTATTCATTTGGTCTAAATACTGATTCTTACTGATAGCAGTATTCAACTTTTGAATGGTGGTAACGATTAACTTGGTATCGTCTGTGAATTGTTTTACTAAGGCTTTGGTATTGTCTGTTCCGTCAATACTTCCTTTACTGAAACTATTAAATTCTTTTGTGGTTTGATAATCTAAATCTTTTCTATCTACTACAAATACTACCTTTTTTACCTTTGGCATATTCATAATAATTTGACTTGCCTTAAACGATGTTAAAGTTTTCCCGCTTCCGGTCGTGTGCCAAATATATCCGTTCTTGGTACTGTTTTTTACTCGTTCAACCAAGGTTTCTACCGCATAAAATTGGTACGGTCGAAGTACCATTGGAATCTTATAGGTTTCGTTCAACACAATATACTTACATATCATTTTGGAGACATGACACGGTTCTAAGAACTCAGAGGTGAACCCATTCAAGATATTGGTTAATCGTTTATTGTTTTTGTCTGTCCAATAAAAGGTTTGTTTGAACGATTGATTCTTATTATTTGCGTAATACTTGGTATTCACCCCGTTACTGATGATGAATATTTGAACATATTGAAATAAGGCTGAATTTGAACCGAATGAATGTCTTTGGTATCTATTGATTTGGTTAAAGGCTTCTTTTAATTCTATTCCTCGTTTTTTCAACTCAATCTGAACCATCGGTAAGCCATTGATTAAAAGGGTTACATCGTATCGGTTTTTATAGGAACCTTCGATGGTAACTTGGTGGGTGACCTGAAATTGGTTTTGACACCAATGCTCGGTATTAATGAATTCAAAATACAGGTTGTCTCCGTTATCTCGAACGATGTGTTGTTTTTTTTCTCGTAACGATTTGGCTTTCTCAAAAACCGAACCTTTACTGAGAATATTCATAACTCTCTCGAATTCTTTATCGGAGAATTTTATCTTGTTGTGTTTTTCTAATTGCGTTTTAAGATTGGCAATTAAATCATTCTCATCTTTTAGGTATACTAATCCGTATCCTAACTTTACAAGTTGTCCTACTAATTGTTCCTCTAATACTAATTCGGTTTGTTTTGACATAATATTACAAATCTTTTTGAACCTTATCCCAAATAGGATTTAAAGCATTGTAAAACTTCACCATAGAGTCTTGATACCAATTTATTAAGTTATTCCAATAAATTTCATCGTTAAATTTCCCTTCTAATTGTTTAACATCTCCTGTTGACATATCAAAACGGATTCTTGACGCCTTCTTATTTTCTAATCGTTCCCAAGTAATTAAACCATCGAAGTTGTTCTCAACGGTTTCCTTATAATTGTACATTGCATCGATTAGTTCTTTATTTGGGTCATTAGAAAAATACAATTCAACTCTAAAAGTTTGTCTTCCGATACAGAATGCAAATTTTCCTGAACCTTTCCAAAACCCTAAACTATAATGTGGTTTTGAACTGACCCTCTCCAAGAAATCAATATTATTGTCTCTAAGGTTATTTTTTAATAAACCCCAAAACTTTACTAATCGTACTTCAGATTCTTCTATAGTTTTACTTTTGTCGTTCTCTTCTTTTTGTTTTTCTTGGGCATCAATCATGAATTCTTTTGTCTCAGGTAACGGAATGATTTGTTCCACCTGAAGAAACATATCTTCTCCCATAGAGTATGGAGTTGCTCTAAAACATTGTATTTGAATGTTATGTTTTAATAACCACAGCACAGTGGAGGTAACTTCTTTTCGGTAATTATTAGCAACAAAAATTATGCGTTGGTCGTCGTTTCTATTTAATAATAATTCCTCGTCACTTCTTTCTAAAAAATCAAGTAGGTTTTGTTTGGCATCATCTCCGTTTTGCCATTTATCTAAATAGGATTGGTATAATTTAATAATTTGAGAAGTAGTAAGAGTTGAACAATAGGATGTATATTTTAAGGCTTGCCATACCACATCTCTTCCTGTGTCATCTAATTTGTTTTCGATAATGACTAAACCTCCGTCTTTATCGAGTGCTAATAAATCAAGACGCTCGTTGGTGTCATTAAACCCGTCATATTCTTTTTGAATAATCAATAATTCTTCCCCCAACATTTCAGGATTTTTAGCAATCCATTCTTGAAGATGTTCTCTTTCCTTAATTTGTAATTCTTTGAATAAGCGTTGTTCTAACTTAACAACATTGTTACTTGATTTATTAATTTTGTACATAATCTACTTATTTTATTAAACAAACATCTGTTGTAACAACCCTTTTTTCCATACCTCCGTTTTTTCTATCTGTACCTGACAATGATTTATTTTATTATCAATTGCCGATAGAAAATTAGCGATTTGGGTTTGTTCTTCGAGACACGGTAAATTAATTGGCATTTTCTCGAACATTGGTAATCTGAGGGATTTAACCGTAGAACCTACAGCATGGGAATTTAAGTGGTTTGAATTAAATCCAATATAATAAAATAAAAATTTCCCGATATTTGGTTCAAAATCCATTATTGCGTATGTCCTCTGATGTAAATCAAATTTACCAATAAAATATTTTGGTATGAATTCTTGACCTTCGCCAGGAATGATTATTGCTTCTGCATCAAACAAAAATCTATTACTTGACCTAATGTCTTGCGACCTATCGAAAAATGTAAATTCTCCATCTAAATTTGAATCTTCACGATTTGAAGAACCTGTAGTTATTCTTGAAAACTCACCCAACTTTTTCTCCTCCCAATCAGGGTAATTATTTCCATTATCATCTTTGAATCGTAACTCTTGTGAGAAGATTTTTTGCATCACACCCTTTTTGGATTGTTCCAAAAGTGTTTTCTTTTGTTTCAAGGATTGTAATTTGTCATCAACTGCGGTGAGGAAGGATGCGATTTTGGTTTGTTCATTTAAATTTGGCAAATAAACCAAACAATTTCCTATCTCACCCAAATTTATTTTTTTGGGAAAAGCTACATGTATTGTCCTACTCCATAATTCGTTTTGAAAGAATTTTGCGCCAATGAAGTGATGTAAATATTTTGAATTAAATTTCGTAGATTTCTTAATTAATACAATGCTTACATAGAAAGAAGCATTTACGTCCCAATCAATATATCTTGAAGTTCCTATGTCTCCAATTCGGGTCATTAATACATCTCCTTTTTCAAGTTTTACCCGTTTATTTTCTTTTTCGAAAACTTCTTTTGATACAAATTTTGTTTTAGTAAAATTGTTAGCTGTTAATTGTTCTACACTATAAAATGGAATGCCATGTTCAACATATTTTGGTGTTTGATGAGTTCCATCATAAATTTCTGTTATTTCATTCAACTTTTTAATATTCCAATCTTCCTCAAACTCAGGAAATCGCAAAGAGGGTATGTTCTTTAATATTTCCATTATTAAAAAGGAGTTACAATATTCAGTTGTTTACAAAAATCAGCAAGAATTAAATCGGTCTCTTTAATACGGTTATCTAACGATTTTATTTCAGTTGCAATACTGTCAATATTAATTTGGTCTTCAGCTTCAAAGGAATCAACATAACGAGGTATGTTAAGGTTGTAGTCGTTATCTGCTATGAGTTGTAGTGTGGTTCGTTTACTGTATTTGTCTTCTTCAGTACGATTACGGTAAGTATCAATAATTTTATCAATGTGGTCTTCTCGTAACACATTTTGGGTTTTCACTTTTTCAAAGTGTTGGCTCGCATCAATAAACAAAACATCTTCGGGGTGTTCTTTACATTTTTTAAACACCATAATACATGTTGGAATACTCGTGCCATAAAATATGTTGGCAGGTAATCCAATCACCGCATCAAGATAGTTACGGTTTTCTATTAAATACCTACGAATATGTTGTTCAGCACCACCACGAAACAAAGCACCGTGAGGTAATACCAAAGCCATAATCCCATTTTCAGCCAAATGATGAATCATATGTTGAACGAAGGCAAAATCTGCTTTACTACTTGGAGCTAATTTCCCATATTGAGAGAATCGGTCGTCTGATGTAAATAAAGGGTTGGCACTCCATTGAGCAGAGAATGGTGGGTTGGCAACAATGGCTTCAAAAGTCATTCCCAAGTGCTGAGGGTGTTCTAAAGTATCTTCTTGTTTGATGTCAAATTGTTTGTAATGTACCCCGTGAAGAATCATATTCATTCTACAAAGGTTATAGGTGGTACGGTTCATTTCTTGTCCGTAAAAATTACCTACTTCCTTTACTTGTCTCACAATTCGTAACAATAAAGACCCCGACCCTGATGTTGGGTCATAAGCCGATTTTAGTTTAGTTTTTCCGGTGGTTACAATTTTGGCTAAGATGGTACTCACTTCTTGTGGCGTATAAAATTCTCCCGCCTTTTTCCCGGCACCACTTGCAAACTGACCTATCAAATATTCGTAAGCATCACCTAAAACATCTAATTCGTTATCTTGTAATTGAAAGTCTATTTTATCTAAATGAGAAAGAACTTTTGAGATGATTTCATTTCTGTCTTCGGGTTTCTTTCCTAATTTGGTGCTATTCAAGTCCATATCCTCGAAAAGGTTGTCAAAGTCTTCCTGACTTTCGGTTCCCATCGTACTCAACTGAATGTTAGTTAAGATTTTTTGTAGGTCTTCTAAGATGAAATTATTCACTCCTTCAACATCACTGTTTCCTCTTTTAGCAACCTCACTGAATAATTCATCAGGTTTAAGGAAATACCCTAACTTCTCTAACGATTCCTCACGGATGGCTTCAATATATTCTTTCCCTTTGTTGTCGGTAAGTTTAATATCACGAAAAGAGATTTTATCTTGTTTTAGAATTTCATTGGCAAAAATTTCCATTTTCTCCGCCAGGTATTTGTAAAATATGAACCCTAAGATATAATCACGAAATTCATCAGCATTCATTTTTCCTCGCAGGGTATTGGCAATGTTCCAAAGTTGTTGCTCGAGTTGTTTCTTTTGTTCTTCTGACATGGTGAATGTTGATTTGGGTATGTTGTTGTTTAATTTGGTGAGTGGTAAAAATAGCAGAAATTTCTTGAATTTGCTAATCAATTTGTGACATCCGTGAGTTATTATAACTACTTTTTTTGACTATATCTGTTAAGCCCATTATTTCTTGTTGCTCAGGAGATTTGAATAAAAAGTGGTTTTGTCAAAAATTTCTAAAAATTTTTTCCAACGGTTTTTCGAAGGGATTATAACCCAATATTTCACCTACACCCCTTTTTTAGAGGAGGGATACAGAGAGAGGGGAGGCAGGGGACTGGTAACGATGGGTTGGAGGGGGTATTGTTAAATCATATAAAAGGATTAACCCGTTGGGTGTAATTATTTAAAGTAAAAAATGTTGCTTAAATGTTGGTCAAGATACTGAAATTCAGTATCTTGAAGTCGCTAAACAAACCAACATTTATGACAAATATAGTAAAAAATTATTTTAGAGTTTTAGAAGTTATAAGCTCTTTGAATTGTGAATTGGAATATAAATCTGGCGTTGGTCGAATTAAAAAGATGTCTGATTTAGAGATAGTTGCTCTTAGTTTGACGGCTGAATTTATGTCGATTGATAGTGAAAACTCATTATTTAAATTGGTTGATGGTAGTCAAATTCCAAATTTAATTGAGCGAAGTCAATTCAATAAAAGAAGACGAAAATTGTTTTTATTTTTAGAAGAAGTAAGAACAAAATTAGCGTCTCGGTTTTTAGAATTTGAAGATTATTTTATTGTGGATAGTATGCCGTTGGAGATATGCAAATTTGCTCGTCATAGGAGAATTAAAATCTGTAAAAATGAGTTTGAAACAGCTCCTTCAAAAGGATTTTGTGCTTCTCAAAACAATTGGTTTTACGGATATAAATTACATGGTGTTTGTTCAATAGAGGGCGTTTTTCATTCGTTAGATATTACAAAAGCAGAAGTTCATGATGTTCAATTTTTGAAAAATATAAAACAGCAAATGTCTGATTTTGTGTTGCTTGGAGATAGAGGTTATTTATCACAAAGCATCCAATTAGATTTATTTCAAACGGTAAATATCAAATTAGAAACTCCAAAAAGAGCTAATCAAAAAGATTATAAGCCACAACCTTATATTTTTAGGAAATCAAGAAAAAGAATTGAAACATTATTTTCACAATTATGTGACCAGTTCAGAATTAGAAACAATTATGCTAAAACTTTTGAAGGTTTTAAAACAAGAATTTTAGCAAAAATAACAGCATTAACTTTGGTTCAATATATCAATAAATTTATATTTGATAGACCAATAAATAATATTAAAAATCAAACAATTTAATTACACCCAACGGGTAAAAGGATTAAAATAAAATTATAACTAACCTCATCATATATCTTAACAAGTTGTCTCAATTTAATTATTGTCTCAAAAAAATACCAAAAACAGGCGCCGACATATAGGTTTTTCGCTGTATGTTAGCCTCAACGAAATTCAAAGGATAAAATTGATACGATATGATAAGAGCTGTAATATACTCAAGAGTGTCTTCAGAGGGTAACCGTCAGGACAATGAAAGACAAACAAATGAACTTATTGAGTACGCAAATAAAATGGGTTATGAACTCGTTGGAGTATATGAAGAAAAAATTAGTGGATATAAGAAAAATGAAGATAGACCTGTTTTTTCAAAAATGTTAGAGGAAATTGATAAGGGTAATATTGAAAAATTATTGACTTGGGAGCTAAGTCGAATCGGCCGTGGAGTAATCCAATCTTTACAGAATATTCAATTACTCACAGATAAGAAAGTTTCCATCTACATCAAGAACTTTAATTTAGAAACATTGAATGATGACAAGACTCCCAATTCATTATCTATGTTTATGGTACAAATCTTGTTTTCGGTTGCTAACATGGAAGCCCAACTAACTAAAAGTAGGATGGTTTCAGGATATAGGAATCATATTAAAAATGGCGGTAAGGTAGGTAGAAAGTCAGGGTCAGTTGAAACAGACGAAGAGTTTATTAAAAAACATCAAGATATAGTCAAACTTCTTAAGAAGGGGTTGTCACTCCGAAATATATCGGGGTTGACAAATAATAAATCTACTAACACAATCATGAAGGTTAGAAAAATTGCCCTTCAATTAAATAAAATTTGATGAAAGACCTTAAACTATTTCACGAGTATAAACTTATCAATAAATTATTGATTCGCTCTGTGTCACAAGATTATGGGAAAGATATCGTTATTAAATTGAATCCAAATAAATTTATCTTGAACAGAACTCATTACTGTTTTTGGCTGGATTCCATTGAACAAGTTTCGGTAACCGTTAATTATCCAATCAGTCTTCAGGAGTTAAATAAGATTGAGAAGTTAATTATGTTCAACATGAACATTATCTTTAAATGTGTTGAAATGGACGACTATAAAGAAATAAAGAAATTGGATTTAATAATTCGTAACTTATAAAAATATAGGTTTATGAAAAATATAATTATTTTGTTTTATTGGTGTGTACATTATTATCCGCATGTTCTATATCTAAAAAAATGATTGACACATTAAGATATGGGTTGAAATATAAAGATTTATAACATTTTAAAATGGTAAGTCTATTGATTCATCGTCGTTATCAGTTTTCATATTTAATACTTCCCCGATATATTGAATTTCAGACTTTTGGATTGTAAAAATGTCATTTGCAAACATTTTATTAAATTCAAATTCACTGTTTATAGAATGATTTAGTTCTAATAACGGTACTACTTCCTCTATTCTAAATCGTAGTTCATCGATATCAATTTTCTTCTTTGTTTCAATGAAAATTCTAAATTGAACTAATTTGTACGATTCCGTAAAAAAGAAGAATCCTTCAGGGGCAAGTTCTTTAAACCACTTGTGATTTGTTTTTTTAAATTCCTTGTAATTTGTAAATGTTGTAGTTAGTATTCTCCAAAAAGAGTCTGCGGTTCGAATATGTTTATTAAAAGTTATTGAATCAAAATAGAGTTCTATGTTGTAGGAAAATTTGGGTTTGTTATCCTCGTCTTTAATTTCATTAAGTATTTTTTTTATAATCTGTCTCGTAGGTGTTATCATAATTCTTTATTGTAAATCGGTTTATTTAATTCTTGATGTCTAAAGTCTTTAATATCCCCATGTTCATTAAATTTTATTATTTCTACAGGGAAAATTGGGATATATTGAATCAAGATTTTATTGATTCCACTATTAATTAATTTATCAATTCTATTAGCGGTAAATTGATTTGTGTTTTTGTAACTGATGAAACAATTATCAGAAAAATCAAAAGGATTAAGAATGTTTAATTCGCCTTTGTGACTTACATTGTAGAAATGAAAAATAATATTAGGTAAATCGTCTTCATCATTAACATATACTATTTCAGGTTTGTAAAAAGTGACGGTGTCAATGAATTTATCCTTGTTTTCCCCTATGAATAATTTGAACCCATCTAAAGAGTAATATTTTTTTATATTCTCCTTTGTGGGTTCAATAATAGAAGTCCATTCTTCTATTTTCAACGGGTATTTTAATTGTTCTTCCATGATTAGTACTATTTCTATTGCTTGGTATAATTTTCTACACTCTATACTAATTTCAGGGAATGTGCAATTGACATCGATTTCTACCGTACCGTCCTCTTCATTCTTAATAACTTCAAATCCAAGAAGTGATGGTAATTTCTTCATAATATTTGTATCACTATAAATATCCCTGTTAATTAAAAAATCGAATAATTATTGAATAACATCTTGGATTTTTTCTAATTCATAGTAGTCCATTGTTTTTAGCTTACCAAAAGTTTCTGTTCCTGTTCGTATGTCAAATAATGTTGTAAAGTATTGATTGAATAATTCCCAATCCTCAATTCCAATAACCATGTTAACAGGTGTGGGTTTTATTTTTTGTATCCTGACTTTTAGGTCTAATTCCAATATCGGTTTATCACTACTGAAAGCTAATATTATTTGTGTTGTTTCCTGTGTGATTGAGTATTTGTAAAACCCGCTATCAATATTCTTGAACCATTCACGATTTGTTAATCTGCTGGTTGTACTCTTTGAATTACTTAATTTTTGAAACCATTTAGAAATCGAGAAGTTATTATCGAAAAATTCATCTGATTTATAATCTAAAATTATTAGAGTAAAAGGTCTCTGATATTCCGCTTTTTGTAATTTTTCTACTAACACTTTAATTCTGTTGGTCTGTTTTTTTTTCATTTGGTCGTTCGTTTGACTAGAGATATAATCCCTTTTAGGTATTTTAGGTCGTTTATAGGGTTTATTTGTAAATTTTAGGTCGAAATCCTAGTAAAAAAAGGTAGTTATGGAACATATAAACAACATGTTTTTTGTATAAATATGTAGGTTTTTTGCTAAAGACTGTAAATATCTAAGGATAAAATAAACAGGGAATTTGTTTGATGTAATATCAAAAAGGATGTCATAATTTCTCGTTCTTAATGAACGACTAATTGATAACTAAATAAAAACAAAAGTTAGGAGAACTATTGAAGGGGAGAAAAAGTATTATTTATTTGGCTTTAGGTTACCAAGATAATTTTTTGCTCTTTCATCAATTTCTGTATGAGATAAAACCTTACCACCTTTAAGGTATGTTATGATTTCATTCTCAATAAAATACAATTTTTTTCCTTGTTTATAGAAGGGTAATTCCCTCCGACTTGCTTTGCTGTAAATTGTAGATTTTGCTAATCCAAGAAGTTTAGAAACTTCATCTATAGATAATACTTTA
>Ga0209190_1001517_pt1 | contig 16133 bp, 14 predicted proteins | sample M_140205_XF_Meta_FD_187315 | JGI IMG/M metagenome (GOLD analysis project Ga0209190, IMG submission 187315) | Freshwater microbial communities from Lake Montjoie, Canada to study carbon cycling - M_140205_XF_MetaG (SPAdes) (version 2) | ecosystem: Environmental > Aquatic > Freshwater > Lake... | reverse complement strand
ACCAGTAGCCGAAGTCGGTGGATACAAAAACATCACAGCAACGGGCGCGGTCACTTCCGGCCCATGTCAGTTGATTGGGTTTTACGTCAACAGCACCACGATTGGCACATTGGTGCTACGCAATGGTGGCGCAAGCGGTGAGGTAATGTCCGGCACGATTACCCCGGCGATTGGGTTTCACCGATTCCCCGCCAACGTGGGTGTCAGCCTGTATGCCACGATTGCTGGCACAGCCTTAGATGTGACATTTTTCTTTGCTGCGGGTAGCTGATGGCATCCTACGAAGACGCATACGAGGGGGAAGACCCCGGCCCGTTTTGGCATGACCAGATCGAAAAAGCTACTAAGATTTTCGACAAGTGGGAAAAGCGCGGACACAAGGTAGTTAAACGCTATAGGGATGAGCGCGATGCGGTAGAGATGCCGCGCATGAAGTTCAACATCCTTTGGTCAAACATCCAAGTGCTTTTTCCGGCGCTGTATGGCAGACAGGCCAAGCCCGAGGTATCTCGGCGCTACATGGATCAAGACCCCGTAGGCCGTTTGGCCTCAACAATGCTTGAGCGCGTTATGGAATACGAGGTTACCCAATTTGGGGACTTTGACGCTGCCATGCAAGGCGCGGTGCAAGACCGATTGCTACCGGGACGGGGTACGGCGTGGATACGCTACGAGCCAATCATTACCGGGCCAGAGCCTACCGAATACATGGGTGAGGTTGAGGCCGATGAAGGCGCAACCATCACAAATGCCGAGGAAATAGAGCAAATTGATGCGGCGCACAGCCCCATTGATTACGTCTATTGGTGCGACTTTATCCACAGCCCTGCCCGTACATGGGATGAGGTTTGGTGGGTTGCCCGTGCGGTTTACATGACCAAAGAAGAGGGCACAGAGCGCTTTGGGGATGTGTTTAAAAACGTGGGTATGACCTCCGAAAACACAGACATGGATGGCAAGAACCCCCAAACTGCCAAACAGGGTTACGACAAAAAAGCCAAGGTATACGAGATTTGGAACAAGCGCACCATGAAAGTGTGCTGGGTTGCCAAGGGTTACCCACAGGCTTTAGATGAGCGTGATGACCCGCTGGAACTGGAAGAATTCTTCCCATGCCCCCGGCCTTTGCTGGCAACCACCACCACCGGGACAATGATTCCCGTGCCGGATTACTGTCAATATGAAGACCAAGCCCAAGAACTTGACAACCTAACCCAGCGTATTTACTTGCTGACCAAGGCTTGCAAGGCCGTGGGTGTGTTTAACGCCGAGTTTAAGGAATTGGGCCGACTGTTTACCGAAGGGGTGGATAACAAGCTATTCCCGGTGACGGGTTGGGCCGCAATGAGCGAAAAGGGCGGTTTGAAGGGTGCTATCAATATGATGGACACCACTCAGATCGTTGCTACGCTGGCGCAGTTGTACGGGGCGCGGGAACAGGTCAAGCAGATCATTTATGAGATTTGCGGTATTAGCGACATTTTGCGAGGCGCAAGCAAAGCACAAGAAACGCTAGGCGCACAACAGCTAAAAGCCAACTTTGGTAGCTTGCGGTTAAAGAGCGCCCAAGGCGATGTAGCTCGGTTTGCGTCCGACATATTTAAACTCAAAGCGCAAGTTATCTGTAAGTTTTACCCGCCTGAGTTGATTGTAGAAATGTCTGGGGTGATGAATACCCCAGAGGGTCAAGACCCGCAATTGTTGCAAGCCGCCATCCAGATGCTGTCAACGGGCACAATTCGGGATTACCACATAACTGTGGAGAGCGATTCCCTTGCCCAGATTGATGACCAAGCTGAAAAGCAAAACGCACAAGAGGCAATTGGCGCTATTGGTGGGTTCTTGCAAAACACTTTGCCGATGGTGCAAGGTGCGCCCGAATTGTTGCCAATGGCCTCTGAAATGCTGTTATTTATGGTTCGCCGATACCGCGCAGGGCGTGGATTGGAAAGCGCTATTGAACAGGCCATGAAACAGCTACAGGTCAAGGCGCAACAGGCTATGGCACAGCCCCCGCAAAATCCTGAGATGATGAAAATGCAAGCCGAGCAACAGGCCGAGCAAATGCGGATGCAAGCACAAGCGCAAGGCGATCAGATGAAACTGCAAGCCGAGATGCAATTGGCACAGGCTAACGCCCAGCTTGAGATGCAGATGCAACAGGCCAAGACGCAAGCGGATATGCAACTTGAGCAGATGAAAGAACAATTCCAACAGGCTATGGCTAACCAAGAATTGCAAATCAAAGCCCGTGAGATGCAAGGCCGCGAGGAATATGACCGCTGGAAAGCTGAACTAGATGCGGCAACCCGAATCATGGTGGCCCAAATTGGAGCAAAGGCGGGGCTAGATCAAGCGGCATTAAGCGCACAATTGGCGGCATCTGAGGAAATTGATGCAACCCTTGGTGACGGCATGAGCGAAGCAATTAACCGCCTAGCCGATATGCACGGGCAGACGCTGGGACAGATCACCGGGGTAATGCAGGCTATATCCGCACCCAAGCGGATTGTCCGAGGCCCAGATGGTAGAGCAGCGGGTGTAGAGTTGATCACATGAGTTTGGTTCTTCTTGACCGGGTGCGGGAAACCACAACCACAACAGGATCAGGCACATTAACGCTGGATGGGGCGGTTACGGGGTTTCAAGGCTTTTCAGCGCTTGGCAACGGCAACACCACTTATTACACAATCCAAGGCACTACCCAATGGGAGGTAGGCATTGGCACGTATACGGCGGGAACACTTAGCCGGGATACTGTCATTAGTTCAAGCGCTGGCGGGTCAAAGCTGACCCTAACAGACGGGACAAAAGACGTATTTGTAACCCTACCCGCTGAGAAATTGGTAATTTCGGTAGCTGGGCGCACGGGTGAAGTGTCGTTAAGCAATACTGATATTAGCGGTTTGGGCACAATGTCAACGCAAAATGCCAATGCGGTGGCTATTACTGGGGGAACGGCAAGCCTAACAAGCCTAACAACAGCAACCATACAAGCTACAAATTCGGCTGGTTTATCCCTTAAAAATTCAGCGGGGACAACCCAGATCAACATGGGGGCTGGCGGCGGCGACAATCTTTCGTTAAATGTTTCAACAAACATTAACGGCACAAATGCCCAAGTAGACATAAGCCCAACGGGTACGGGCCATGTACACATGAAACCATCCGGCGCGGGATCGGTAGAAATTGCGCCTACAAATGCCGGGACGATTGACAACATTACCATTGGTGCAACAACCCCGAAAAATGGAAGTTTTGTTGATTTGAGTGTTACGGGCATAACCAGTTTTGATGGCAGTCAGGGCACATCTGGGCAAGTTTTAACCTCTGCTGGCGCTGGCGCTACGCCTACTTGGACAACACCGACATCGGGCACAGTCACATCGGTATCAGCAACTTCCCCGGTTGCATCATCTGGTGGCGCTACCCCTGCCATTAGCTTATCGTCAGCTTACGGCGACACGCTAAACCCTTACGCTGTCAAAACAGCAAAGTATTTTTTAGCCGCACCCAATGGCGCTGATGGTGTGCCTGTATTTCGATTGATCGTAGCCTCAGACATTCCAACCCTAAACCAAAACACCACGGGCACGGCATCCAATGTCACCGGGACTGTGGCGGTGGCTAACGGCGGTACGAGCGGCACAACCGCAGCAGATGCCAGAACCAACCTTACTGCGGCAAAGAGTGGGGCAAACACAGATATAACCTCGGTAGGCTTGACCACGGGCACAATATCCACAGCCCCGAGCGCTGCGACTGATATTGTCAATAAAACATACGCCGATGGATTGACTGCCAAATGGGGTGCATAAGTGTTTGGATATGCGGCCTTTGCTGAATTACCCTTTGCCACGATAGGCGCGGCGATAGAGCCGCCACCCCCCGAGGTCTTGCTGGGTGGACACTTTGGCTTTGATGAGCGCGACAAGGACACAAAACGGGTCAGGGAAGAAGAGGAAAAGCGCCGGGTAAAGATTAAAACGGCACTTTTTGGTTTGCCCCCCGAAGAACGGGAACTTATAACTAGCGCCCCCGAGCAAACCATAATGCTTGCGGCGCAGACAGAAATAAACTACGATAGAGTCATGCAGGAAATCGCACAAATATCCGCAAGGATAGAATTTGAGCGTGACGAGCAAGATTTTGAGGATTTATTGGAGTTTCTTTGAGAACTACTTGGGTTTATCCATCTGACGGCACAGAGCCGTATGAAAAGCACAATGCGCTGATGAACGAGGGTTTAATGGTGTATGGGGACTTTGAGCCTTTTCGATCTCCAGATGGGGCAATGATTATGGGCAAGGCCCAATGGCGCGAGCATCTTAAAAAGACAGATTCCATCGAGATGGGCCACTCGGATGTGAAATATGCACAACAAGAATGGAACAAGAAAAAGGAACAGCACCGAGACCGATTAAAGGGCCAAGTGGCTATGGTTCAAGAATTTGACCGCCCGGGTGCGCCTATTTCTCCTCATAAAATGTCCAACTTAAATGTGGAAATGGCAAATCGGTTGCATAATCGGCCTATGCCAGAGCGTAAAGAAATGATTAAAATGACCCTAGACCAAATGAAAAGGATGAGGTAAATGGAAAACGAAGTTGTCGCACCCGACACAGTAGAAACACCAGCACCAGAAACCCCGTTAGTTGAAACGTCAGCGGTTGAAGAACCGCAAAGCCGTGCGGACACGATTCGCGAGGCATTATCTAAAAACCCCACCAATCGGGGTAAACACGCAGCAAGCCAGCCCCGTGAATCGGGCAAATTTGCGCCTAAAGAACCAAAATTCCCAACTTCTGATGCGCCAACCCGCGCAGAAATGCCCAAGTCATTGCGGCTTGAGTTAAAAGATCATTGGGAAAAAGCCCCGCCCGAATTACAACAAGCCATTGCCCAGCGTGAGGCCGATTTTGAGCGTGGTATTAATAGCTACAAGAGCCGGGATGCCGAGGCCAAGGCGATTACTGAGTTATTCCAGCCCTATGAATGGATGCTGAGAAACGAGAATGCAACCCCGGCAACGGCAATCGGGCCATTGCTTCAGACGGCGGCATTGTTGAGAACGGGCACACCACAGCAGAAAAGCCAAGCTGTAGCCCAGATGATTCAGCAATTTCAGATTCCTTTGGATCAGGTGGCGGCATTTTTTGGCGGCGAGCAGCCCCAACCACAAGATAATCAATATAATCAATTAGCGCAACAGGTACAACAGCTTACGCAACACATCACGCAAAGCCAGTACCAAGCGCAGAAACAGAATGAAAGCCGGGCACTCTCGGTAATCCAGCAGTTTGCGAGCGACCCCGCAAACGTGCATTTTGAGGCAGTCTCTGACCGAATGTTGCAGCTTCTCCAAGCGCCACAAGTGTTAGGTGACACAAGTCAAATGTCAGAACGCGAGAAATTGCAACTGGCTTATGACACGGCGGTAAGGCTTGACCCAACCACGGCGCAACAGATATATGCTCAACAGCAACAATCTATGCAAGCGGCAAATCAAGTTCAACGAGCAAAAACGGCGGCAGTACAAGTGAGGGGCGCACCGAGCGCATCTCCTAGTTTTGTCACAAATCAATCTGACAGACGAGCCGTGATAGCCAATGCGCTCCGGCAAGTCGGTTAAAAAGGAGTAAAGTTATGGCATACGCCAATAGTAATTACTCAGACGTATTAGCAACCACCATTGAATCGCGTTCCGGCATTGTTGCTGACAACGTGACCAAAAACAATGCGTTGCTGACCCGTCTGCGCGAGAAAGGCCGTTACAAGCCCTTCTCTGGTGGTTCGACAATCTTGCAAGAGTTGTCATTCCAAGCAAACAGCACAGCCATGTACTATTCGGGCGCTGAAACGTTGAACATCTCCCCTGCGGATGTGATCAGCGCGGCACAGTTCCCGATTAAACAGGCAGCGGTTGCGGTCACGATCAATGGCCTTGAAATGTTGCAAAACAGCGGCGAAGAGCAAATCATTGATTTGTTTGATGCTCGTTTGGACGTTGCAGAGGCATCCATTGAGAACTTGATCTCGACTGGTATCTACTCGGACGGCACAGCCAACAACGGCAAGCAGATTACTGGTCTGCAAGCTATGGTGGTTGCAAGTCCCAGCACGGGTGTGGTTGGCGGTATTGACCGGGCTACTTGGTCATTCTGGCAAAACCAGACTTTTGACTTTTCCACCGACCTCGGCGCAAGCGCATCTAGTTCCAACATCCAGACTGGTTTCAACCGCCTGTATGCCAAGACCAGTCGCGGCAGCGATGTTGTTGACTTGATCCTGTTGGATAACAATTTGTGGGGCTTCTTTATGTCTTCCCTGCAAAACATCCAGCGTTTCCCCGGTTCATCGAAGATGGCAGAGCTTGGCTTTGTTGCATCTAAGTACATGAACGCTGATGTGGTCTTGGACGGCGGTATTGGCGGCAACATTCCGACCTCTACTGGTTATTTCCTTAACACGAAATACATTTTCTTCCGACCCCACCAGAACCGCAATTTCGTCCCAATCGGCGATGAGCGTATGAGTACCAACCAAGATGCCATCGTGCGCTTGATTGGCTGGGCTGGCAATATGACTGCCTCGGGACTTCAGTTCCAAGGCATCATGACCGAATAAGGAGTAATCAAAATGGCAGATTACGTAACAGACGGCAAAATTGGCATTGACTTGACGGCGACCTATGCGTCAACCTCTGCTGGTTCTACGACCCTTTTCCCGGTCACTCCGGGAACTCGGGTTAACACCTCCAACAACGGCGTGTATATTTTCGCCCGTGCGGAGTCTGACATTGCGGCTTATGACGCTGTGGTCATGTCAACGTTTAGTGATAGTGCGTCTCCAACGCCTGTCCTACGCGCTGTGCCTGTCACAACGACTAATGCTGCTGCGTTGGGCTTTCCCATGGTTGGCTTTGCACAAACCGCTATTGCCTCTAGCTATTACGGCTGGATCGGCATTAACGGCATTTTGAAGGTCAGCTTGCTGATTGCTTGCCAACCTAAAGTGCCTTTGTACACCACGGCTACTGCGGGTAAGCTGGACGACACTACTGTGTCGGCTGGTTTCATCCAAGGTATTGTGGCTAACACCTCGGCAACAAGCGCATCCGCGCCTTTCTGTGTGGTTAACAACGCTGGCCTGATGATGGTTGGTGCTGGTTAAACCTAGCCCCCTCTCACAAGGAGGGGGTTTTTCTTAATGAGTTTTTTACCTCTCAAGATAACTGGTAAATGTGTCGCAGATGATGAGACATTATTTACAAACATGGAATCCGCGATAGCGCGGGGACTGCCACAAGTCAAGCAAAGCGAACCCCCCAAGGATGGGACGATTGTTTTGGTGGCTAGTGCGCCAAGTGTCAAGGGACAAATAGAACTTATTAAAAAAATGAAAGCCCAAGGGTTGCCCATAGTGGCAATTAAAGGGGCGCACGATTGGTTAATCGACAACGGGGTGATGCCAGACTACGCATTGGCAATTGATCCCCAAGAACATCGCATTTCTTTCTATAAGCCCCATGACGGGGTGCATTACATGATTGCCTCACAATGCCACCCGGCAATGTTTGACAACTTGGAAGGCCGCAAAGTCACGATTTGGCATCCTTATGTGATGAAGGGCCAAGACCGCCCAGCTAAGTCTTTGCTGATTGGCGGGGGTACTACCTCGGGTCTCAGGGCTATATCGCTGTTTTATGTCTTGGGTTGGCGGCACTTTGCTTTGTTTGGGTTTGATTCTTGTAACGATGGAGAAACTCTCAGGGTCAACGGCGATGGGCTTAAAGAGGGCGACAAGCTACTAGAGGTCAGGATTGAGCCTGATGGTGAGCCGTTTTATTGCAATGCGTCTATGGCTTTACAAGCAGAGCATTTCCAGACTTATTACGACTATTTACCCGATGCCACTTATGAGGCGTATGGGCATGGCCTAATCCAAGCAATCATTAAAAAACGCACAGAAAATGGTGCTGCATTGCAGCAGATCATCGACCAAGATTACAAGCCAAATGACCGGGTTTCGTTCATCCATTGGGGGGATAAGACCTCGGCAAGTTGGCGGTATCGGGCAAAAATCCCAAGTGCGGGATGGGCAAACATAAATGATTTGCTGGCAGATACCCTAATCTTTGCCAAGCCCCAAGCCAATGAATTGATGGACATGGCACGGGCAAAAGCCCGAGGCGCATGGATTGTGGTTGATTTCTGTGATGATCATTTTGATTGGACACATTACGCCGAGGCATTGCGCCTTGCCGATGTGGTGACCTGTCCAACCGATGAGATGGCCCGTAGGATCAAAGCATTAGGCCGAGATGCGGTGGTTATTCCAGACCCATTTGAATACCCAGAGGCCATGCCCCATTGCAAGGGGACTAACCTTTTATGGTATGGACACGCTGTCAACAAACACAGCTTACAAAGAATATTGCCGGACTTGGCAGATTACCCTTTGCGGGTGGTCTCCAACTTTGGGGGCACAATTCCTTGGTCTTATGAAACCATGTTGGAAGAATTTGCCCGAGCCGATATAGTAGTGATCCCGGCAACCGAAACCTACAAAAGCGCAAATAGGGCGATTGAGGCGACCAGACAGGGTTGTTTTGTGGTGGCAGAACCTCACCCATCACTTAAGGGTTTTCGCGGGATTTATATTGGCAACATCAAAGAAGGCATTGAATGGACACGACAGCAGAACGTCAGGAGCGATATTTTGGTGGCACAACAATACGTGAAGGAAAAATTTACGCCGAAAATACTGATCGAAATGTGGAAGACAGCTACGAAACGGCCTATAACCTCGGATGTGGAACTAAAAAATGGGACGGTTGGATAAATGTTGATTTGCATTCAGACGTTTCTGATCTGAAGTGCGATTTGCGAAAGCTGGAGATTGCAAGCGATAGCGCCGATGCTGTGGCGGCAATCCATGTCCTAGAGCATTTTTACGAATGGGAAGTGCGGGATTTGCTGATTGAGTGGATGCGGGTTCTTAAACCCGGTGGCAAAATGATCCTAGAATTGCCATGTATGGATAAAGTGTTCGCTTACATCCATAACTGTGTGGTCAGCAAAGAACCCATCCAGCCGTTTATGTCGCTTTTTGCTTTGTATGGTGATCCCAAATACAAAAATGAGTTTATGTGCCACAGGTGGGGATGGTTTCAGACCCCCTTGCGTTTGATGCTGGAATCTGCGGGGTTACAGCGCATAGAGTTTTGCGAGCCGCGCTACCATTTTCCATTTCGAGACATGAGGATTGAATGCTACAAGGGGTCTTGAGCAACGATCAACGCCACGCGCAAATGGCCCTAGCAAAAGGCCAAATGCTTAAAAAGCGAGGCAAATTTAACGACAAGTGGGCATCCATTGTTTGCTATGGGCCAAGCCTTGCAGACACTTGGAAAATGATAAAACGCCCGATTGTGACTGTCTCAGGGGCGCACGACTATCTGGTGGACAGGGGCATAGTGCCCGATTTCCATGTAGATTGCGACCCCAGAGCGCACAAAGCCAGAATGCTTAAAAAGCCCCAAAAAGGCACGACATATCTTATGGCATCTGTGTGCCACCCAGATTTTTGGGAGGTCTTAAAGGGCCATAAGGTGCGTTTGTGGCACTTGATCAATGGGGATGATTTTGAGACTGTGGCATGGGTTGCTCAAAACCACCCCGAGGGCATGAAATGCTTGATTGGCGGGGGGTCTACTGTGGGCATGAGGTCAATGAATGTGATGGCGGCGCTGGGTTACAGGCGGTTTCAAATTCATGGGATGGACTGCAGTTTTACCACCCAAAGACACGCCGCAGAGCATTTGGGCAAGGAACAAGATAAAATATTTGCAAAGGCTGGAAATAGGGTTTTTCAGACCACAAAGCAAATGTTACAAGCGGCGATGGAGATGGAGCAATTCATCAAAACTCAGGATGCAGAGGTTGCATTTTTCGGTGATGGTCTGATGCAAGAGACCGCAATTCAACTAAGGGGCTAATATGAGAAACGAAGGCGCTGGCTGGACAGATGAGAATTTTGCAGACAACAATCGGGGAAAGATGCACATTTTCTTTCATGCGGTACAGGTTCAAAACAACCACAAAACCGCATTAGAAAAGCGTCCAATCTTTGAAGAACGCATTTTTATCAAGAAACTTGTGCCCGGTGACTCGACTTTGGTGGTTGACCGCCCCATGCGGATGCAAGATATGGAAGATTTCCCTGTGGAATGGGCGCGATTTGAGCAAAAGAAAGAGCAAAAAGTTACGGGTACGCCTATCGATGCTTGGATGGCAATTTCTGAGACACAAAAGGCCGAATTTAAGGCTTTGCACATTTTTACCATTGACCAGTTTGCCCAACTTGCAGACTCGGCTGGCAACAAAATCATGGGTTTTAACGAATTGCGGTCTAAAGCACGGGCGTTTATAGATGCTGCTCAAGATTCTCAGTTGATGGACAAGATTCGCGCCGAAACCGATGAAAAATTGCAGGCCCAAGAGGGTGAAATGGCGAAACTCCGTGCGATGATTGACGAATTGTCAGCCAAGAAAGCTGGCAGACCCAAAAAAGAAATGGTGGAGTAAATGTCCTACACGTTGCTGGAGTTGGTTGATCAAGTCTCGGGCGAACTCGGGTTAGTTCAACCGACCTCAGTAATCGGGTCAGCGACTAATCAAACCCAGCAATTCTTAGCCTTGGCACAGCGCCTTGGCAAGGACTTGGTAAGGGATTTTGAATGGCAGCGCTTGGTGCAAGCCTACATCTGGCAAACCCAAGCCGCCATCACTACCACAGGCAACATAACCGCTAACTCTAGCGTCATCACAGCAATTCCCACAACCGCTGCATTACAAGTTGGTAATGTTGTGACTGGGACGGGCCAAGCGCCATTTGCTGAGATTTTGACCATTGACAGCAGTACGCAAGTGACGCTGAACATGCCCGTGACCACTAGCACGGCCTCGGTAACCCTCACATTTGCCAAACAGGACTATCCTTTACCCGCTGGGTATGACCGCATGATTTCAGACACAAACTGGGATCGTACAGACCATTGGCGCAATCTGGGTACTAAATCTAGTCAGGATTGGCAATTCTTGCAGGGCGGCATTATTAGTATTGGGCCACGCGAGCGCTATCGAATTTACAACAACAAATTCCGAATATTCCAAGCCCTGACCACAGTTTATAACTTTTCGTTTGAGTATGTCTCAAATTATTGGGTTTGTGCGACTGGGTCAAGCGTTGGGTCAAAAGCAGCATATACAGCAGATAGTGATACCTGTATTTTCCCTGATGACCTGATGATGGCGGGATTAAAGTTCTATTTCTTGAAGGCCAAAAAACTGGATTTTGGTGTCGAACTGGGTGAATTTACCCGTGCGCTCAGTTACTCAAAGGCGCAAGATGTGCCTGTATCCAGCATGAGCCTAGCCCCAGTTGGAATGAACCAATTGGTAGGCCCGTGGAGTGTGCAAGATGGTAACTGGCCCACAGTCTGATGCTGAATCAATTTAGTCGATTTGGAAAAATGCGTACTCAAGCGAGTACGACTGTGAGCATTCCCGCGCCTATTGGGGGATGGAACGCCCGAGATTCGCTAGGTGCAATGGCGGTAGAAGATGCGGTAACCCTGACTAATTGGTGGCCCGGTACTAACTCGGTCATTCTTAGAAATGGTTATACAAAATACGCCACGGGCATTACGGGACAAGTTGAGACTGTAATGGCCTATTCTGGCGGGTCGACTAATAAGCTGTTTGCCGCTGCCACAACCAAGGTTTACAACATTACAAGCGGTGGTGCTGTCGGATCACCAGATTTAACCAGTTTGACCAATGCGCGATGGCAATACGTGAATATGCGTACTACGGCAGGGTCATATCTGATGATGGTTAACGGCGCTGACAAGCTGAGATTTTATGATGGGTCAGCTTGGCACACGGACGGCGATGGCGCTGGGTGGAACATAACCGGGGTGGATACCTCGACTTGCGTCAACATAAATCTGTTTAAAAACCGGGTTTGGTTGGTGGAAAACGCCTCAATGAAGGCTTGGTATCTTCCCATTAATTCAATTGCTGGGGCGGCTACAGCGCTTGACATGAGTAGTCTGGTGATGATGGGCGGCTACATCATGGCGGGGATGAACTGGACGCTAGACGCTGGTTATGGAATGGATGACTATCTGGCCTTTATAACCAGCAATGGCGAGGTTTTGGTGTGGCGACTGACTGACCCCACCACCCCAACAGGCATTAGCTTGATCGGGGTTTACAACATTGGTGCGCCTATAAATCGGCGGTGCTGGGTAAAGTTTGGCGGGGATTTATTGATTATTACGCAAGATGGTGTAGTGCCCATGTCGGGCGCGTTGCAGTCATCCAGACTTGACCCAAGGGTAAGCATCACCAATAAAATTCAGTACGCCATGAGCGCGGCTATATCGACTTATGGGGCTAATTTCGGGTGGCATTTGCTGTATTACCCAAAAGAAAACCAGTTGATTCTTAACGTGCCGATTGCCGAGGGTAGTCAGCAACAGCAATACGTGATGAACAACATCACGAAATCTTGGTGTAATTTTACGGGCTGGAACGCTAATTGTTGGGAACTCTACGAGGATAATCCTTACTTTGGCGGGGACGGGTTTGTAGGTTTGGCATGGGATGGGACTGTTGACGATGTAAACAGCATTCAGAGTTTTGCCATCCAGAGTTTTCAGACCTATGGCGTACCCTCCCAAAAGCAATGCCAGATGATCAGGTTTCACCTATTCACCAATGGGTCACCAGCACTTTACGGCAACGTAAATGTGGATTACAACTTGTCCGATTTGAGTGTGCAATTGGGCACTACGGCACAAGAATATGGATTGTGGGATGTGGCGTTGTGGGATCAAGCAAATTGGGGTGCTGGATTGATGCCAAGCGCCGAATGGCAAGGTGTAACTGAGATTGGCTACACATTTGCCCCGGTGATCAAAACAGCGACAAACGGGATTCAAGTTCAATGGGTAGCATCTGACTTGGTTTTCCAAGGCGGCGGCACTTTGTAAGGGGATATAAATGCAATTATCAGAAAAAGCACAACAACTACGTTCTAAGGGCCGAGGCGGGGACACTATCCTTGCTCACATAAACCCCACAGAGGCGGCAATGTTGAAGGCTATGGGCGGGTCTGGAACGACCAACCCAAAAACAGGTTTGCCTGAGTTTGGTTTTTTTGATAACCCAATCGGTGCTGTTACTAACTTTATTGCCGCACCATCTACCGCTTTTGCTGGTACATCTAGCCCATCTGCTCCATCTGCTCCAGATTACACGGCAGCGGCTAATGCTCAAGGAGTAGCTAATTTAGAGGCTGCAAGAACAACCGCCAAATTATCAAATCCAAATATTGTTAATCCTTACGGGACGCAAACTGTTACTTACACGGGCGATCAACCGACAGTAACACAAACGCTAAACCCAATGGCGCAAAAGGCGCTGACCTCCCAACAAAGTCTGCAAGCAAACATGGCAGATTTAGCAAATACGGGATACAAAAATGCGTTTGGCGTATTAAGCAATCCTTTTTCTTTTGGTGGGCCAGCCGTTCAGACATCTTTGGCATCACCGGGAACATTGCAAGCTGGGCCTACAGGCGGTCAATATGGCACAGCTCAAGGCGGTGTAACTGGCCCTAATCTTCAATCAAATCTTGATTTAAGCGGTGTAGCCAAAATGCCTGTAAATGCCGGGACTACAGGGCAAGAGGCAATCATGGCCCGTCTTGAACCTACGTTGGCAAGAAACCGAGTTAGCACAGAAACCCAATTGATCAACCAAGGTTTGCGCCCCGGTACAGAGGCATACGATAACGCTGCTCGAATCCTTGGGCAACAAGAAAACGATCAGCGCACACAAGCAGCTTTGCAGGGTTTAAACCTTGATATTGGCGCTAATCAACAAGGTTTTAATCAAGCATTGAATGCTGGTCAATTTGGCAATACTGCTAACCTTGCCGGGTTTGGTGCTGGTCTACAAAACCAACAAGCGGCAAATGCGGCAATTGGGCAAAACTTTGGTCAAGGTCAATCAGCGGCACAAATGCAAAATGCAATGGTTGCTCAACAAGCTAACCAAAACTTGCAACAAGGCCAATTTGCCAATACCGCCCAACAGCAAGCAATGGCCCAAGCGCTACAACAAAGACAATTGCCAATCAATGAGATTTCGGCGCTAACAGGCCAATCGCAAATACAAAACCCACAATTTCAAGCATATCAAGGATCAAACATTGCGCCAGCGCCAATTGCAAATGCGGCGGCACAAACAGCGGCATACAACCAAAATTTATACAACCAACAAACAGCATCAGCTAATCAAAACTTGGGTGGCATATTTGGTCTTGGTAGTGCGGCACTTGGCAACATTCCAGCCATTACAAAATTGTTTGGCTTTTAAAGGGACATCAAATGCCTGATATAAATTTATCACCTTTTAGTGCTGAATCCGAAGCGATAGCGCGTAAGTTACGCATGGCTGAATTGCTTAATCAGCAAGCTATGCAACCAATGGAAATGCCCCAACAAGCAGGGGTGCAAGCAAGCCCAATATCAGGTCTGGCTAAATTGTTGCAAGGTTATTTGGCGGGGCAATCAAAAAATACCGCCGAAGAAGAAGCTAAAGCATTGTCTGAAAAATTTAGACGGCAAGGCCAATCAGAGGCCAGCACATTTTTGGAGGCATTGCAAGGCACACCAGCACAAGCGGCAATTCCAGCATCTATTGTGCAAAACGCCACGGGTGCTGATACTGCTGACAATCCCAATCTTGAGATTACGGGCGGTCAAGGATTAGCGCCAGAAGTGCCGGGACAGGCGGCGGTTGGCCCTGACATGAGAAAAGCCTTAGCGGTTGCATTGGGCGCACAAGCTAACCCAACCATCCAAGCGGCTGGCGGGGCATTGCTAACTAGCATGATGAAACCCGCAGAATCAGCGTTTGCCAAAATTAACCCCAAGGATTACACCAAAGAAAGCGTAAGAGCATTTATGGCAAGTGGCGGCAAAGATATGTCTTTGCTTGACCCGCTGGATAAATTAAATTTCCAAAATCTTGGTACAGAAGTGGTTGGCTTAAACCCCTATACCGGGGCAAAAGTAGGAACGCCATTACCTGTAAATGTTGGTGTCGATACAACTGCAAGACTGCAACAAGAGCGCGAATTGTCAGATCGTGCATTTGGTCAACTTAGTGCCAATCAACGGGCGCAATTGGCTAATGACGCTGCTCGAATTGGAATTAGCGCACAAGAATTGTATTTTAATACGGGTATGCAAGCTGGCAGAGCGCCTATAAGCGCCCCAATGGGTCAACCGATGGGTGCGCCAATGGGCCAGCCTACAGGTGCGCCTAGTGCCCCTGCTGGTGCGCCTATGGGCCAAACTGGTTACACGCCTTTTGGTCAAACGCCGCTAACGCCAAAAACGCAACAAGATGTGGCTAAAGCCGCCGCAATTGACCAAATTGTGCCCAAGCCTTTGACTGAATCACAAGGCAATGCCACGGCGTATGGTATGCGTATGGCAGAGGCCAACAAAATCATTACCGATTTGGAAAAGCAAGGTGTAACCAACACGGGTGCAATTCGTTCAGCTATCAGCGGCACAGTTGGTTTAACTCCATTTGTGGGTGAAAAGCTAGGCGAGGGCGTTAGCGCAATGATGAACCCATTGCCGGGGTTTATGGGTGGGCCAAGTTCAGAACAACAGCAAGTTGATCAAGCGCGTAGAAACTTTATCACCGCTGTACTACGCAAAGAATCTGGGGCTTCAATTAGCCCGTCAGAGTTTGCCAATGAAGAGAAAAAGTATTTCCCGCAAGCCGGGGATACAGCAAACGTAATTGCACAAAAGCAAGCGGCAAGAAATCTAGCGATACAAGCCATGACTGTGCAAGCTGGGCCACAGGGCGCAAGACAAATTTCTACGCCTAACGCAAATGATCCATTAGGTCTTAGACCAAGGGGGCAATAATGGCAACCTTTGAGGAAGTTCGCACTCAATTCCCCCAATACAACGACATTCCTGACGTTCAGTTAGCGGATGCGTTGCATCAAAAATTCTATGCGGATATTCCAAA